>Ga0214472_10003468_pt1 | contig 16673 bp, 13 predicted proteins | sample RVTome_6_FD_207662 | JGI IMG/M metagenome (GOLD analysis project Ga0214472, IMG submission 207662) | Soil microbial communities from uranium-contaminated site in the Upper Colorado River Basin, Wyoming, United States - RVT140D175 | ecosystem: Environmental > Terrestrial > Soil > Contaminated >... | reverse complement strand
AAAAAAATAAAGATGCCCCCGGCGAAGCTGGGGGCATCTTTATTTTTTTCCTTATTCTCCAAACCAATCTATTTCCAGCACCTGCCCGGTGATGAAGCGAGAATCGTCCGAGGCGAAGAACACGGCCGCGCCGGCACAGTCTTCTGCGGCGAGCATGCGGCCCTTGTCCTCGGCGATCGCTTCTCGCATGGCCGTGTCGACTTTGCCGGGGGCGATGGCGTTGACCCGGATCTTGTCCGGTTTGCCCTCCTCGGCCGTCGCCCGGGTGAACCCGACCTGGGCCCACTTGCTGGCGGAGTAGGCGGCGTACATCGGGTAGGCGCGGGTCCCGGAGGTGGACGCGACGTTGATGATCGACCCGCCGCCGCTGGCTTTCATCGGCCGCCAGACGTGCTTGGTGCACAGGAATGTCGTGCGGGCGTTGACATCCATCATCCAGTCCCAGGTGCTGTTGGGCGTGCCGTAGGCGGGGCGGAATGCCCCGGCGCCGGCGTTGTTGACCAGGACGTCGATCCGGCCGAAATGCTCGTGCGTGCGCTGGACGAGGGCTTTGACCTGGTCCTCGTCCGCCGCATCGCAGGCGACGGCCAGGGCCCGGCCGCCGTCGGTTTCGATGGCGGCCGCGGCGGATTCGATCTCCTCGAGCGTGCGGGCGGCCAGGACGACGGCGGCGCCCTCCGCGCTGAACGCCCGGGCGATGGCCAGCCCGATCCCGCGCCCGCCGCCGGTGATGATGGCAATTTTTTCTTTCAGCCGCATTGTCAGGGAAATGTGTCAAAACAAAGGGCAGCCGGGGGCGGAGCCCCCGGCTGCCCTTTGTTTTGACAATCCAGTTCGAACGGGCTTATTTCTCCTCGCTCGATTCTACTTCCTCTTTCCCCTCTTCTTCCTCCTCGTCATCCCCCGACAACCCCTTTCGGAAGGCGCGGATCCCCCCGCCGAGCTCACCGGCGATCTTGGTGATTCTCCCGACGCCGAAAACCAGGACGACGATGACGAGCAGGATGAGGAGTTCAGGGCCTGCTAGATTTCTAAGCATGGTGCACCTCTTTGGTTAGTACCTGGATACTGGGGATTCTACCGCGTTTTGGTTGTTTGGTTCTCTGGTTCTCTGGTTCTCTGGTTTTTTTGCCCCGGGTCGCTTAGAAAATATCGCGCTTACCTGGTATGCAGTTCGATCCTCATCTTTCCGAAGTAATCGGTGAAAAAAAACCAGAGCACCAGAGAACCAGATTACCAGAAGACCAAACAACCAGAAAACCAATTGGTACAATTCCCCCATGGACATTCTCGAAATCGTTGGAGGCGGCCTGGCGGGCTCGGAAGCCGCCTGGCAGGCGGCGGAAAGGGGCGTGCGCGTGCGGTTGTACGAGATGCGGCCGGGGTTGGGCACCGGTGCGCATGTGGGGGAGGACCTGGCCGAGCTGGTCTGTTCCAACTCGCTGGGCTCGAACCTGGTCGACCGGGCGTCGGGGCTGCTCAAGGAGGAGCTGCGGCGGATGGGGTCGCTTCTGGTCCGGTGTGCGGATGAAACGGCGGTCCCGGCCGGTGGGGCGCTGGCGGTGGACCGGGAAGCGTTCGCACGGCGAGTGACCGGGGCGATCGAGGGGCATCCGCTGATCGAAATCGTGCGGGAGGAGATGCGGGCGATCCCGGACGGGCCGTGCGTGATCGCGTCGGGGCCGCTGACTTCCTCGGCGCTGTCGGAGGCGATCGCGGCGCTGTCGGGGGTGGAACATCTGTATTTCTTCGACGCCATCTCGCCGATCGTCGACGTGGAGAGCATCGATTTCGGCACGGCGTTCCGGGACAACCGCTACGGTCGGGGCGACGATGCGGACGGGGATTACATCAACTGCCCGATGGACGTGGAGGAATACGAGCGCTTTGTGGAGGCGCTGGCGGGGGCGGAGCGGATCGAGCTGAAGGCGTTCGAGCAGGCGGTCGAGCACGGGGTGACGGCCGGGATGCACACGTTTTTTGAGGGCTGCCTCCCGGTGGAGGTGCTGGCGAGCCGTGGGCCGAAGACGCTGGCGTTCGGGCCGTTGCGGCCGGTCGGGCTGACGGACCCGAGGACGGGGAGACGCCCGCACGCCGTCGTCCAGCTGCGGCAGGATAACCTGGCCGGGACGCTGTACAACCTGGTCGGGTTCCAGACCAATCTGAAGTTCCCCGAGCAGCGCCGGGTGTTCCGGATGATCCCGGGTTTGGAGAACGCCGTGTTCGAGCGCTACGGGCAGATGCACCGCAACACCTTTATCTACTCCCCGGCGCTTCTGGAGCCGACGCTGCAGTTCAGGGGGCGGGCGGACCTGTTCTTTGCCGGGCAGATCACGGGGGTGGAGGGGTATGCGGGGAACATCGGGACGGGGCTGCTGGCGGGGGTCAATGCGGTCCGGGTGCTGGCGGGCGAGGCGCCGGTCGTGCTGCCGGTGGAGACGATGCTGGGGGCGTTGTGCTGGTACGTGACGCATGCCGGGGCGGCTGATTTTCAGCCGATGAAGGCCAATTTCGGGATCCTGCGGCCGCTGGCGGATGGGGTCCGGCGGGGCCGGCGGGAGCGGGCGGGGGCGCATGCGGAGCGGGCGCTGGCGGCGCTCCAATCCGCATGGAACCCGATTGCGCATAGCCACAACGCGGCTTGATTTCTTTTGAAGCCAATTTTATTGACAAGCTTCGCATTTTTTCGCATAATAGAGTTCCCTGGGTTTTCTCTAAGCCATAGATTGGGGTGCCCGACCAGGCAGTAGAAATCCTTTGACCTGACAGCAAGACTATCCCGCCATCATCGCCTATCATCGCAGCTATCAGAGGGGTTGTCCTCATCTAGCTGTTACGCCATTTCGATATTTCTAGCCCTACGGGTTATCTCAGTCTAGATGTCGCCGGATTCCCCGCTTCTGGGGGAAAGCGGAGAGCGGCAAGAGTACATACCGGAGTGCAATCTGGCGCATCAGATTGATCAGCCCCGCGCGGAGTCTGTCGTTGAACTCCGTTTACTGGGAACACCGGTGATGACATACCTGGCGCGTCCATTCACCCTGCCGCGCCTTCAAGTTCGCGCGCTTTTCTTTCGAGTCGTTGTCGCAGAGACGCCCGTTTCTCGAGAAGAGCTGACCGGGCTGTTCTGGCCGGACCACCCTCCATCCACCGCCCGTCGAAACCTGACCCGCTTGCTCAGCTACCTGCGCAGCCAATTGCCCCGGCCTGATCTATTCGCGCTTGAAAAAACATCCGTCTCCGTCCATCCCGACCTGGTGAAGGTCGACGTCCACCAATTCACCCAGCTTTGTGACACCGGTGACCCGGGCGATTGGAATCGCGCCGTTTCCATGTACCGCGGCCCTTTTCTGGCCGGAATCGTATTGAAAACCAACCCTGAGTTTGACAATTGGCTCACCGAAGAGCAGCGCCGGTTGGAGCGGACCTATCTGGATACGCTGGACCGGCTGGTAGAGGCCTATTCTCACCAGCCAGAAACCGCCATCCGGTTTGCCGAACAATACCTGGCTGTCGACGAGCTGGCGGAAGATATCCACCGGAGCTTGATCACCCTTTTCGCGGCGAACGGGAACCGGTCGGCCGCCCTGCGACAATACGAAACGTGCGTTCGTGTCCTGGAACGCGAACTGGGCGTCTCTCCGCTCCCCGAAACACGCGCTGCATACGAAGCCGCGCGGAAAGGTGAGCGCACCGCTGCGCGCTCGTCTCCAACCAAACCGAATTGGGCGGTGCTTCCAAGCCTCGACTTACCGCTGATCGGGCGCGAAGAATCCCTGGCGGCATTGGAAACCGCGTACCGGCAGAATCATCGGGGAGGGTTGATCCTGATTTCCGGCGAAGCAGGCGTCGGCAAGACTCGTTTGATGCAGGAATTCGCCACGATGGATGCGCGCGTTGTGCTATCGGGGAACAACCATCCCAGCACGCAGTCCATTTCCTACCACCCGCTCGCGCAGGCGCTGCGGCAGGCATTACCTCACCCCCATCTCTGGACGCGCGTTCCACCCCTGTGGTTGGGGGAGTTGTCGCCGATGTTGCCGGAATTAGGCGATCATTTTTCCGACCTTCCGCCGCCGATCCCGGTTGAGCGCCAGCAGGCTCAGGCGCGGCTGCGGGAAGCGCTCACCCGGGTGTTGCTCGGATTCACCAGTTCTTCCGTTTCACTGCTGCTGTGTCTGGACGATCTGCATTGGGCAGACAAAGCTTCATTGGATTGGTTGATCGACCTCTCCAGGCGGCTGGCGGACAGCCGGGTGTGCATCCTGTGCACCTACCGGCTGGAGGAACCGAATTCCGTGCAGGACGTCAAAAGGGCATATCGCCGGGCGGGTTTGCTGGAGGAGGTCAACCTGATGGGTTTGCCCACCAGGTCGATTCATGACATCCTGGCTAGATTTTCAGAAAACGACTCGCATCATCCTTCACTGGCCGAGCGCCTGGCTCAAATCACCGGAGGCAACACGTTCTTCATACTGGAAACAGTGCGAGCACTGGTGGAGAGCAATCAGCTGGAAGCACCGCCGGAACAGCTTCCTCTGCCGAAGACGGTGCAGGAGACCATCCAGCTGAGGCTGTCCCGTCTGGATCCACTTGCCCGCCAGATCCTGGACGCCGCGGCCGTGCTTTCGCCCGACCTGGAAACCGCACTGATCCGGGATACGGCGGGGCGGAACGAGCTGGAAACTGCAGACGGCCTGGATGAACTGGTTCGTCGCCAGCTCCTGATTCAGGAAGGGGAGAAGCTCGCTTTTCGACACGACCTGGTCCGCACGGCCGTGTACCGGGGGCTCACCCCCTGGCGGCACCAGGCGCTTCATCGCCGGGCCGGGGACGCATTGGGAGATGTATATGCCCACAACCCGGAAAGGGTCGCGGCACAGCGGGCGAAGCACTACGACGCAGCCGAGGAATACGAGCAGGCCGTCGATTCCTATGAGTTGGCCGCCGGGGCCGCTCAAGATGTTTACGCGCATGAAGAAGCCAGCCACTATGTGCGGCGGGCGCTCGATCTGTTGCCCGAAACCGACGGGCGCCCTGAACTGTCGCCCAGGTTGTACGAGCTGTTGGGACAAAACCTCGATCGCGCCGGCCGTTTCGAGGACGCGCGAGAGGCTTTTCAGCGGGCCATCACATTCCATTCCCCCAGGAACAACCTGGGCCTGGCGCGGCTGCAGTTTCAAATGGGCAACACCTACCTTTCGCAGGCGAATAACTCCGAAACGAAAATTCACCTGGATAAAGCGTTGGCTTACCTGGGGGATCCACCCGCGCGACCAGATGAAGCCTGGCAGCAGACCTGGCTGGACATCCAGATGGCTCGGCTCACGCTCCTTTTTTATATTCAAGATATTGAGGGCCTCGAAGACCTGTACCCGGAAGTAGCAGATCGAGTGGAGAAGACAGGCTCTCTGGAGAGAAAACTCGAACTCCATCAAAACCTGTTTACGATCCATAGCCTCAGAGAAAGATGGAACCTGTCCCCTGAAACGGTGAGCCTTGTAAAGAACAACCTGGAACTGGCCCTTGCGACGCAAAACCCATGGAAGATTGTCTTGCAAAAATTTGCGGTGGGTTTGGCCCTGTTCTATACCGGAGAATTCGATTCCGCGGAGGGTTATCTCCTCGATTCGTTTACTCAGGCAAAACAATTGGACTTTCACTGGCACGAAGCCCGGGCGGTGGCTTTTTTGAGTTCACTTTACCGCAGAATGGGCGATACCGAACGCACCGAGAAATACGCCCGGCTAGCGAAGGAGAAGGGCGCCGCCGTTGGGAGCCTGCACTACTGCGCCCACGGGTATGCCAACCTGGCGTGGATCGCCTATCGCAACGGCGATAGAGAGACCGCACTTCGAAAGGCGCGCAAAGCGGTCTACTTATTGGTAAAGTCAGACATACCCTGGACCTGGATCGCGGTGATGGTATCCCTGGCCGTTCATGTTGAGGAGGGGGATCTCGATCGGGCGGTTAAAGCTGTCAAAATCCTGGTTATCCCACCCCAGCCTCAATTTCCTGACGACCTGGCCGATGCACTCGAAGGAGCGGTGGAAAAATGGGAAATGCAGGATCATGAAGAAACCCGCAAATATTTTGATCAGGCCGTTGGCCTGGCAAAGAAGTGGCGGTACCTCTGAGATGTGGACCCGATGTTCCGTTTTGTGGACCCTTTGTGGACCCCTGTCCTGTAACGTGGGATCAGATCCCGGGACCGGAGAGAGACTACAAATACACAGAACAAAAGGAGAAACATCTCATGAAACGCCAAAGCATTGCACGATCGGCAGGATGGGTAGTGGTTGTTGTTTTCTGCATGGGCTTTCTGGCTTCCCCGGCCGCAGGGCAGTACCTCACCCGGAGTGGGTCTGCCCAGGTCGAGGAGGTCGATCGTGGGTCGACAAAGACGTTCGGAGACATCCGCTGTCCGGACTCCGGCTGCGTGGACCCGAACGATTGGTGACCAACCCGCTCCATGCACATTGAAGATTTGAAAAATCGGATGTCAATGCGGGGCCTTGCCCCGCATTGACATCCGATTTTTCCACCCCTTCATCCGCAGCGGTGCGAAACCAGCGTAAACAAAAGGAGAGATATTTCATGAAACACACAAGATTTGCTGTGATTGCAGGGTTGGCCCTGGTTCTCGTGTTTTCGATGGGATTGCCGGCTTCCCCGGCGAAAGCGACGCCCCCGGAAGACCTCAATATCGTCACGACCGTTGTTTTTGATGTTCGGCAAGGGCCGCCTAGCGTGAGCGGCATCTGGACGGCAAACGGTTTCATCAACAGCAGCGGGGATGCTGCGGTCGATGCTTTTCATGCCGGGTGGAACGATTCCGGTCTTTGGTTAAAAACGGCCCATACAACTGAAGTGTTCACCGACAACCAGGGATCGATCACCGTGGAAGCCCAAATCACCAACATCAGCGGCCGCAATCCCATCTCCGGCACCGGTCACTGGGTCATCAAGGACGGCACCGGCGCCTACACCGACCTTCACGGGCAAGGGACCGTCTCGATATACGGCGAACTGTCGTTCCCGTACCTGACGGTCGTGTCGGAGTACACCGGTATCGGTCAAAACGACTGAGTTGTAGAAACAACGGGAGTTAGCCACTCAACAGAAATCGCGGCGGGGATGGGATCCAGGATCTGCTTCACCAGTTAATAGATCCCATCCCCGGCCCGAGTCCCGGTTCCGGTCAACCTCCCCAAGGATTGCGATGGGTCCGTTCGACACACTCGATGAAAAACAGAGACTGGAAAACGCCATCCTGGCGCAGGAGAGTCTGCGCGGGGTGATTGATGACGCCGTCATCGACGCGACCATCGCCGCGCTGCGCGAGAAACTGGCCGCGCTCACGGCGCTCCCCGAGCAGCAGCGCAAGCTGGCTACGATCCTGTTCATGGACATCGCCGGGCACACGGCCCTGACGATCGACCTGGATCCGGAAGACCAGATGGAAGTGGTCGACGCCGCCATCGCCCGGCTGGCCGCCCACGTCGATGCCCACGGCGGGCACGTGGCCCGTTACCAGGGCGACGGGTTCAAAGCCGTCTTCGGTTTGCCGGTAGCGCATGAGAACGACCCGGCCCAGGCGGTCCGGGCCGGGTTGGCGATCCAGCGCGAGGCGGAGGCGGTACGGGCCGAGTTGGCGGCCGAGCGCGGCCTGGAGGGCTTCCAGGTGCGGGTCGGGATCACGACCGGACCGGTGTTCGCCGGCGGGCAGACCGAGGGGGAAGACACGATCAAAGGCCCCCCGGTCAACCTGGCCGCCCGGCTGGAGAGTGCAGCCGAGCCGGGTTCGGTCTGGATCGCGCACGATTGCTACCAGCACGTGCGCGGTCTGTTCGACGTCCGCCCGCTGGCGCCGCTCCAGGCCAGGGGTTTTGCCGAGCCGGTGCCGGTCTACCAGGTGCTGGGCGCCAAGTCCCGCCCGGCGCTCCGGCAGCTGCGCGGCGTCGAGGGCGTGGCCACCCGCATGATCGGGCGCGAGGCGGAGACCCAGGCGCTACTGGACGACCTGTTCGAAGTGATCGAAACCCGCTCCAGCCGGATGATCACCATCGCCGGGGATGCCGGGCTGGGGAAGTCCCGGCTGCTGTACGAGTTTGAGAACGCCGTCGACCTGCTGCCGGAGGCGGTGCAGGTTTTTAAAGGCCGCGCCTTGCTGGAGACCCGTCATTTGCCCTACACCCTGCTGCGCGACTTGTTTGCCTTCCAGTTCCGGATCGAGAGCGAGGAGGGCACCGCCCGGGTCGGTGACAAACTGGAGCAGGGCTTTGCCGAGGTCGCCGGGCTGGGGGCCACTCAGGCCCGGATCGTCGGCCAGCTTTTGGGATACGACTTCCGCCGGGAACTGGAAGCCGAAGACATCCGCACAACGCCCCAACAGCTGCGCGACCTGGGACTGCGCTACCTGCTGAGCTATTTCCAGTCCGTCTCCGCTGAAGGACCGGTTCTACTGCTGTTTGAAGACCTGCACTGGGCCGACGACAGTTCGCTGGATGCAATGCTCCATCTGGGAGGAAGGCTATCCGACGGGCCGGTCCTGCTGGTCGCCACGGCGCGCAGCGAGTTCTTCGAGCGAAGGCCGGACTGGGGGGCTGGCCGGGCGAATCACCGCCGGCTGGATCTGGGGCCGCTGACCGGTCCCGACAGCCGGCGGCTGGTTGCCGAAGTGCTGCAGAAAGTGGCCGATCTGCCTCCGGGACTATCCGAACTGGTCGAAGCGACCGCCGAAGGCAACCCGTACTATGTCGAGGAACTGGTCAAGATGCTGATCGAGGCGCGGGTCATTCTGCCGGGCGAGGGGGAGTGGCAAGTGGCGGGTTTCCAGTTGAAGGATCTGCAGGTGCCGACCACCCTGACCGGCGTGCTGCAGGCCCGGCTGGACGGGCTGCCCGCCGACGAGCGCGCCCTGTTGCAACAGGCCTCGGTCGTCGGCCGGGCTTTCTGGGAGAGCGTCCTGCAGATGCTGCGCGCCGCGGCGGGTGCCGGCAGCCCGTCCAGCGATACCCCGAAATTGCTTTCCAATATACGGCAAAAGGAACTGGTTTTCCGCCGTGAGTCGTCCGCCTTCGCCGGGACGCACGAACACATCTTCAAGCACGCCCTGCTGCGCGATGTGACCTACGAGAGCGTGCTGAAGCGGCAGCGGCAGGCCTATCACGGTCTGGTGGCGGAGTGGCTGGTGGAAAACGCCGGCGATCGGGAGGGCGAGTTCTACGGCCTGATCGCCGACCACCTGCTGCGGGCCGGGCAGACCGAGCAGGCCGTTCGGTATCTGGATCAAGCCGGCCGGGAGGCCGCCGGGCGCTACGCCAACGATGAGGCGGTTGCATTTTTTCGCCGCGCGCTCAAGCTGCTCGAAACAAGTTCTGAGAAAGGCAGCTCAGAATTTCGAGATCGACTCATTCGACTGCACCAGGCGCTCGGGGAGGTGCTGTCAACTGTTGGCGCTTACGACGAGGGCCGGCGGTCTTTCGAGCAAGCCCTCTCATTGATTGGACCGGAAGAAAAGGTGGATGGCGCCCGGGTGATCTGGAAGATTGCGGAAACCTGGACCACTCAGAGAAACATCGATCAGGCGCTGGAGGGTTATGAGCGGGCCCGTAACATCCTACTGCCCCGGCCGGAATCACCTGGCGATGACTGGTGGGAGACCTGGTTGGACATCCAGCTTGCGAGCACTTTCACGCTTTATTTAAGCTTCGATGTAGATGGGTTGGAGTCTCATTTGGAATCCATTCGGGAGGATGTACAACAATATGGGGCTCCAAGCCAGCTTATTAAATTCTTCAACAGCCTGGCGTTGATGCATTTGATCCGTTCCCGCTGGTACATGCTTCCGGATGAAGCCCTGGAACATACGTATAAAGTGACGACTTATGGGGAACCTGCGGCCCTGCTGTACGGCGGTACCCTGTTTACCGGGCAATTTACTACCGGATTTATCCATCTGTGGCGAGAAGAGCTGGAGCTGGCGGAAATCCATTTAACGAAGGCCCTGGAGAGTGCTGAGGAAACCGGCGCCACCGGCTCCCAACTGATGGCCCTCACGTATTTAACCGTCGTCCACCGCATGCGCGATGATGTCGAATCGGCCGCTGAATTTGCGCATCGCAGCAGAGACCTGGCCGAACTGGAGAACAACCCGGTCTACCTCCACCAATCTTACGCCAACCTGGCCTGGGCGGCGTGGAAGCATGGCGACAGGGAAGTCGTGCGGTCGCTGGGAGAATCCTCCCAGGAATTCCTCCGGAAGATAAATCATCCGATCCGATATCAGTCCGATTTCCCGTTGATGGCGCTAGAAATCGAGGAAAACAACCTCGAGCGGGCCGTCGACCTGGCGCGGGACATACTGGATCCGAAGGCAAAGCGCCTGCCGGACGATTTAACCGAGCAGCTGCAACGCGGCGTCGCCCGCTGGGATGCCGGCGACCGGCTCGGAGCACGGCAGTCCTTGGAACGGGCACTGGAGATCGCTGTCCGGACCAACTATTTTTGAAGCAGGACGTCGATTCCGTTTTTCAAGAAAAGGAGGCTGAGATGATCCTCGTCGTGGGTGCAACCGGATTGCTGGGAGGGGCGATCGCCCTCAAACTGCTCGAACAGGGGAAACCCGTGCGAGTTCTTCTGCGTGAAGCGTCGCCGGCAGCGGAGATGGCCAAACAGGGCATGGCCACCGATCCCCAGGCGCTCCTGGACGCCGGCGCCGAGCCGGTGTACGGCGATCTGCGCGACCGCCCATCCCTGGAGGCCGCATGCCGCGGGGTCGAGACCGTGATCTCGACCGCCAACACCGCCTTGCGGGACGCCGACTTCGAGACCGTGGACTTGAACGGCACTCGGAGCCTGATCGACGCCGCGAATAACGCCGGGGTGGCGCATTTCATCTATTTATCACTTTTCGGGTCTGATCCCCAGCACCCGCACCCGCTTTTCAGCGCCAAGGGGCAGTGCGAGCAGGACCTGAAAGCCAGCGGTATGGCCTACACCTTTCTGCTGCCTGGCGTGTTCATCGAAATCTGGGTGGGCGCGGTTGTGGGCATCCCGCTGCAAGCCGGGGCCCCTGTCACCCTGGTGAGGCCGGGCGCCAGCCTGCAGGCGTTTGTTTCCATCCGGGATGTCGCCGAGTATGCGGTCCGTTCAGTCGGCAATCCGGCAGCCTTCCACCAGTCTATCCCCATCAGCGGCGAGAGGTCCTATTCCTGGAACGAAGCCGTTGCTGCCGTTGGGCAGGTCGTCGGGCAGGCACTGCCGGTCCAATATGTCGAGCCGGGAGATCCGGTCCCGTTGATTCCGGCGGAGATGGGTCCGCTCCTGACAGGAATGGAATTAGGGGATACCGTCATCGACATGACTGCGACCTCGCAAACGTTCGGCATCCTCCCCACTCCGATGGAGGTCGCTCTGAAACAGATGTTCGGCGGTGGAGGAGGAGCGTAGATGCCCTGCAATCACGATGAATCACACACGCAAGATCTACCATTCCTTTGTGATCCGACTTTGGATGGAAGCGCGCGATAGCCAGGGGAAGCAGGACTGGCGTGTTGAATTGGAATCCATCCAGACCGGGCAAACGCATCAGTTCTCCGCGCCACAAGCGATGTACGGCTTCTTGATGGAGCAGCTCGAGTTCGATTCTCCTGTCGGCTCGGACGGAAGAGAAACTTTGGATTGAGGATGATTGAAGAACCATTGATTGGAGGATAACTATGTCGAACTGGTATTCTTTCAAGGTCGGTGATTTCAACTGCCTGGCTATAAACGACGGCACTCTGATCGGTGAGGCTCTGCCCCTGTTCACCAATGCCTCTGAGGCGGAATTAATGCAAGCGCTCGAAAAACACGAGCTCCAGCCAGACCATTTGCCCTCCAGCTGGACGTGTCTGCTGGTGGAAACGCCCGATCACCTCGTCCTTGTGGACACTGGCTTAAGCAACGCGATCAATCTGGGCGGCGGTGGGTTGTTCTTTGGGCTTCAGAACGCAGGGATTGCTCCAGAAGATGTCGACACCGTCATCCTGACTCACGGACATCTGGATCATGTCGGCGGATGCACGAATGCCAATGGAGAGTCGAGCTTCCCGAATGCACGGTTTGTGATGCCTCAATCCGAATGGGATTACTGGACGAGCCTGGATGAGAAGCCTGAGCAATTCGCAGGAGGGCTGGTCCGGCAACGTCTCCTTCCGATCGAATCGCAACTCGAAACCATCCAACCGGACACGGAAATCGTGCCGGGGATTCGAGCGTTCCCCGCCCATGGTCATTCGATCGGTCACATTGCGCTCGATATAGAGTCCGGAGGGGACCGGTTGCTGCACCTGGTCGACGCCGTTCTGCATCCCATCCATGTGGAACATCCCGACTGGGTGGCGATTTTCGACATGTTCCCCGATCAAATGGTGAACACAAGGCGGGAATTATGCCGGCTTGCAGCCGAAACAGAAGCCATGACGTTGTTCTTTCATTTTGCTCCCTTTCCCGGCCTGGGGTATATTGTAGAAAAAGGAAACGCTTGGGAATGGGAGCACATCGAATCCGAATAAAAATACACTTTCATTTCGCGTACGACATGGGCGTCTCGACGTTCACGAGGGCTCTCGAAAGAAACCGGTTCGCTTCCATCCGGGAGACTGCCGGCGACTGCGGCGCCTAGCGGCATGAGAAACCGCCGGCTTCTCTGGCTGTTTGTCGTTCTGGGCTTGATCGTCCTTGCCGGTGGGGCCGCGGCGTATTACCTGTGGGTTACCCCCGGCACGCCGGTCGAACCGGGCGTCTTCGACGGGGAACGCGCTTACGCCGACGTGATTGTCCAGGTTGAAATGGGTCCGCGCGTCCCGGGATCTGCGGGACACGACGCCTTGATCGAGTGGGCTTCAGCCTCGCTGGAGACGGCGGGCTGGGAGATCGAGGTCCAGGAGAGCGTCTTCCATGGGACCCCGATCCGCAACCTCATCGCCCGGAGGGGAGAGCTGGACCCGGGCGCGGAATGGATCCTGCTTGGCGCACATTTCGACACCCGCCCGTTGGCCGACCGCGACCCCGAGCCGGCCAACCGCGCCCTCCCCGTCCCGGGCGCCAACGACGGCGCCTCCGGCGTGTCCGTCCTGCTGGAAATTGCCCGGGTGTTGCCGGAGCCGGAGGAAAACGTCTGGATCGTCCTGTTCGACGCCGAGGACGGCGGGGACATCGATGGTGGGGAATGGATCGTCGGGTCGCAGGCTTTTGTCGAGGCGCTGCCGGGGATGGCGGGGGGGCGGCTGCCCGATGCCGTCATCGTCGTCGACATGATCGGGGATGCGGAGTTGAACATCCACGTCGAGCTGAACTCGAGCCCGGAGCTGGTTGCCGAGATCTGGGGCACGGCGCAGGCCCAGGGGCACGGCGACGTCTTTATCCCGGCGCCGAAGTTCAGCATGCTCGACGATCACACGCCCTTTATCCGGTTGGGGATCCCGACCGCTTTGCTGATCGATTTCGATTACCCGTATTGGCATACCGTGGAGGACACGCCGGACAAGGTGTCGGCGGTGAGCTTGGCGGCGGTGGGGGAGACGCTGCTGGCGTGGTTGGAGAGGTAGTCCCCAAAGGTCTTCAAGACCTTTGGGGACTGGCTTAGCCCGGATGCTATAATTAACCCATCATGGACAAGCTGGATCGCGAGATCGTATTGCAAACGATTCGGGGATATGAAGAGGTAAATCGGATCACCGAATCTGAGCGGATCGCAAGACTACGGAACATGATTGTTCAAGAATCAATTGAGATCTTTCGCGACCTGTACCGGGTGTGGGGTGCGCTAGGCGCAAAGACCGGAGGGGATCTGGAACGACTGAATCGCCGCAGATTGGAAGAAACCCTCGACTTACGCAGAAAACTTAACGAAGCTTCCAGGCGCCTTTCAGCGGGATGAGCGATCCGGCTGACGGAGCGGTCGAAGTGGGGGACTTCCTGACGAATCATGCGATCGATTACGTCGTGATCGGGGGACTTGCTGTGCAGGTCTGGGGAGATGCGCGCCTGACTCGCGACGCGGACTTGACCATTGCATCCTCGGTTGAAACAGGGGTGGGGCCTCTCGTGGAGCTGATCACAGCTGCGTTCGAGTCAAGGGTGCCGGATCCGGTGGCGTTCGCCAGGCAGACCACGATGATCTTGATTAGAACTTAAAGTGGGATCGACGTCGACATTTCCCTTGGGATGCCCGGGTTTGAGAAGAGATGTTCTCGAGGCGGTGGAGATTGAAATCCGGCCTGGGATATCGCTCAAGGTCAGTTCACCGGAAGATCTGATCATCCAAAAGGCGATAGTAGGTCGACCTCAGGATGCGTCCGATATGGAGAGCATCGTGATCAGGCAAGGTGACCGGCTGGATGTGGCTTACATTCGGAAGTGGCTTAAATCGTATGCGGAGATTCTAGGGGATGAGCGTATCGTCGATCGATTTGAACGGGCATCGAGCAAGTACAAAGGCGTTTTCGACGAAGGTTGATTATTATGCGTATGTACTAAACAATCCTGTCAAGTACAATGATCCATCGGGGCATTGGTATTATGATCCGGGTTGTGATTGCCTGGTCGCAACAGGGAATCCGGGGAATGAAGATCCTGATAATCTAACCTACGAAAACGCGGCTGGCTCTGTATCGGCGCTGGAGTTAGCATTTGATCCGTATTATGGCACGTACGTTGATGATTTACAAAGCGGGGCGGTCGACGAGGAGGCTCTAAACAATGTTGATGAAGTCTGGAACGCAGCTGCAATCGCATACGACGTGGCAGGCGTCAATCTGGATGAGATTGCAGCGAATGTTGAAGTAAACCCTCTTAGTTCTTCTGATGTAGCCGAGAGATTATATGGTGATGGTTCCATTGACCATATGTTGTTCCTGCAGGCCGCCCACGAACCATTCACAATTTTCTTGCAGGTGTTGGGAGAAAAGCACCAAGTCGACTTGATGCCATCGTCAAACGGATATATGCAGCTCGAGGCAAACTACCTTGCGGCGTTAATGAATGCCCATCCTGTGGAGTTAGCTGAGGCAATGGTCATCTATAAGGAAAAATATGGTGATCCAAGAATAATCACAAGTCAGGAGGGTCTGGAGAATATCGTTAAGAGAATTAGATTCAGATACGGCGGGGGAGAAGGCTAGAAATTTCTGGATGGAGTCTTCGCGACAATGAACGATTATAAAATGCGGATTGGTCTATTGACAAGTTTATTATGGGTTTGGATCGGTAGTTGTCAAATAATTGGGGCGGAACCGCTTTCGAACCGCGATAGTTTATCTAGGATTACATTTCCATCCCTCGAGACTATTCTGCCTATTCTCGAGAGCGAAGTAGCCAATTTCGAGGACGAAATTGCACTAGACAGTATTGCGTTTCAGTTGAGTAATGAGCACCCTGACGAGCGCCTGCTATACGCGGTTTATGTAAGCGAGGATGATCCGCACCCCTATTATTTTGTGGAGTATTTCTCCGATGGTCGCGTAGAAATCAAGGAGCGCAATTTTCCTGCGCCTAATAAACACCCTTACATAATCGATTCGAGTGAATGGAAAGTTGATGTCAATGAAGCCTGGCAACTTTTCATTTCCAACCCCGAGATTCGTCCAATTGATGAAAGCGAACTCGAGTGTAGCAGCTTAATGCTCTTCTATAAAGATCTCAGTGAAGGATATCGATTAGTTTGGAAACTTGCAATTAAACCGTGTGAAGGCGAGGGAATTATCCAGTATCATCTCGATGCTAATACAGGCGAATACCTCGGAGTTGATGGGGCTAACAACTAGATTCAATTAATCCTTCCAAACACCGCTTGAATGAAGTAGATGATATTCAGTCAAATCAGAAATCTGGTTGGACGCGCAAAAACAATCAAATCCTTAAGTGGACCCTACCGAGTGAGTTAAAAATTGGAAGAAGTATTAATTTCTACATCACCTATCTCAATTCCTTCGGCAGCGTGACCCACTTGCTGCCCCAGCGGAACCTCTCGAGCTCGGTGTGCCCGAGCAGATCCAGCGAGCGCCGCACGAACTGGCGGGCGCTCATCCCTTCGGGGAGGTTCTTGACCCCGACCCGGTACGCATGCGCGAACAGCGAAGCGGCGATCTTCTCCGGATCACCGAACTTGTCCGGGACCCGGTTGTAGAGCACCTGCCAGACGACGATCAACAGCCGCCTGGCGATCGCCACGATCGCTTTCTGCCAGACCATCCTCCGGCAGTAGCGTTCATACTCCGCCTTCCAGTGCGGATGGTTACGGACAGCCGCATGCGCCGCCGCGACCATGGCGGAGCGCAGGTCCTTACGGCCTGCTTTCGTGATCCGCCCGGTGGTGTGCTTCTGCCCGGAGATGTGGACGCTTGCGCCAAGCCCGGCGTAGCCGACCAGCTCGCCCGGCTTTTCAAACCGTTCTATTTCGCCGATGGCGGCCAGGATGGTGAGGCCGGTGATCTCGCCGACACCTGGGATCTGGATCAGGAGCGGCATGCGCTCGTCCTGGGCGGCGATCTCATGCAGCGCCTCTTCGATGATCTCGAGCTGGCCTTGCGCGAAGTAGAGCGTCTCGAGATCCGAGAGCATCCGCACCCGCTCGAGCTTGGGCAGCTCCAATTTCCGCCACCACTCCCGGTGCTGAGGCTCGAATG
>Ga0214472_10003467_pt1 | contig 16674 bp, 14 predicted proteins | sample RVTome_6_FD_207662 | JGI IMG/M metagenome (GOLD analysis project Ga0214472, IMG submission 207662) | Soil microbial communities from uranium-contaminated site in the Upper Colorado River Basin, Wyoming, United States - RVT140D175 | ecosystem: Environmental > Terrestrial > Soil > Contaminated >... | reverse complement strand
GTGCGGTATCCGCGTCGCGCCGTCGAAACTTTCCAGGAATAGCGCGATTTTCCGTTCACGTAGACGTTCATTTTTTGAGACGACAGATCGATTTTCGCGACGACCGTCGCAAAACTCGTCGTCGGCATGGCAAGCGCGAAAATGAGCGCAATCGCCGCCAGTAATCCTACACGCATAACACTCTCCACTGTCGTTTTGACTCGATAGATTTCCTTTTCTGCAGGTCAGTTGGTCTCCGGGTACCAATTCCCGGTAGATCCCAATGCATTTACACAATAAAATGGTTGCCCCCTGACCCGTCGGCATTACAGCACAATCTTACCGTAATACTGTAGACAAAATGCAACAACATCGCATAAACGTGAAGTGAATTAAGGGTTAATTCCAACACTGAGAAACGCATTCAGCGCATGCAGGGAAGTTGGGTCGGTCGAAAAAAAAGGGGCCTCGAATAACTTCGAGCCCCCTTGGCAATTCTTCGGCCAACACTCCGTCAAGGGCCTCGCCCTATGGAAGCGTTAAAGAAAATAAATTGAAAACGCGCCGTTATCGTGGAGCCAGCACCATGATCATTTGCCGGCCTTCCATTTTGGGCTCGTATTCCACCTTGGCGAATTCGGCGGTTTCGTCCTTGACCCGATACAGCAGATCCATGCCCAAATTCTGGTGCGCCATTTCCCGACCGCGAAAACGAAGCGTCACCTTGACCTTGTCGCCTTCGTCGAAAAAGCGTCGCATCGCGCGCATTTTGACATCGTAATCGTGAGTATCGATATTCGGGCGCATCTTGATTTCTTTGACCTCGAAGGTCTTTTGTTTCTTGCGCGCTTCGGCCGCTTTCTTCTGTGCCTGGTATTTGAACCTGCCGTAATCCAGAATTTTACAAACCGGAGGCTCTGAATTCGGCGCGATCTCAACCAGATCAAGACCCGCACTGGAAGCAAGTTCGAGGGCGTCGTCAATGGCGATGACACCGCGATTTGTTCCGTCGTCGTCTATCAGTTGCACCTCTTTGACACGGATCTCGTCATTCACGCGTGGCCCCTCTTTTTGGGGCTGCGGCGCTCTATATGGTCTTCTAATGGTCTTGCTCTCCTCTAGTGATGAAGCTTGAACGCGGACTCGTCCCGCTTGACCTGGTGGAACGCCTGGATTCGCTCGAAGGCTTACTTCGGAACGACGACGCCCGTAGTCAAGGCCGGTTTTATCCACATAAACCAGAATCCGCTTCTTTTGTTAAGAAGTCAATATTGAACCCCCAGATTCACACCCATCCGCTTGCGAATGCAGGCCGCTCGAAGGTATTTGCGGTTTTGGCCCGTATTCGATCCCCATTGAAAGCCAATTCGTGCCGCAATTGCAGGCCAAAATTCTGTCGGCGGGCAATGCGGAGCCTAATCGAGATTGAAGCCTTTGGCCCGCACGAAAGCGCCGAAATCCTGGCGTTCCGGGCCGGCATATTGCCGGGCCTTGTCCTCCGACCAGGTATAGGGATCGGCTTCGCCGAAAATCTCGACGGCGCGTTGGCTGGAATAGGGACGCTGCCCGGCCCGCCTTGCGTCATAGGCGTCGATCAGTCCGCGCAGATCCACTTCACGATAGCGGTTGCGATGCACGGTCGCGGCGAGCGGCAGGCGCGGACTGATCGGCGCCTGGCGTTGCGGCCAGCCGACCGCAAGGCCGGCTACTGGGAAGACGTGATCGGGCAGCCCGAGGAGCGCCGAGACCTTTGCTGCATCGTTGCGGATCGCGCTGATCGGGCAGCATCCCAGCCCGAGGGATTCCGCCGCCAGCACGAAGGCCGAAAGGGCAATGCCGGCATCGACGGCGGCGTTGAAGAAGGCGTCCAGATGGTCGTTGACGAAGGGCCGGCCGCGCCAGCCGTGGATGAGGCGCTGGCGCCGGTTGTTGCCGCAAAAAACCAGCAGATGCGGCGCGCCGGCAATCCATGGCTGGGCGAGGGGGCCGCCGGTCAACAGCGCGTCGAGGCGCTGCCGCAGAATGGGGTCGTCGACAAGGATGATGTCGCGCTGCTGCAGGTCGCTTTTGCTCGGCGCGCAGAGTGCGAGCGCGCACAATCGCTCCAGGACCGCGTCGTCGACCCGCTCCGGCTTGAAACTGCGGCACGAGGCGCGCGCCGCGATCCGGCGCCAGTCCTCGGGCAGGTCCTGGCGCAAGTCTGCACTCTGGGATTCGGGTTCGCCGAAGCGGTCGGCGAGGAGAGCGTCGAGGGTTTCTGTCATGGATGGGCTCGTTTTCAAGGCGTTTTTTCAAGGAGGCTTCGGTAGACGTCCAGGGTCTTGTCGGTCATGGATTGCAGGGAGAAATGCGCCGCCACATGCGCCCGCGCGCGCTCTGCCATCGCCTGGCGGGCGTCCGGCGGGATCGCCAGCAGCGCCGCCAGCGAATCGGCGAGCGCCTGCGGGTCCTCAGGCGGGATGCGCCAGCCGGTGCGCGCGCCGTCGGCGGTCTCCGGCGGCGCCAGCACCGTTTCGTGCACCGCGCCGATATCGGTGACGACAACCGGCGTGCCGGCGGCCTGGGCTTCGATCGCGGCGCGGCCGAAGGCTTCCGGCTCGATCGAGGCGACGGCGACGGCGTCGGCCAGCGCCATGGCCGCGGGCACATCCGCGCAATGGCCGACAAGCCGGATCCGGCCGCCAAGTCCGTGGCGGTCGATTTGCGCCCGAAGCTCGTTCGTATAGGCCGCGCGGCCCTGGTCGTCGCCGGCCAGGATCGCCGTCCAGCCGGCGACACCCGCTTCGCTCAGCCGTTTCAATGCGTCGATCAACACGGTCTGGCCTTTCCAATGGGTGAGGCGCGCCATGTGCAGGATGACTTTTCCCGCATCGCCGCCGAGCCCCCAATCAGCTTTGAGGCGGGCGATCCGGTCTTCGCCGATGCGTTCGGCGAGAAACGCCGACAGGTCGCTGCCGCGATGAATCACCACGATCCGGCCGCGCGCGCCCGTGTGGCGTTTGTCGATCAGCGCGGCGATATAATGGGAATTGGCGATTACCGCGTCGCCGCGCGCCATCACTGAATTGTACAGCCGTTTCAGCCGGTTCGTCTGATTATAGGCGCCGTGATAGGTGGTGACGAAGGCAATGCCGGTCCGCCGCGCCGCGATCAGCGCCGACCAGGCCGGCGCCCGGCTGCGGGCGTGCAGCACGTCGACCGAATGCTCCCGCACGAGTCGCGTCAGGCGCAGCGCATTGCGGACCATTATCAGTGGATTCTTGGTCGCCAGCGGCAGCACGATATGGGTGGCGCCAAGCGCCGTCAGTTCGCCAACCATCCGTCCGCCGGCGCTCGCCACGAGCGCCCGGCCTCCGGCCGCAAGGATCGCCGCGGCCACATCGACCGCCGTGCGTTCCGCCCCGCCGGTGTCCAGGGCCGGAATGACCTGAAGAATGGTGCGATTTTTCATCAAGGGGTTTTCTTCCGAGGGTTTCCGTGCGAAGTCGGACGAGGAATGCCCGAAAGATAAGAGCAAGGTCAGAGGCGGCTGTGGATCCTATAGTCTTCGGATGCGTATAATGGAACAGCGCGAACCGCAATTCATCGAAGTCGGCGACGACGACGACAAGCGCGCGATAGCCGTTGTGGAGACCGAAGGCGAGGGACCGAGCCTGATGTGGTTCCCCGGTTTCAAATCCGACATGAACGGCTCCAAGGCGCAAATGCTGGATCATTGGGCTGGCGAAAACGGCCTGTCCATGGTCCGCTTCGATTATTCCGGCCATGGCCGCTCCGGCGGCAGCTTTGAAAAGGGCACGATTTCCCGCTGGCTGGAAGAGGCCCATGCGGTCTTCGAGGCCTTCTGCTCCCGGCCGGCGATTTTCGTCGGCTCGTCCATGGGCGGCTGGATCGCCCTGCTCCTGACCCGCATCCTCATGGCGAAATACCAGGGCAATCCGACGGCCGTCGCCGGCCTGGTGCTGATCGCGCCTGCGACGGATTTCACCGAAGATCTGATGTGGAACACGTTCTCGCCGAAAGTGCAGCAGCAGATCATGCAAAAGGGCGCTTTCCTGCGGCCTTCGGAATATGCCGAAGAGCCCTATGTCATCACAAGGGCACTGATCGAGGACGGACGCAGGAACCTGCTTTTCGGCGCACCCATCGAGACCGGCTGCCCGGTGCATATCCTGCAGGGCGTGCACGACACGGACGTGCCGTGGAACCACGCCCTGAAGCTGGTGACCGCGCTGGCCCAGGACGACGTCGTCCTGACCCTGATCAAGGACGGCGACCACCGGCTGTCGCGCGAGGAAGACATCGAAAAGATGGTCAATATCGTTGCGGATCTGGTGAATCGGGTGGATTACTGATTTCGACCCATCCCGTCGCCCTGCGACGATCCCGGCCGTACGCCTTCGCCCCGCGCGGAGCGCCGTGTCCCAAGGTTTCATGTAGCACCCGAATACCACCCCGCCGACAATCCATCGGCTAAACTTGCCTCCATACCGATTGCCGCCCCGCGCGCGGCAAAAGAGGAGGAAAAGGTTTGGCGAAGGCGATTCACATGATGATCCGGGTTCTCGACGAGGCCCGGTCGGTGGAATTCTACGGCAAGGCGTTCGGTTTGAGCATCGCCGAGCGGCTCGATTTCGACAGCTTTACGCTGGTCTATCTGAGCAATCCGGAAACGCCGTTCGAATTGGAACTGACAATCAACAAGGATCGCACCGAGCCCTACGACCTGGGCGACGGCTATGGTCATGTCGCCTTGTCCGTCGATGATCTCGACGGCGAGCATGCCCGTTTCGAGGCGGCCGGACTGGCGCCGCGCAAGATCGTCGAATTCAACCGGGACGGCGGACTGTTCGCCCGGTTCTTCTTTGTAAAAGACCCCGATGGCTATGAAATCGAGGTTCTGCAACGACACGGCCGGTATCTGTAGCGGACGCATAAGCTGCCGCCGTGCCGATCCATCGGGCGCCGATTTCCTCGCCGCCCGCCACAGGCGTTACCATGGGAGGAAACAATGGTACCAAGCCCAAATACAAAGCAGATGTCGCGACGCGACCTGTTGAAATCGGGGGCCGCCGTCGGCGTCGCCGTCATAGCCGGCGCCGGCTTCGTCGCCGGCTCGACCGGCGCCTGGGCGCTTGAAGTCAAGGCGCTGAAGCCTGAGACCATGGCGACCTTGATCCAGGTCGCCCGCGACATCTATCCCCATGACCGGGTCGCCGATTCCTTCTATGCCCTGGCGGTCAAAAGCCATGACGACAAGGCCGCCGACGACGCGGCCCACAAGACGCTGATCGAAGACGGCATCGCCGAACTCGATACCATGGCGCAGGCGGCGGGCGCCGCCGGCTACGCGGATATGGGCTGGGAAGCCGACCGGACGGCGCTCTTGCACAAGATTTCCGATGGCGGGTTTTTCCAGACCGTGCGCGGCGGATTGGTCGTCGGCCTCTACAACCAGAAACCGCTTTGGCCGTTGTTCGGCTATGAAGGCGCGTCCTTCGAAGAGGGCGGCTATTTGGAGCGCGGCTTCGACGACATCAACTGGCTCTGAGCGCCGGAAAACGAACAAACAAGCGGGAGGAAAAGATGACCGCACCTTATGACTTGAATGACGACAGCGTGGTCGTGATCATCGGCACGGGCGCCGGCGGCGGAACGCTGGCCAACGAATTGGCGCAAAAGGGCGTGGACGTGGTCGCGCTGGAAGCCGGCGGCCGCTATCTGCCGGAAGACTACATCAACGACGAATGGGAAAGCTTCAGCCAATTGGCCTGGCTCGACGCCCGCACCACATCGGGCGACTGGCGGGTGGCGAAGGACTTTTCCGGACTTCCCGCCTGGATCGTGAAAGCCGTCGGCGGCTCGACCGTTCACTGGGCCGGCGCCTCATTGCGGTTTCGTGAGCACGAATTCAAAGCCAAATCGACCTATGGCGAGGTCGCCGGCGCCACTCTGCTCGATTGGCCCGTGACATTGGCCGAAATGGAGCCTTATTACGACAAGGCCGAATTCAAGATGGGCACGACGCGCACCAACGGCATTCCCGGCCTGCCCGGCAATACCAATTTCAAGGTGATGAAGGCCGGCGCCGACAAGCTCGGCTACACGGAATGCCATACCGGGCGCATGTCGATCAACAGCCAGCCGCGCGACGGCCGTGCGGCCTGCGGTCAGGTGGGCTTCTGCTTCCAGGGGTGCAAGTTCGGCGCGAAATGGTCGACCGCCTATACGGAGATTCCAAAAGGCGAGGAAACCGGCAAGCTGGAAGTGCGCGAACGCGCCCATGTGCTGATGATCGAGCACGACGACAGTGGCAAGGTGACCGGCGTGGTCTATGCCGACAAGGACGGCAACCATCAGCGCCAGAAAGCCCGCGCGGTCTGTATCGCCGGAAATTCCATCGAAAGCCCGCGGCTGCTGTTGAATTCGGCCTCGTCGAAATTCTCCGACGGGCTGGCGAATTCTTCGGGCCAGGTCGGGCGCAATTACATGCGGCATATGACCGGCTCGGTTTATGGAGTGTTCGAAAAACCCGTGCGCATGTGGCGCGGCACCACCATGGCCGGCATCATCACCGACGAAAGCAGGCACGATCCGAGCCGCGGCTTCGTCGGCGGCTACGAAATGGAGACGCTTTCCATCGGCCTGCCCTTCATGGCCGCGTTTCTCGATCCCGGCGCCTGGGGTCGGTCCTTCACCTCGGCGATGGACGGTTATGAAAACATGGCCGGCATGTGGCTGGTCGGCGAGGACATGCCCCAGGAAACCAACCGCATCACCCTGCATGGGGAGCGCAAGGACCAATACGGCATGCCGATTCCGAACGTGCATTTCGACGATCACCCGAACGACCTCGCCATGCGCGCCCACGCCTACAAGCAGGGTGCGGCGGTCTATGACGCGGTCGGCGCCACCCGCACCTTCCCGACGCCGCCCTATCCCTCGACCCACAATCTGGGCACCAACCGCATGTCGGAAAAGGCCTCGGACGGCGTCGTCAACAAATGGGGACAGACCCACGATATCGCCAATCTGTTCGTCTCCGACGGCAGCCAGTTCACCACCGGGGCTGCGGAAAATCCGACATTGACCATTGTCGCCCTGGCGATCCGCCAGGCTGACTACATCGCCGATCAGATGTCCAAGGGCGCCTTGTAGGCGGCCGAAGGCAAAGCAGAGACTTGCTGGCGGTATTCGGCCGACATGCCTGAAATCCGATAACCCGGCGCCGACTTAGCGGCGCCGGGTTATTGCGTTGTGGAACCGACGCAATTGCAGTGAATTCTTGTGACCGATACCGTATTCGGTCGGGCTGCCGGTTTCCTTCCCGCATCTGCCGGTATATGACGCAGAACGCTGCTTTTTTCGGAGACATGCGCCTATGGTATTTGTGCGGAGCCTCTTGTTCATCGCTCCGGTCGCCGCCGGAATCGCCCTGGTGTTTTATGCGGTTTCGAACCGGCAGGCTCCGGAGCGCATTCTGCCGCAGGAAATGGTCACGACCGTTCGCGTCATCGCGGCGATGCCGCGAACCTTCGTGCCGCGGGTTTCCGGTTTCGGCGCCGTCGAGCCGTCGCGCACCTGGAGCGCGATCGCCCAGGTGGCCGGCCGGGTGGACTTCATCAATCCGGCCTTTGTCCGCGGCGGCCAGGTGAACAAGGGCGCTGTGCTCATCCGTCTGGCCCCGGAAGAGTATGAATTGGCGATCGCGCAATCCCGCGCCAATATCGAAAGCGCAGAGGCCCAGATCGAGGAAATGAAGTTGTCGGGGACGACGACGAACCTGTCCCTGCAGATCGAACAGGCGGCGCTGGACCTGGCGGAAAAGGAACTGGCGCGCCAGACTCAACTGGTCTCCCGCGGAACGGTTTCGCTTTCGGTCCTGGACGATCAGCAGGCGGCCGTTCTGAGCCAGCGCGCCAAGCTGCAGGACCTGAAAAACAAATTGACCCTCTTGCCGTCGCAAATGAAAGCGCTCGAGCAAAGCAAGTCGGTCGCTGAAGCCGAATTGAAGATCGCGCAATTGAACCTGGAGCGCACGGTCATCAAGGCACCGTTCGATGCGCGGGTGGCGGAGGCCGACGCGGAAATCAGCCAATTCATTGCGGCCGGCGCGAAAATGGGTCTGCTTGACGGCGTTGAAGCCGCGGAGATCGATGTTCAGATCCCGCCCGCCCAAATGGCCGGCTTCGCTCGCCTGGCTTTTGGCGCCGAGCGGCCGATGACGGGATTCGGCGCGCTCGACGCGCGGGACATCCCCTTGAGCGCCGTCGTCAGCCTTGAGATCGACGGCGTCGGCCCGATCTGGCAAGCCGGCGTGAATCGGATCAGCGACACGGTCGATCCGGAAACGCGGTCGATCGGCGTCATCGTATCGGTGGAAAAGCCCTATGAAGGCGTAAAGCCGGGCGAGCGGCCGCCTTTGATCAAAGGCATGTTCGCCCATGTCGAATTGCGCGGTCCGCCGGTCGACAACGTGATTCTGGTGCCGCGCAATGCCGTTACCGGCGGCAGGCTGAAGATCGTCGACGCGGAAAGCCGGCTGCGCTTCGTCGACGTTGAAATCGCCTTCGTCTTCCAGGATGCGGCGGTTTTGCGGGGCGGTCTCGCCGCGGGCGCGAAAATCGTCATCAGCGACCTGTCGCCCGCCCTGGACGGCATGCTTTTGCACGCCGTCGAGGATGAGGCGGCGCGGGCGCGGCTGGACGCCCTGGCGCAGCCGGACACATCGGCGCCAAAAGAGGCGGCCGCCCGGTGATCCGTTTTTTCGCAAGCCATCCGACGGCGGCCAATCTGATGATGGCGGCTTTCCTCATTCTGGGCTTGGTCATGGCGCCGGGCCTGTTGCTCGAGACCTTTCCGCGGCTCTCCATCAAACAGGTGGAGATCCGGGTGGTTTATCCCGGCGCCTCGCCCGCCGACGTGGAGCGCGCCATTTGCCGGCGCATCGAGGATGCGGTCGACGGGGTGGAGAATATTGCCGAGATACGCTGCGAAGCCCGGGAAAATGTCGGCATCGCCACGGTCGAAATGTTCCAGGGTGAGGATATCGATCAGTTCTTTCTCGATTTAAAGACGGAAATCGAGGCGATCACCGAGTTTCCGGATTCCGCCGAGGATCCGGTTCTGATCCAGGCCGGGCGGACGGATTTCGTCGCCTCGCTGGCGATCACCGGCATTCCGCAACGCACCGAACTGAAGACCTACGCCGAAGCGGTCAAGGAGCGCTTGCTGCGCTGGGGCGGGATCCCCCAGGTCGAAATCACCGGGTTTTCCGACCGCCAGTTCCGCATCGAAATCTCCGATGCGGCGGCGCGCGAACTGGGCCTCAGCCTGGACGCCGTCGCCAAGGCGGTGTCGCGGCAGAATATCGATCTGCCGGCCGGAGAAATCCTCTCCGCCGACGGCGCCACCCTGTTGCGGTTTTCCGACCAACGGCTGGCGCTCGACGCCTACCGTTCGATCGTCATCGCCTCGTCGGAGCGCGGCGGCCAGATCCGGCTCGGCGACGTCGCCCAAATCAGCGACCGCTTCGAGGACGAAGAAGTGGAGACCCGCCTCAACGGCGAAACGGCGGCGGTGCTGGATATCTCGAAAACCCGCGGCGACGACACGCTGAAAGTGGTGAAGCGCCTGTCGCTGTTCGTCGACAATGAACGGGCGCTGGCGCCGCCGGGCGTCAAGCTGACCATTGTCCGCGACGGGTCGGCCGCCTTGTCCGACCGGCTGCAGATGCTTCTGGTCAACAGCGTGCAGGGCATTGCGCTGGTGTTCTTGACCATGTGGTTGTTCTTCGGCGGCCGCCAGGCCTTCTGGATCGGCATGGGCCTGCCGGTCTCGTTCCTCGGCGCGCTGGCGCTGATGACCTTTACAGGACTGACCATCAACATGTTGACCATGGTCGGTCTGCTGATCGTCATCGGCATTTTGATGGACGACGCCATCGTCATCGCCGAAAACGTCGCCACCAAGCGCCAGGCGGGCCTGCCGCCGCTCGAGGCTGCGGTCGAAGGCACCCGCCAGGTGCTGCCGGGGGTCACGGCGTCGTTTCTCACCACTTTGGCGATTTTCGGCTCCCTCGCCTTTATCAAGGGCGATATCGGCGAAATGCTGCGGGTGATTCCGATGGTCATGATCATGGTCCTGGCCGTCTCGCTGGTGGAGGCGTTCTGGATCCTGCCCAATCATCTGTCGCACGGATCCGGTCAGGAGAAGCAGAGCGTGGTCACCCGCAAGGTGGAAGCGGGAGTCGCCTGGATGCGCGACCGGCTGGTCGGGCCGGGCGCCCGGCTTGCGGTGAAATTCCGCTATCTTACCGCCGGGATCGGCGTCTTTCTGTTTCTCTCGGCCCTGGCGCTTTTGGCCGGCGGCGTCGTCAAATTCGAAGCCTTTCCGAGCATCGACGGCGATCAGATCGAAGCCCGCGTGGAATTGCCGGCCGGCGCGAAACTGGAGGACACGCGCGCCGTCGTGGACGAAATCGTCGCCGCGCTGCAACGGGTCGACCGGAAACAGGCTGCGGACAATGTCTCCGGCGCGGCTTTGGTGCACAATGTCCTGGTGCGCTTCAACGAGAACAAGGATGCGGGAACCACCGGCGCGTTTCTGGCGACCGTCAATGTCGACCTGCTGGAAGGACCGCTGCGGGCGGCCTCGAACCAGGCGATTCTTACCGACTGGCGCGCCGAAATCCCGGATAATCTCGACGTGCGGCGGATCACGCTGGTCGAGTCCGCGGCCGGGCCGGCCGGCCGCGCCATCGAAATGCGGCTTTCCCATCCCGATCTCGACACGCTGCAGGCCGCTTCGATTGAATTGCAGGCCTGGTTCACGGGCTATCGCGGCACCTACAACATTGCCGACAATCTGAAGATCGGCAAACCGGAACTGAAGATTTCCCTGAAGCAGGGCGCCGGCGCGCTTGGCCTGGACGCGCGCGAGATCGCCGATCAGCTGCGGGCCGCCTTTTACGGCGTCACCGCGGACGAGGTTCAGGTGGGCGTCGAGAGTTACGAGGTCGATGTGCGCATGCCCCAGGCAGACCGGGACGGGCTCGGCGATCTCGACGATTTCACCGTGCACACGCCGGCCGGCCAACGCGTGCCCCTGTCCGCCGTCGCCGATATCGCCGCGGACCGCGGCTTCACGCGCATCAACCGCATCGACCGCCTGCCCACCGCCACGGTCAGCGGCGATGTGGAGACGGATATCGCCAATGCCGACGAGATCGTTCGCGATACACTGTCCCGCTTCGTCCCGGATCTTCTGGCCCGCTATCCGGGCCTTGAAGCGGGCACGGAAGGGCAGAATGCCGAGGCGGCCGAAACTCAGGCCTCGATGATGAAATCCCTCGGCCTCGGGCTGATCGTCGTGTTTTTGCTGTTGAGCTTTCAGTTCAAGAGCTATGCCGAGCCCCTGGTCGTCATGATCCTCATTCCCTTCGCGCTGATCGGCGCGGTGTACGGGCATTATTTCATGGGCATCAATTTCGCCATGCCGAGCATGCTGGGCCTGATTTCGCTTGCCGGCATCGTCGTCAACGATTCGATCCTTCTGGTGAATTTCATCAAGGACGAGCACGCGCCGGGCGTGACCAGCGTGGAGGAGGCCGCGCCGCTCGGCGCAATGGCCCGCTTCCGCGCTATTCTGCTCACCTCGGTAACGACGATCGCCGGCCTCGTTCCCCTCTTGTTCGAGACCAGTCCGCAAGCCCAGGTGCTGATTCCGCTGGTCACCTCGATCGCCTTCGGCCTGATCGCCACGACCGTGCTGATCGTCTTCGTGGTACCGGCCTTCTACACCATCCTCGACGATTTCGGCTTCACCGCGCTCACCAGGGAACGGCGCCGGGGCGGCGGCAATGCGGATGAGGCTTTTCAGGTGTCATAGTCGAATTTCCTTTGCGCCTGTGGTTGTCGCGCAATTCAATTTGATCGGATATGGTGATATAACTATAATTGGAGGCAGCCGAAAACGTGATTTTGAAGCCATGCATTTTCATCGCTTCCAGCCGAGATGATTTGCGCGCCTTCCCGCAATCTGTTCGTGAAGACGTCGGTTTCGCATTGTTCGATGCACAGAATGGGAATGAAGCAAAAAGCGCAAGGCTCTCAAGGGGTTGGGGGGCGCGGCGGTAATAGGGGCAAAACCCCGGGCGGCGGAGCAGGAAACAGCATCAAGAGGCAAACCCGGGATCGGCCAAGCGGTTCAAATGACTTAACTTTACAAGGAGTTCCAACATATTTGCTGCAACTGCGTGCCCGGGGTTTTGCCCCTCTTACGCGCGGCGCTCTTGAAATAATCGAAGACTATGACGGAGACGCCTCGAGCTGTTTACACCGTTCGTTTTGAAGGGGTGATATATGTTCTGCATGCCTTTCAGAAGAAGTCGAAAGCAGGAATCTCGACGCCCAAGCACCATATTGAGCGAATTCGATTGCGATTGAAAATCGCTGAAGCGGATTTTCATGATCGCCGAAAAAAGGGCGTAATTCCATGACCGAACACAACGAGGAAGTTTTCGAAGGCGGCGGCAACGTTTTTGCCGACCTTGGTCTGCCCAATGCGGATGAGCATCTTTTGAAAGCGGAAATTGTATTGCAATTGAAGCGCCTGATCGATGATCGTAATTTGACGCAATGCAAAGCCTCCGCAATTTTGGGAATTGCTCAGCCTGACCTGTCCAACCTGCTGCGTGGGCGATTTCGGGGATATTCGGTGGAACGCCTGATGCGGTTCCTCACTGCTTTCGATCAGGACGTGGAGATCAGGCTGACGCCGCGTAAGGATAATACGCGTGCAGCGCAGATTTCGGTCATCAGATAGAAACCGTTGACAGCACGGATTTTGCCGGCTCGAGCGGGCGTTTACGGACGTTGCTGCGCGCTCACGACAATTCCACATCATAAGTCAGATCCGTGGTGACGAACACGCTCTGGCGCAGTTCGACCGGCCGGTCGCGAATGTCCCGGGTGCGGCGGTCGACTTTCAGCAGCGGTGCGCCCGGCAGCACGTCCAGCGCCCTGGCCTGCGCCGTGCCGGCGGCCACCGCACTGAGCTTTTCTTCGGCGCGCAGAATGCTGATGTGAAATTCCTGCTGGAAAAACGGATAGAGCGCGTTCGGCAGGTCCGTGCGCTCGGCCAGGCCCGGAAACAGGTCGGAGCGCAGCACCACGGTTTCCTCGGCGAGCGGCCGGTCCTCGAAGCGCCGGCGCCGACGAATCTCGGTGACCTGAAGCGCTCCCGCGACTTCGAACGCCGCCCGTTCCGCCGCCGTCGACGCGCGTTCGCTGATCCGGGTTTGTATCGTCTCCGGCGCGATGCGCTCGCCGCCGGCTTTCGACAGCCGGAAGAAATGGAACATGGACCGTTCCGGCGTCGTGGTTCTGACGAAGGTGCCGCGCCCCTGTTTGCGTTCGATGATTCCGAGATTTTCCAGGTCGATCAACGCTTTGCGCACGGTCCCCTGGCTGACGCCCAGGGCTTCGCCCAATTGAAATTCGCTCGGCAGCGCAATGCCCGGACGCCAGGTGCCGTCCTCGATCTGGCTGATCAGCCGTTCCCGGACCATCTGGTAAAGAGGCAGCGCTTCGATCCGGTTCAAGGTCATGGCCGCGCCGTGGGTCGCAGAATCGGGTCCTCACTCCGGGTCACAGTTTCGGCCATGGCAGACGATTCCGATTTTTTCACATTTGGTCTCTTGAACATTATATCTTATATAAGTTATAAAACTAGAGCATTTCCAGTCGAAACGGTTTTTCGCGGACACGCTCGGCGGCGCGCCTTCGTTGGGACATGCACAAAGACAAGACGCGCCGAAGCACGCGGACCGATTGCATTCGATCCGATCCGCGCCGGATGCGGTTCCGCAAAGGGAGGAACCGGTCGCTGCGCGAAACATTCAGGCAGGAGAAACATCCCCATGAGCAAACCCCATCTTCTCGTTCACGACGCGGCCGACAATGTCGGCGTGGTCGTGGTCGAGGGCTTGACGGCAGGCACGGACATGCTTTGCGTCATTACCCACGACAATACGGATTTCAAGCTGGCCGCCAAGGCCGACATTCCCATCGGTCACAAGGTGGCGCTGAAGGATCTCAAGGCCGGCGACACCGTGATCAAATACGGCGAAGACATCGGCAAGATGGTCGGCCCGGCCGAGACTGGCGGCCACGTCCATACCCACAACATGAAAACCAAAAGGTGGTAGGCCTCATGTCCCAGGATCTCTCAACCCGTAAAATCAACGCCTGGCGCCGTGAAAACGGCCGGGTCGGCGTCCGCAACCATGTCCTCATCCTGCCGGTCGATGATATTTCCAACGCCGCCTGCGAAGCTGTCGCCAACAATATCAAGGGCACGAAGGCCATTCCGCATGCCTATGGGCGGCTGCAATTTGGCGCGGATCTCGACCTGCATTTCCGCACCATGATCGGCACCGGCTCCAATCCGAACGTCGCCGCCGTCGTCGTCATCGGCATCGAGCCGGAATGGGCCCGGGTGATCGCCGACGGCATCGCCGAGACCGGCAAGCCGGTCGCGGCGTTTTCCATCGAGCAGAACGGCGATCTGGAAACCATTCGCAAGGCGAGTTGGAAGGCGAAGGAATTCGTACACTGGGCAACCGAGTTGCAGAAAGAGGAATGCAAGCTTTCCGAACTCTGGGTTTCGACCAAATGCGGCGAATCCGACACCACGACCGGCCTGTCCTCCTGCCCGACCGTCGGCAACATGTACGACAAGCTGATTCCGCTCGGTCTTTACGGCTGTTTCGGCGAAACCTCGGAAATCACCGGCGCGGAACATATCTGCAAGGCCCGGGCGGCGACGCCGGAAGCCGGCGAGAAATTCATGAAGATCTTCCAAGCCTACCAGGACGAAGTGATCTTCGCCCACCAGACCGACGATCTGTCCGACAGCCAGCCGACCAAGGGCAACATCATCGGCGGCCTGACGACGATTGAGGAAAAGGCGCTGGGCAATCTGGAAAAGATCGGCCGCACCAGCACCTATATCGACGCCATGGGACCGGCGGAAGAACCGAAAAAGGGACCGGGCCTGTACTATATGGACACCTCGTCGGCCGCCGCCGAATGCGTCACCCTGATGGCCGCCGCCGGATACGTGATCCACACCTTCCCGACGGGCCAGGGCAATGTGGTCGGCAATCCGATCGTTCCGGTGATAAAGATTTCCGGCAATCCGCGCACCCTGCGCACCATGTCGGAGCATATCGACGTGGACGTGACCGGAGTTCTGACCCGCGAACAGACCATCGACCAGGCCGGCGACGCGCTGATCGAAATGATCGTGCGCACCGCCAATGGCCGCAACACGGCGGCCGAAACCCTTGGCCATGTCGAGTTCTCGATGACCAAACTCTACCGGTCGGCCTGACCGGGCGGACCGGAAATTCCCGCCCCGCATGCGATGCGGGGCGGAGCGCCTGCGCTGCGAGAACGCGGCGCCGAAATCTTCCTCCCCGGGCGGCCCGTCCCGGACTTCGCCGGATGCGGCCTTGCCTTCCTGCTCAGGATTTAATGTGACCGATATCGTCATCTGCGAGTTTATGGACGAAGCCGCCCTTGCCGGGTTCCCGCAAGCCTGGAGCGTTCTGTACGATCCGGCCCTGGTCGACGACCGGCCGCGCCTGAAAGCCACTTTGGGCGCGGCGCGCGCGCTCATCGTGCGCAACCGCACACAGGTCGACGCGGATCTGCTCGCCGCCGCGCCCGTTCTGGCGGCGGTCGGCCGCCTCGGCGTCGGTCTCGACAATATCGATCTGGACGCCTGCGCCGCGCGCGACATCGCCGTATTGCCGGCGACCGGCGCGAACACGCTGTCCGTGGCCGAATATGTGATCGCCACAGCGTTGCACTTGCTGCGGCCCGCCTTTTCGTCCAATGCGGCGATGATCGCGGGCTATTGGCCCCGCACGGCGCTGATCGGTGGCGAACTCTCCGGCCGCACCATGGGCCTGGTGGGCTTTGGCGGCATCGCCCGCGCCGTCGCCGATCGCGCCCATGCGCTTGGCATGCGGATCGCCGCCTATGATCCCTTTCTTTCTGCGGATGATCCGGTCTGGAAAGGCGCCGAAAGGCTGGCTTTGGAGGCTTTGCTGGAGCGCGCCGATGTCGTCAGTCTGCACGTGCCGTTCACGCCGCAAACCCGCCATCTGATCGACGCAAAAGCCCTTGCCCGCATGCGCGCCACCGCCGTTCTGATCAACACCGCGCGCGGCGGGGTCGTCGACGAGACGGCGCTGGCTGCCGCCTTGAAAGACCGCCGCCTGGGCGGCGCGGCCCTCGACGTTTTCGAAACCGAACCGCTGACGGCGGAGGCCGGCCAGATGTTCGCCGAAATCCCCAACCTGGTTCTCACCCCGCATATAGCCGGCGTCACCAACGAAGCCAATGTGCGGGTGTCTTATCTGACCGTCGAGAATGTGCGCAATGTGCTGGAGCGGGATGCGGGTATGGTGGCTTCGCGTTAGAAGCGAATTGTTGTCAAGGGGACGGTTTTGCGGGGCGTTTCAAGCCGGGTGCTCTTTTGGATCGGACGCGCAAACGGCCTGGAAAGACCCCACCCGACCGGCTGCGCCGGCCACCCTCCCCGAGCGGGGAGGGATCCGCTCCGGTTCGGCCGTGTTGCGGGCGGGTGCAAACTTGGGATCCCTCCCCATTTGGGGAGGGTGGG
>Ga0214472_10003466_pt1 | contig 16676 bp, 14 predicted proteins | sample RVTome_6_FD_207662 | JGI IMG/M metagenome (GOLD analysis project Ga0214472, IMG submission 207662) | Soil microbial communities from uranium-contaminated site in the Upper Colorado River Basin, Wyoming, United States - RVT140D175 | ecosystem: Environmental > Terrestrial > Soil > Contaminated >... | reverse complement strand
CTGCATCAAGTGCCAATTGTCACCGAGATGGGAGAAGTGGTCCCGTTGAGCCGACTCGCCAGCGTCGCCACCACCTGGGGCCCCGGCATGATCAGCAGCGAGGATTCGCGGCTGGTCGCCCACGTGATGTTCTCACCATCGCGAGCGGCCGGGGATCTGGAAACGGTCGACGCGGTCATGAAGTCACTGGCTGCGGCCCGGGAAAACGGCGACCTGCAATTCCCGAAAGGGAACTTTGAGTTACAGGCAGTGGGCTCGTTTCAGAACCAGATTGAAGCCAATCAGCGTCTGATGTGGCTGGTGCCGACCGTGCTGCTGATCAATTTCCTGCTGCACTATCTCCATTTCCGCAACGTCCCGATTGCGCTGGTGGTGTTCACCGGCATTCCCGTTTCGTTTGCGGGCGGCATGATTGCCGTGGCGGTCATGGGCGTCGAGATGAATACAGCAATCTGGGTCGGCTTCATCGCGTTGTTTGGTCTCGCGGCGGACGACGGGATTGTGATCGCCAGCTACATCAAACATGTGCTGGAGCGCAGAAGGATCACCACCGTCGAGGAGCTGCGGGCCGCGATTTATGAGGCGGGGCTGAAACGGATTCGCCCCTGCATGATGACCACGATCACCACGCTGGTCGCCCTCCTCCCCGTGCTGATGGCCACGGGACGAGGCGCGGACGTGGCTCGTGCAATGGCCCTGCCGGTCTTTGGCGGGATGTTGATCGAACCATTCTCCTCGTTCATCGTGCCAACGCTGTACTGTGCTTACATGGAGTTCAAATTGCGCGCCGGCCTGCGGGACGAGCTACTGGAGATGTCGCTCAATGAGGCCGCCGCCGAGACAGTTCCCGCAACCACCGTTGCTGCGTGAGAGAAGCAAAACAACCGAGGCGCAGCCCTCGTTGTCGGAGCCAAAGAGTACTGTTCGTTTCGCAACCGTCCTGTTCACAAAGGAGAAGGACATGAAGAACGCAAGGATGTTGATTATGCTGGCGCTGCTGGTCGGGATCGGTCAGATTGCTTCGGGCCAGGAACAGTCCGAACAGGAGCGGGAGCAGTTCCGGCGGGACCAATTGCACATCGCCGTGCAGCAAATCTGCCCCATATCGGGTCTCAAGCTTGGCGAGCATGGCCCGCCGCTCAAAGTCACCGTCGGCGATCACAAGGAGCAGGTCTTTCTGTGCTGCAAGGGCTGCTTGCAGCAGAAGATCGATCCCAAGCACTGGGCGACGATCCATGCAAACTTCGCCAAGGCGCAGCGGATCTGCCCCGTCATGAAGAAGGAACTTCCGGAAAACCCGAAGTGGACCATCGTCGAAGGGCAGATTCTCTATGTGTGCTGCCCGCCCTGCACGAAGAAGATTGCCGCGGACCCGAAGACGTTTCTTCGACAGGTTGATGCACTCTATGCGGCTTCGCTGAAGCAGGAGCAAACCATCCGATGACGGAGGGCCTGCCCCGAGTCGAGATCATCGGCAGCATTGCGCCTGGTCAACTGGACGGACTCGTGGTGTCCAGTTGACCGGGTCTCTTTCCAAGCGGCCATTGGTCGTCACCTACGCCCCTTTGTTGTCTCTGCGAGCAGTTTGCGCTATCGGAATAATCGTAACAGGCTGAATCGAAGTACCGGACGAAACGAGCGGATGGGATCCAACGCATAATTCGACCTAATCGATTGTGCCGATAAGAGCATGACAGTGTATCATTGTTTTCGCGAGAGGGGGGGCCAGGGATGGCCAGTCGATCTGCCCTTGGCTATCTGTTCGGCGTGCTCGTACTGATGGGGGGCTGCAAGTCTGCGCATCAGATTCGCGATCCGGAATACGCTCAGGTGTCGCGGCGCGTGCAGCAGGCCCATTACTCGCCCGAGCCGATCGCGGCTGCGATCAGCCCCGTGAACTACGAGTTCACGGGTCCGCAGCCTGTCGAAGTGTTACTGCAGTATGCGTTGTCGCAGAACGCCGGGGTGCAGGCAGCTCGCAAGCGCATCGAGGCGGCGGCCATGCGAGTCCCTCAGGCCGCCAGCCTCAAGGATCCCATGCTGGACGTGACCGGCTGGCCGTTCTATCCGAACGTGCCGCAAACCGCTTCCGGCCGCATGACCGTGGACATGATGGTTTCACAAGAGGTGCCGTGGTTCGGCAAACTAGGAACCAGGGCCTCAGCCGCTGAAGAGGAAGTGAACGCCGCGCGGGCGCAACTGGCCGCCGCCGAATTGAAAACTGTCGAAGACGTCAAGCGGGCGTATTACGAGTTGTACTTCGTTCAAAAGGCCATCCGCGTCACCCAGCAGGATCGTGACGTCCTGGCGGATCTCGTTGAGGTGGCCAATGCCTTGTACAAGACCGCCAAGACCAGTCAACAAGACGTGCTGCGATTGCAGGCCGAGTTGTCGAATGTCGACGGCGAGTTGATTCGCATGCAGCAGATGCGAGCTGCCGCTCAGGCGGACCTGGCCCAAGTCCTGCACATCTCACCAGAGACGCCGCTGGCCGCTGTCGATCAATTGTCGCCGGAAGACGTGCCTCGCGATCTCGACTGGCTTTATCGACAGGCCATTGCATCACGACCGGAATTGCACGCAATGCTGGCCGAAATCGAGCGTGACCAGCGGATGGTCGATCTGGCGCGTCTGGAATACTATCCCGATGCAACGTTCAAATTCGGCTGGGGCGAGATGACGACCAACCGCGCCATCGCTCCCTCGGCCGACGGCATCGACAATCTGACCGTCGGATTGAGCGTCAACGTGCCGATATATCGTGGGCGGCTGAACGCCGCGGTCCGCGAGGCGGAGGCCACGGTGGTCGCCAGCGCTCGTCAGTACGACCAGATGAAGGACGAAACGCAACGTGACGTGAAGCGACTATTCACTCAGGCCGCGAGCCAGCGCGACGTGGAAGTGTTGTTTCGTGAATCGATCATTCCAAATACCCAGCAGGCTCTCGAAGTGGCTTTGCGCGGATACCAGGTTGGCGAGATCGAATTTGCTGACCTGATCGCGAATTGGCGAGAATTGTTTAAGTTCCACATTGCCCAATTGCAGCTCGAAGCACAGCTACGTCAGACGCTGGCCTCGCTGGAGCGCGTCGTCGGCGGCCTTCCGTCAACACCGCCCGAAGCAATACCCGCGCCGCGCGAGGAGCCACAACCGCTACCGCCGCCACAGTAAGGCACGCCTACAGACACCGCAACTGCAAGGTTGTTGAACAGGGGGAATCATTAATGAAGTCCGTGACGAAGATTATATGCCTCTTCGCACCGCTAGTAATGGCATTGGGTGTGGGCTGCGCGCCGGCATACCACAGCTATTCCGGCTGTTACGTTGACTGCAAATACTGCGCACCGCCGCCCTTGCCGTACGTCCATTACGAAGGCTGCGTGTGTCATTCGTGCGCGGCGTCGACGTATCTCACTTTACATTCAGTTTCTGTCGAGCCAACGGACAACGGAGAGGATAGCGATGCACGGCCAGAATGATTCGAATAACATCGCGGCATCGGTCCTCCCTCCCGTCTCATCGATGCATTGTGCGGGGTACCGAAGGGAAGGTATCGCACGCCGGGGTATGATCGCAGCCGCACTGCTCATGTCCATCGTTTTCAGCGGCTGCGCCACGGCACGGTCTCGCAGTTTTTCCATCGCACCGCATGGCAGGCATGACGTGCCCCGATCGGCGGCCGCAGTGGGCGGGCGAGACTCGGCCGATTCGGCTAACGACACGACGAATCGAATCGGTCCGACTCCCGCTGGACAAACTCTACTGATTGTCCATCAAGAGGATGTCCCATTGCCGCACGAGCAGTTGGACTCAACTCCGCCGCCGGTCATGGCGGCCGAGGAGTACACGGCGTTGACGTTGCAGGATCTGGAGGGGATGGCGATGGCGAACAATCCGACGCTCGTCCAGGCGAATGCCCAGTTCCAGGGAGAGCAGGGAGCGGCGTATCAGGCGGGGCTGCCGTTCAATCCCATCATCGGCTACGTCGGCGAACAGATTGGCGTCAATGGTACCGCGGGCGAGTTGCAGGGCGGCTATGTCGCGCAGGAGATCGTCACCGGCGGCAAGCTGCGTTTGAGCCGCGCCAAATGGGCGCAGCGGGCGCAGATCGCCGCTACGAACGCGCAGGCGCAGCAGCAGCGAGTCCTCAATGACGTTCACACACAATTCTACCGTACAGTCGCCGCACAACGGGTCGTCGCGATTCACCGGAAGTTGGTGGCCAACAGCGAAGACAATGTCCAAACGCACCGGGAAATGTTGAACCTGGGCCAGACGACCGCATCGGCGGTTTTGCAGGCCGACGTGGAGCTACGACGCGACCTATTGAATCTGAAGGACGCCGAAAACGACCTGCATCAGGCCTGGCGCACCCTGGTCGCCTTGGCTGGAGTCCCGCAACTCGCACCGACGAGGCTGGAGGACATCCTGGCCGCTACGCAGGAGCCGTTAGAATACGAGTTGGCACTCGGGCAGTTGCTCAGTAGCAGTCATGAACTGGTTGCTGCAAGGCAGAAGATCCGACACGATCAAATTCAACTCGAACGCGAACGTGTTGAGCCGATTCCCAATATTCTCGTTACTGCCACCGTCGGCAGCAACATCGAGGCTGGTGGTCAGACAATTGCGGGCGTGAATGTCGGGTTGCCGATCCCATTGTTCGACCGCAATCGAGGTACGATTCAACAGGCCCAGGCGGACCTCACCCGAGCAAATGCCGAAGCGCGGCGGCTGGAGTTGGAATTGCAAACGCGATTGGCCGCTGAATATCGCACATACCTTTCCGCGTGGCAGCGTGCCCAAGAGTACCAGGCCACAATGCTGCCGAAAGCCGAAGAGGCTACCGAACTGCTACGACAAAGCTACAAAGATCGGCGGGCCACGTGGGTTGAAGTGCTCACCGCACAGCGTTTGCACACGACGCTCGAAGTCGAGTACATCGACAGCCTCAGGACGTATCATGAAACCGATATTGCCATTCGCGGAATGCTGCTTTCCGGCGGGCTGACGGAAGCGCCCGCAGCGGTCGGCGGCGGCCACATCGACGCAACCCCGAAACCGCGATAGAATTCCAGCGGGCTGAATGACGCAGAATTGGAGAAAGAACATGGCCGACGCTGCAGATCGTAGAGACTTCCTCGTCAAAGGCGCGGCTGCGGCAGGTATGTTTGTGGCTGGAGCCGCACTAGGAAACGCGCAAGAAAAACCCGCTGAACAGCCAGGCGATGGCCTAACCGCAAAACCGCCGAAGGACGAGCACGAGAAACACCAGCCTCCTGCACCTGAAGGTGATGTAGGCGAGTATCCCCGCACAACCGTCGGTTTGGGAGGCCCTGTTGGAAGTCCAACCGACCGCGGCAAACTCGTGCCGGGTTATCGCGATGCCACGCTGCCACCGGTTCCGATTCAGGCACCCGACCTTAAAAAGCTCCCGTGGGAAGAAGTCAACGGAGCCAAGGAGTTTCATCTGATTGCAGAACCGGTCCGTCGGGAGATATTGCCCGGCGTATGGATGGACACCTACGGCTACAACGGAGACATGCCCGGACCGACCATTGAACTCAATCAAGGTGATCGCGTCCGAATTGTCGTTCACAACAAACTTCCCGAGCCGACCACGCTGCATCTGCACGGGCTCGAACTCCCCAATGACATGGATGGCGTTCCGTACCTGAATCAGGATCCGATCGAGCCTGGTCAAGAATTCGTATACGAATGGACCGTTCATCAGGAGGGGACGTTCTTTTATCACACTCACGAAGGCATGCAGGAAGCCTTGGGCATGGTGGGGCTGTTTATTGTGTATCCCGCCAAGACTCATGAGCCGGCGGTGGATCGCGATTTCGTACTCATTGCTCAAGGATTTCAACTTCGTCCGAATTCGACAGTTCCGGACACGCTGTCCATGGAATGGAACTTCCTGACGTTCAATGGCCGCGCGGGACCGCTCACGACGCCCCTGCTGTGCAAGCTGGGTGAGCGTGTGCGAATTCGCTTCCTGGATTTCAGCGTGATGGACCACCACCCCTTGCACCTGCACGGGCATACGTTCTGGATTACGGGCACCGAGGGTGGCCGCCTGCCGGAGTCTGCCTGGTATCCGAGCAACAACGTGTTGGTCGGAGTGGCCCAGGTGCGTGAAGTCGAATTCATCGCTAACAATCCGGGCGATTGGGCCATGCACTGCCACATGTTCCACCACATGATGAACTCGATGTCGTCACAAGCCGGTCCATTAGTTCGTGACAATTCAACGCCCGAGCAACTCAAAGTGCCGGGGTATCCTCAAGTCATGTTGGGGATGAAAATGCCCGCTGCCAACGGCACGAAGATGCCCGGCATGGACATGAAAAAGGACGACATGAAAGACATGCCCCAGAAGAAGACGCCCCTGAAACAGAATGGCGAACCCGATCACAGCAAGATGAACATGAAGCCCGATGCCACGCAAAAGCCAATGGCCGGCCACGAGGGAATGAAAGGAATGGACGGAATGGACGGCACGGCCCGAGTCGAGGGCCGCCGCGAAGCGACGGGTATGCGTCCCGGCTGGTCGATGGGTGTCGAAGGACTATTCACCGTGGTGCGCGTACTGCCGCCAGAATTATACGATAAAATCATGGGCAGCCAGGAACACGAAGGCCATCAGAAGCAGTTGTAAGCAGCAACATGTTTTGTGTTTTTGCTTGCCGAATCTCCGTTTTTTCGTAGTCACCGACCAGCAGTACCGCCAGGTACAGCACGTCCTCTTCGAATGAGCAACGCCCGCCTTCCGTCTCATAGCTGGCTCGTTCAAGCGCCCAATGACAAGCAGGGCGGCCGCAAGCAAATCCAGCAGCCATGCTCCCGACCGATCGACAAGCCGCCGCCGCTTGCGGTGGCGTTGACCTGGCAGATGCGAACGTCCTTCAGATCGCGGCTAAGCTGCTGGATCTCTTCGACCAAGTCGTCGCCGACAAGGGCAGCGCGAAAGTTCTCCACGTTTGTCGAGGGGGCACAGCAATGATGGCCAACAGCAACTTTGGGGAGCATGGCTCACATTCCTTACCGGGGCTCAGGTGCGACTGGACTGTCCGGACTTTTCTTCGGGGCAGATTTCTCGATCTCCTTCTGAAGGAAGAACAAGCTGGAGAAAATCGCTGCCCACGATATTACGGGCCGGATGTTTGCCGCCGCCGTTGGCTATAAACAACTCGGCCTGATCCGGGTCAGGCGAAGCCCCAGCTTGCTTCGGATCGGCGGGCGTGATGCGAACGTAGTGTCGCGGTTTGCCCTGCACGAGTTCGCCGCAACTGGTGACCATCCATTCTTCCAGGTGCGCCGAAAGCCAGTCCGCGTAATCGAGCAAAAAGTCGGCCGCGCGTGTGTCCTTTCTGCCGCGCGCAAATTCCGCCGCGCACACCACGCTCGCGATGATTGTCGCCAATGTGGAAGGCGAGCAACCGAGATTCTCCTCCCAACGTTCCTGCGCCGTCACCGGCCCGTGCAGGATCAAAAAACTCGCGGCGCGAGAAACCAGCGTCCAAGGATCGAATTGCCGGAGCGCGTCCGCTTGCTGTAATCGCCAAGCGAGGAGAATCGGCACGGCCACTTCGTCCAGTTGAATTCCTTTCCAGTATGCCTCGCCGCTAATCGAGCTGTTTTGCGGCAGGCTGCCATCGGCTGCCTGGACACACGCCAGCCAGATCAGCGCTCGCAACGGCGACTCCGTTTGCCCGCAGGCCAGCAGCGCCGTGGCGGTTTGCAGCATGTCGCGCGTCCAGACCAGATGATACCCGCCGCGATCGCTGTCGTCCTTCGTATCGCCCCAGGGAATGCTCAACGACGCTACGAATGCGCCTTGGAAAATCTTGTCTTCATGCGCCAGTAAAATGCACTGGCTCAAGCGCAACATCGACCCGCCGTCTTTGGTGTGCGCGCTCAAATCCACGTTGGCGCGAGTGCGCTGCCATTGGCTCACATACTTCTCACGCTGGTCGGCGAAAGGGGTGGCGAACGCCTGCAGGAGGTGGGCGCAAGCGCTGTGCGGAGTGCGCCCGAAGCCGACGCCCAGCGTGAATTGCATTCCGGCCGATAAATCAATCTCCCCAATCAAAGCGATGTTGCCGTCCACGGCCTCGTCGAATTCCCAATCCATTTTGAAGTTCTGCAAGTCCTGCCAGCCGTCGCTGAATCCGACATAGCCGACGGAGCGCCGCGTGAAATCAGGCGCGCAGCCGAAGGACATATCAATGTCCTCGCGTTGCGCCTCGATGAGCTTCCGTCCACCCACTCCACACAACCAGGCCGAGTTGTTCTTGCCCGTGCCCTTCATGTGCGGGGCGAGCAGCGCGTAAAGCCGCAGTTGTCCGCGCAGCTTCTCGTCCAGAATTTTCAGCCGCGTGTGCATCAACAAAACCGACGAGTGCGGGTCCACGACGATTTCTTTGACGAGGCGATAGCGGCCCTCGCGGTCGGAGTTCGTGAGCCGGTAAAAGAGCGCGTTTTGCTCTGGGTATTCAGTCTTGTGCAGCAGGTCGCGCCGTTCCTCGTGGCAGAACGATTCGCCGTCCGTGATTAGAAACTGGAGGTCGCAAGTGTTGGGCGAATCCACATGGGGAAAATAGATCTCGTTGACGATGCCGTGGCTGAGGGTGAACCAGATGCAGGACGCGCTGTGATACGCCGTGCCGATGCCCCACTTGGCGCTGGAGGTCCAGCGTGGCTCAATCCCTGGCGCCCCGAAGGCGATGGAATTCTCATTCATAGGTCACAATACCTCATGGTTCATTGAATTCAGAGGTCGTGAAGGTACGATGCCGAGCATTTCGTTCGAGACGGCGTTCCACAAGACGATGGCGGGCGTTTCGGCGAGGTTGCGCTCGTAACCGAGAATGCTGACTGACGCTGTACTGAGAAGGAAATGCCGCGCCTGCGCTACGGGCAGCCCGATTCACCTGGCGGCCAGCACGCGGCCAAAGTGGCTATGCGAGAAGAGCGCGACGTTTCCATCGAGCGCGCGGAGACGGGCTATGAAGCGGTCGGCACGGTCGGAAATCTGAGTGGGCGTTTCACCGTGCGGCGAACCGTCGCGAAAGAGATTCCAGTTCGGTCGCGACTTGAGTATGTCGGCAGTGGTCCGTCCTTCGTCGTCGCCATTGTCCCATTCCGCGAGGTCCGGTTCGATTTCGGGCGCCGCTCCCAAACCAGCCAGTTCACACGTTTGGCGCGCGCGCAGCAGCGGGCTGGTCAGCACACGGGCAAACGGCGTGCTACGGAGGTGCTGTCCGAGTGCGCGCGCTGCTTCTTCGCCGTGCGCGGTCAAGGGAATGTCCGTGCGACCGGTGTATTGGCCGGAGAGTGACCACTCGGTTTCACCGTGTCGAATGAAGTAAAGGCGCAAAGGCATCGGTGTGCTTGTTGTCATGGCCAAGTCCCTTCCATCGCGGCATTGTATTCGCCACGTCGCGCAGCCCGGTTACACTTGGCCCGATGCAGCAGGGCCTGTTGGGCCGCTTTCACATTGGCGTCCTGACCCGACCAAATTTCCAAAGCCGGTTGCTGGATGGCGCGGGCAAACGAAAATGATAGCGCCCAGGGCAGTCGCGACTTGAATCGAACATTCATGGCATTCAAACGGGCCGAGGCCAGTTCACCGGATTGGCCGCCTGACAAGAACGCAATCCCCGGAACGGCTGCGGGGACGGCTCGCAAGAGACACTTCACCGTGGCATCGGCGACTTCATCCACCGTGGCTTGCTGGGGGCAGGTCAATCCCGGAAGCACCATGTTGGGCTTCAGGAGCATCCCCTCCAGCATCACCCGTTGCGTGTAAAGCTGGTGGAAAACCGTTCGCAGGACTTCCTCCGTTACTTCGAAGCACTGCGCCAGGGTGTGCGCGCCGTCCATGAGCACTTCCGGCTCGACGACGGGAACCATTCCGGCTTCCTGACACAACGCGGCATAGCGAGCCAGCGCCTGCGAGTTGGCCTCGATGCAACCCCGGCTGGGAATACCATCGCCCACGGCGATCACCGCGCGCCACTTGGCAAAACGGGCGCCCATTTGAGAGTATTCAGCCAGGCGGTCACGCAATCCGTCCAGGCCTTCGGTGATTTTCTCTCCGGGATGACCTGCCATGTCCTTGGCGCCGGTGTCTACTTTGATGCCGGGAATGATTCCCGCATCGGCGATGGCTTTAGCAAAGGGAGTGCCATCATTCTTTTGCTGGCGGATCGTCTCGTCGTAGAGGATCGCGCCGCTGATGCACTCACCGAGTCCGGGCGTGGTCACAATCATCTCCCGATAAGCGCGCCGGGCCTCCTCGGTCTGAGGAATGCCCAGCGCGGCAAATCGTTTGTTGCAGGTTGGATTACTTTCATCCATCGCCAGCAGGCCCTTGTCGCCTATGACGAGCGTCCTCGCAGTGTCGATGAGTTCTTGTGGGTTCATTGGGAGATGCTCCACTTCCAGTTCCGAATCTCCGGCATGTCCTCGCCGTGCTGCTCGATGTATCGCTTGTGTTCGAGCAGCCGGGTGCGGATGAACTGCCGAGCGCGGTCGGCATGCGGTTCCAATTGCGGGAGGCGGTCAATCACGTCGCCAAACAAGTGAAACCGATCCAGGTCGTTCATCACGGTCATGTCGAAGGGTGTCGTCGTCGTACCTTCTTCCTTGTAGCCGCGCACATGCAGGTTCGCGTGATTCGCGCGGCGATACGTGAGCTGATGAATCAGCGAGGGATAGCCGTGATAGGCGAAGATGATCGGCTTATCACTGGTGAAGAGCACGTCGAAATCCTTGTCGCTCAGGCCGTGCGGATGTTCGCTTTGCGGCTGGAGCTTCATCAAGTCGACGACATTGACCACTCGTACTTTTAACTCGGGAAAAAACTCCCGAAGCAACTCGACCGCGGCCAGGGTTTCCAGCGTCGGCACGTCACCGCAGCACGCCATGACGACATCCGGCTCGCCCCCCTGGTCATTGCTCGCCCACGGCCAGATGCCGATCCCGGCAGTGCAATGTGTGATCGCGGCGTCCATGTCGAGCCACTGCGGCGAGGGTTGTTTGCCGGCCACAATCACGTTCACGTAGTCGCGGCTGCGCAGACAGTGATCCGTCACGGAGAGCAGCGTGTTCGCATCGGGCGGCAGATAGACGCGGATGATGTCCGCCTTCTTGTTCGCCACTAAGTCGATGAAGCCCGGATCCTGGTGAGTGAAGCCGTTGTGATCCTGACGCCACACGTGCGAAGACAGCAGGTAGTTCAGGGAAGCAATGGGCTGCCGCCACGGAATCAGGCGGGTCACATCCAGCCACTTGGCGTGCTGGTTGAACATCGAATCGATGATGTGAATAAACGCTTCGTAGCAGGAGAAGAATCCGTGCCGGCCAGTGAGCAGGTAGCCTTCCAGCCAGCCTTCGCATTGATGTTCGCTCAACATTTCCATCACGCGGCCATCGGGTGCGACGTGATCATCGCCGGGAAGGATTTCCGCAGTTGAACAACGGTTCGTCACCGCGAACACGGCGTTCCAACGATTCGAATTTGTTTCGTCCGGGCTGAATATTCGAAATGTCCGCGGGTTCGATTTCAACACGTCGCGGATCAACTCGCCCTGCACACGCGTAGCTTCGGCGTTCACCGCACCGGGCGTTGGCACTTCAACCGCGTAGTCGCGGAAATCCGGCAGACGCAGGTCATGCAACAGCCGGCCGCCGTTAGCGTGGGGATTGGCGCTCATGCGGCGTTCGCCTTGCGGGGCGAGGTCCGCGAATTCGGACCGGAGCTTTCCCGCCTGGTCGAACAACTCCTGTGGGCGATAGCTCTGCAGCCACTCTTCTAAAATCTTCACATGCCCAGGATGGCTCATGTCGCCCATCGGCACCTGGTGCGAGCGGAATGTGCCTTCGGTCGGTTTGCCATCGACTACTTTCGGGCCGGTCCAGCCCTTCGGTGTACGCAAGATGATCATCGGCCAGAGTGGGCGCGTTGTGAATCCGTTGGCGCGGGCGTCGGTTTGAATGAGTTGGATCTCGGCGACCACCGTATCGAGCGTGGCAGCCATGAGCTGGTGCATTTCCAATGGATCGTCGCCCTCGACGAAATACGACGTGTAACCGTAACCGCGGAAGAGCGCTTCCAGTTCGTCATGCGGAATGCGTGCCAGCACGGTGGGGCCGGCGATTTTATAACCATTGAGATGCAGAATTGGCAGCACCGCGCCATCGCATATGGGATTGAGAAATTTGTTCGAGTGCCAACTTGTGGCGAGCGGGCCGGTCTCCGCCTCGCCATCGCCGACGACGCAAGCCACGAGCAGATCGGGATTATCGAACGCCGCACCGTAAGCATGCGACAGCGAATACCCCAGTTCGCCGCCCTCGTGAATCGAACCTGGCGTCTCCGGCGCGACGTGACTCGGAATGCCGCCGGGAAAGGAGAATTGCTTGAACAGCCGCCTCATCCCGTCCTCGTTTTGCGCGATGTTCGGATAGACTTCGCTGTAGGTCCCCTCCAGGTAGGCGTTTGCCACCAGCCCGGGTCCGCCGTGACCCGGCCCGCTGATGTAGATCACGTTCAGGTCGTGTTCGTTGATGACGCGGTTCAGATGGACATAGATAAAGTTCAGGCCCGGCGTCGTTCCCCAGTGGCCGAGCAGGCGCGGTTTAATGTGCGCCAGCGTGAGCGGGCGCTTCAGCAGCGGATTGTCGTAGAGATAAATCTGGCCCACCGACAGGAAGTTGGCGGCGCGCCAGTAGGCGTCCATCTGGTGGAGCAGTTCTGAAGAAATGGTCTTTATTTTCATGTTTCACCGTTTCACTACGTTTTGATCACGCGTCGAAACAATCGGACGCCATCGCCACAATGTCGCGACGTTCCGGGGCGTGATACTTGCCACCGCGCATCAACAGATCAGCCATGACCTGGCCTCCTCAAAGCCAGCCGTTCGTGAATTTCGCCCGCCGCAAGCCCGCGACGAGGTAGGGGCAACGCCGCGTCAACCGCCAGAGCAAGCCCGAGCGGTAGTTCTCGCACATCAACACAACCGGCCCGAGGTTGATCCCGTAGTGGTACGCTGAGGTCCAACCTGGCTTGCCCTGCGACTCCTGCGGAAAGGTCAAATTGAAGCTGCACTTGAAGCAGTATTTGCCCGTGATCTCCGGATAGACATCTTTGAAATGCCGAATTGTCGGCAGCACGATTTCCGGGGCAAAGGGCAGCGAAGCGACGACCGCCCAGGGGGCGACAGTCCCGTCGTCCGGGCCATACGGCACGTCGCGCGCGACATAATCATAGAAGCGGCATTTGACGCGAGAGACCTGCCGCACCGTCCGACCGGGTCCGTCGCTCGCGGTCAGCCCCCAGAAATACTGGCCGTAGCCGACGAACGCGTGAGGGTTATCAATCGCGTACTGCTGTTGGACATAGGTCGCTCGCCGGCTGTTCTCGAAGTAGTCGATGCCCTTGTCGCGCATGAATTCATCCTGGATCCCACGGAAGTCGATCCACTGATGCGAGTATTGATGGATGAAGAGCGAGCTGCCATACAGGAACTCGTGCCCATAGACCTCCTTCCACTCGTAGGTGGAGGCCCACGCCGAATAGCTTTCCTCTGGCAACGGATACGTCGGCGAACCGAGGCCCAGCCCGTACACAAGCAGGGCCTCATCGTAGCCTTGCCAGCGGTACTTCAAAAAACCGCGCTCGGGCTTCCATCCATGGGTGATCGTTGCTCCACCGTTTTGCGCCCATTGCCAATCGGCACGGCGGTAGAGCGCATCGGTCAACGTGCGTATCTCCCGCTCGTCCTCACAATCCTCATCGAAATAGGTTGCCGCGGTGAGCATTCCAGCAAGCAGGAAAGCGGTATCGACGGTTGAAAGCTCACACCCGCCGGCGCGCCGGCCAGTCGTCATATCGAGAAAGTGGTAGTAGAAGCCTTTGTAGCCCGTGGCGTCTGGCGCTGTTCCCTGCGGGCTGGTCCAGAAGAATCGTAACGCCGCCAGCGTTCGCTCTGTTGCTTCAGCGCGCGTCATCCATGAGCGCTCGACGCCCACCGGATAGACTGCCAGTGCAAACCCAACGGCAGCGATACTGGCGGGGGCGTCCGCTTGCGTCTTGTCCACCACAAGGCCATTCGCAGGGTTGTTCTCGTGAAGAAAATATCCGAAGGCATCGCGCTGGAGCGAGTCTAGCATTTCTTCATTGCTGGCCGGTTGCTTCGGGTGGTTTGCCAGGTGACTCTCTGCGTTCGTCATAGTTTTCATCGTTCAACGTTCATTCTGTACACCAAGGCCGAGGACGCGGATGACTGACCTCGCGATCATGAGTTCTTCGTCGGTGCGAATGACACGCACCGCGACTCGGCCTGCGTCCGTCGAAATCAGCGAGGCCTTCTCTGTGTTGCGAGCATCGTCAATTTCAATGCCAAGGAAACTTAGCCCCTCACAGATACGCGTGCGAATGACTGGCGCGTTCTCGCCAATGCCTCCGGCGAAGACGAGCGTATCCAATCCACCGAGCGCGGCAGCGAAGGAGCCAATCCACTTTTTCGTCTGGTAGCAGAACAGCGCCACGGCTTCCGCCGCGCGAACATCGTCCGCTTCTAGCGCGAGCAAATCGCGCACGTCGGAACTGATCTCGGAGACTCCCAGCAGTCCAGACTCGGTGTTCACCATTTTCTGGAATTGCGCTGCGTTCATTTGTTCGGTGCGCGCGAGGTAAGAGACCAGGCCCGGATCCAGGTCCCCCGAGCGGCTGCTCATCATCATCCCTGACGTGGGCGTGAAGCCCATGCTGGTGTCGATGCTCTTGCCGTCGCGCACGGCAGCCAGGCTGGCGCCATTGCCGAGATGCGCCAGGATCACGCGGCCCGTCGTTGCGGCCGGGTCGCCAAGACGCGCGAGCTCCTCCAGGAGGAATTCATAAGACAAACCGTGAAAACCATAACGGCGAACGCCCGCCGCCTCGTAGCGTCGCGGAATCGCCAGCAGACTGGCAACCCACGGCATCGTGCGGTGAAACGCGGTGTCAAAGCAAGCCACTTGAGGCAACGCAGAATAGCGTTGGCGGAATGCCTCGATCAATTCGATCTCCAGAGGAAGATGCTCCTGGGCATACGGAGTGATGCGGTGCAATTCATCGAGCAAGCCTCGTGTGACCTGCTCCGGCGCAGTGTGCGTCATCCCATGCACGACTCGGTATCCTACGGCGCTGACAGACGCAAACACCTGCTGGTTGTCGAGCCAATCCAGTAGAAAAGTGACCGCCGAGGAGTGTTCGGCGAGGTCGATAGTGCGGGTATCCTGCGACTCTCCGGTCGAGTCGTTGAAGATCAGATTCGTGCCGCTCAGACCGATGCGATCGACTTTCCCATCCAGCCGCCGCCGCAGTGGTTCGCCCTCCTCATATAGGGCAAACCGGATGCTTGACGAGCCACCGTTGATTGTCAGAACCGAGAATGGCTCGCGGCTGGCCTCCACAGTTATGGCGTGTGCGGCCAACCCCGCAGAGCTTTCTGCATCACTCGACGGATTATTGATGGACATGCCGGGATGGATCCTTGACCTAAACGTGCGTTTGTTATCCACAGCAGCCTCCGGTCTTATCCTCCGGCTTGGCACTGGCGGGCGTGGACAGAAACTTTTGCCGGCAGTGGTCGCTGCAAAAGTAAAACGCCTTACCATCGCGTTCGGCCTGAAGAGCGGTTGCTTTGTCCACGGTCATTCCGCAGATGGGGTCTTTGGTTGCGGATTGCGATTCGTTCATGGTCAGGTTTCCTTCTAGGTAATCTGGGCGAGGCGTTCCAGGGCGGCCTCGATGCCCTCGCAGTCCCGCGGCGCGGGGATGGTTCGGTTGGCGACCTCAGCGATCAGGTCCGCCTGTCGCAGCAGCGCCTGACGCCGATGGGCGTCCTGCGTCCGTACGGCGATGACCTCCAGGGCCTGGAGCAAGGACAGCAGGACCGTGACGTTGCCAGCGCCATTCTGGCGGATCTGGTCGAACGCCTCCCCGAGTAGGCTCGGAAACGTCAGGCCGCGGGCGATGACCCGCAGTTGGCCGTGGTCCATTCGATGCGGTGACTCGAAGTGACGCGCGGCGAGGCGTGCGAGGACCGCCGTCAGGTAGTCCACACAGGTCACGGCGGTCGTGGTGTCGTTGATGCCGGGCGATAGTGCCTTGAGGGCCACGTCCACAATCTGCCGGATCCCGAAGCCCGCGTCCTGGGCCATGGTGCGCTGGCGACCGATGGTGTAGAGGGCGTCCAAATGGGCGGCTGTTTCATCGTCCGGCTGCTTACCTGCGGCGACGGAGACGAGCGGCGCCCCCTCCACGACGAAATCGCCGATGCCGCGCTCCATGCGGACGACGGTGTTCTGCGCGCCCGCGAAGCCGAGCAGACCGTCGCTATCGACGCCCTGGATGTACCCGGTTCGACGTGCAGGGATCGATTGCCAGACCTGCACGCCCGGGGGTGGCTCCGACCCGGGGCTGATGTCTGCGCCGGTCGCTTCGCCCATCTCGGCGGGGAACAGGCGGTCGATGGCGTCGATCGTCTCATTGGCCGCGGACTGAATGATTCGTTCCGCCTGGATGGACGAGGCAATGTGATGGATGAAGAAGATCAGACAGCCGATGCCGACAAACGCCAACGCCACGGCGAACAAGACCGCCAGGGAAGGGACAAACGCTC
>Ga0214472_10003465_pt1 | contig 16680 bp, 16 predicted proteins | sample RVTome_6_FD_207662 | JGI IMG/M metagenome (GOLD analysis project Ga0214472, IMG submission 207662) | Soil microbial communities from uranium-contaminated site in the Upper Colorado River Basin, Wyoming, United States - RVT140D175 | ecosystem: Environmental > Terrestrial > Soil > Contaminated >... | reverse complement strand
CTGATCTCATTGTATCTTCAAACATTTTGTTTATTTTTTCTTGGAGTGATCCAAAATCTCTCCATGGATCCCATACCCTTAATCTAACCATTCTACTTACCTCCTTGTATTGAAGTTTCTAACATTTTTAAGATAATCATCGTCTCTCATGAATCAAGGAAATAATTGTAAAAAATATGAGAAGTTAGAGGGTATAACTGATTGGAAACTCTGTGTTAATTTATTTTTTCAATCTGTTGTAAGATCCTTTCGGATATCTCTAAAAAGGCTAGTGAAGCTGGACTTTCTGGATGTGAAATAGTGATTGGTTTTCCCTCATCACCGCCTTTTCGTATCTCAGGATCAATTGGTATTTCCCCTAGAAAGGGCACATTGAATTCTTCAGCCATTCGCTTTCCCCCGCCCCTGCCAAAGATATCAATTGTCATATTAGTTTCGGGAACTTCGAGATAGCTCATGTTTTCAACAATGCCCAAGACTGGCACGTTTAGCTTTCTGAACATCTGGACTCCGCGCCTCACATCAATGAGCGCAACCTCCTGGGGTGTTGTCACGATTACACCGCCACTTAGGGGCACGGTCTGGACGAGGGATAATTGTGCATCTCCCGTGCCTGGCGGCAAATCGACCACGAGGTAATCTGTTCCCCTCCAATCGACATCTTCAATGAATTGCTTCACTGCACCATGCACCATAGGACCTCTCCAGATGACTGTCTCGTCCTGGTCTATCAGAAACCCAATTGACATGAGTTTTAATCCATACTTGTCGAGCGGGATGATCTTCTGGTCAGGGGTAGATATTGGCTTTTCATTTATACCCATCATAATCGGAGTACTAGGCCCCCAGATGTCAGCGTCCATGAGCCCGACATTATTTCTCAACTTAGCTATACAAATGGCAAGATTCACCGCTACCGTAGACTTACCTACACCTCCTTTGCCACTAGCTACCGCTATGTAATATTTAATGTCTGGAAGCTTGGACTTTTCGGGTCTCTTAGTCTGTGGCTGTCCAGGGGAACCCTGTTTTTCTCTCGTTTCTATGTTGATACTCACTTCGGAAACATCAGGTGATTCTAAAAGTGTTTTTCTTACTGATTCCTTGATCTGGGATTCTAGTTTATCATCCTGTTTAGGAAGGAGGATGTCAACATTTACCTTCGAGCCTTTTATCTCTATCTCTTTTACTAGGCCAAATGAAACTATATCTCTGGTAAATCCTGGGTACTTTACATTTTTGAGGATGTTTCTTATCCCGTCTGGGCTCAATTCCATTTTTTAGCGTTTTCCTCTCATTCTATGCCCAATCTCTGTTTCGCTTCATCACTCATCATATCTGGATTCCAAGGCGGATCCCAAACTATATCTACAAAAACGTTTTTGGCTCCTATTGGCTTTATTGCCATCTCAGCCTGCTTGGCAATTGTCGCACCCATACCGCATCCCGGTGTAGTAAGGCTCATCTTTATATTTACATTTCGTCCCGATATACCAACATCGTAGATAAGTCCCAAATCAACAATGTTTACGGGGAGTTCCGGGTCATAGACCGATCTCAGTGCCTCGAATACCCTTTCTTCGGTCAGTGGCTCGTCGGTCTCCTTCGTCTTCTCAATTTTGGTGAAAGTTACTTGCTTCGCCTCTGATTCATTTGGCTTTTCATCCTTAGTTATATTTATGATCTTTTTCATAGCCATATATGTTTTCTCCTTAAGCCAGATTTTAAACGAAGATAATCAACAGTACCACGATATGTTACCTGTTAAGTTGAATAATATCTATTTCGATGAAAAACAAAGATTAGGTGCTTTTATAACAGAATGCGAATAAATACTGAAATTCTTGACAGATTTTCTTTAATTCAATAATCTACTTGGCTGGAGATGCGAAGAGAGACCAGACAAATCTCGGTAGGAAATGTGAAAGTTGGAGGTGGAGCTCCTATAACCGTTCAGTCTATGACTAAGACTGATACAAGGGATATTCGGGCAACTATAGAAGAAATAAGAAAACTCGAAGATGCCGGTTGTGATATCGTAAGGCTTGCAGTACCGGATATGGAGGCAGCGAAAGCCCTTGGCCACATAAGAAAGCAAGTAGGTATTCCAATGGTCTCGGACATACATTTTGATTACAATCTTGCGCTTGAGGCAATTGACCAGGGTGTGGATGGTATGAGGATAAATCCTGGTAACATTGGCTCGAGGGCCAGGATTAAAGCTGTGGTTGATGCGGTTAAAGAGAGAAATATACCTATAAGGATAGGGGTTAATTCCGGTTCGCTCGAGAAAGATATATTGAAGAAATATGGTAGTCCGACGGCGGAAGCATTGGCTGAGAGTGCACTCAGACACGTGCAGATACTGGAGGATATGGACTTCAGGGATATGAAGATCTCGGTAAAATCCACTGACGTTATGAAAATGATTGAGTCGTACAGAATTATTGCTGAAAGGACAGATTATCCCCTTCACCTTGGGGTCACAGAGGCAGGAACTATTAAGATGGGTACTATCAAATCCTCAGTCGGCATCGGGACACTTCTCGCAGAGGGAATTGGTGATACGATCAGGGTTTCTCTTACTGGTGATCCTGTTGAGGAGGTTTCTGTGGGTATAGCGATACTCAGATCTTTGGGTTGGAGGAAAAACGGTATAGAGATTGTTTCATGTCCCGGTTGCGGGAGGCTTGAAATCGATTTAATGAAACTTGTCAGGGAAGCGGAATTGAGAATCAGGAATATTGATCTCCCAAGGCCTGTCAAGGTTGCGATCCTGGGATGTGTTGTAAATGGACCGGGAGAGGCATCAGAGGCGGATATAGGAGTTGCCGGAGGAAGAGGGAAGGGCATGCTATATAAGGATGGTAGGCTAATACGGTCATGTAAAGAAAACCAGCTTGTTGATGAACTGGTTAAAGAGTTAGAACAATTTGCTTCGATTGATTAGTTTTTTATTAATCAATTTCCATCCATTATTTTTTTCAACAACGTCCACGTCAACCATTCAAGCTTTTTTTAAACCTTCTTTAAACCTCTTGAAGTTGTGAACATAGTGCTCGGCGGATAGTCTCAAATTCTTAATTTCCTCATCTGTGACTTTTCTTATCACCTTTCCAGGGGTTCCCAATACAAGGGATCCTTCCGGAATCTCTTTTCCTTCTGGAATTAGGCTATTCGCACCTACAATACAATTCTTGCCAATTCTCGCGTTATTTAAAATGACTGCATTTATTCCGACCAAGGTATTATCTCCGATATCGCATCCGTGTAGCATTGCCAGGTGGCCGATTGTAACCGAATGACCAATACGCATTGGAATGCCCTCGTCGGTATGCACAACAACTCCATCCTGAATATTTGTATCTTCACCGATTTCTATCGGTTCATTGTCGCCCCTGATAACAGCATTGAACCAAATGCTAACGTTATTATTTATTATTACTGATCCAATTACGGTTGCATTTTCTGCAATAAAATAGTCTTTTGCTCTAATTTCTACCTTTCTTTCGCCTAATAGATAAATCATTGTTGACTCCTTCTATTAAAATACTTGACCCATAGTGTAAATGATAAATCGAGGTGTAATATTACCTATGTAAGTCCTCTACATCCAATAGCTAAGCGCCAATAGCAACGATGGTAATCAGTAGGGGGTTTCCATTCGACGTAATCGCAATTCCTGGTAAACGCATATTTCACGTCCAAGATCTTATTGGATTAGCTGTAACAAACTTCTTATAATATTCATAAATGGATAAATTACATCAAAACATAAGGGGTCGTGGCTCGGCGGAAAATCCAGCCAACCGTTTTGAGAAAATCGACTATGTACCCGATGACGGGGAAATATCACAAGGAATCTCTCCCAAAACCGAGTATTACAAAGACTCAACTCGATCCATAATTGCCTACAATGATAGTCCGGACGTTGGTTTTAATGCCGGTATCAACCCCTATAGGGGCTGCGAACATGGTTGTATTTACTGTTATGCTAGACCTACTCATGAATATTTTGGACTTTCACTTGGCTTAGATTTTGAGACGAAAATTTTTGTTAAAGAAGATGCTCCATACCTCCTGCGAAAGGAATTATCCTCTCCTAACTGGAAGCCTCAAACAATCGCGCTCAGTGGCAATACCGACGCCTATCAGCCAGCTGAGCGTCATTTCAAATTGGCGAGGGAGTGTTTAAATGTTTTGGCAGAGTTTAGGAATCCTGTGACTATCGTTACAAAGAATTATCTTGTTACACGCGACATAGATATTTTAAAAAATCTTTCCGAATATGATGCAGCGGCTGTAGCAGTATCAGTAACAACTCTGGACCCAGATTTGGCACGAGTTATGGAGCCTCGTACCTCGCAGCCTGAGTATCGATTGAGAGCTATTCAAAGGCTTTCTGAAAATAGTATCCCAACAATGGTACTGATTGCGCCTGTCATTCCAGGTCTCACAGATCACGAAATGCCGAATATCATTCAAAGAGCCGTCGACGCCGGTGCCAAGCAAGCAGGATACATAATGCTTCGTTTACCATATGGTGTGAAAGAGCTTTTTCAAAACTGGTTGGAAAGACATTATCCAAATAAAAAAAATAAGGTTCTAAATCGTATACGTTCGATCCGTGGCGGAAAGCTTAATTCAAATGAATTCTACGACAGGATGAAGGGTGATGGTATTTTTGCTGAACAGGTACGAAAAATATTTGAGCTAGCCTGTCGTAAGGCAGGAATTGAAGGAAATAAATTCAAACTTTCCAAAGAGAATTTCCGCCGGCCTGGGACGTCGGAGCAATTAAAGCTTTTTGAGTAGTCTTTGGGATCTCGTCGTTTTACTTAACTCTAAATAGATGTGAATTCTACGATGAGATCTTTTAATCAAAAGCAACTTGATACTGTCATTTATGATTATAGGCGATAGAGACTTATTGAATATATTAGTAACGGTCTATTGGGCTACTAGTCGTTTAAATCTCCAAGTGTGTATTTAATCCCGTGGTCTTCGCACCATTCCTTCGCGATATCTACTAGCGCAGCGTCCTTGTATTTGTACCACTCATCTTGAATTCCGTATTCATGGATGGCATCTTTGAAACGACGAAATGCCCCACGGCCTTGGATAAGTTCACAGAGCTCTTGAGATATACCAATATCAGGATATTTTCTGCTGAACCGTTCCATGATACTATATTCGTGAATATCGAATGATGTTGGAAGTGGTACAAACCTTCCTAGTTTGTCCTCCAATACGAGGCGCGCCAATGTAATCAATTCTCTATGCCATTCGGGATAATTTTCAATCGGTTCGTCATCTTCAACAGCATCGAATTCCTCATCCGAGAGCATTATTACCTCTCCCGTATTAGTGTCGAGATAGTACTTGTGAATCTCTGATTGGAATTGAAGTGCATCGACAATATCATCTAAGCTACAGCTAATCGTCATTAAGTCTAGAAAATTCCCATTTATTTAAATTTCTTGTTAATCATCGGAAACGAGAAATTCCTTTTCCTCAAGTTTTATGACAAGTGGTTCGAATTTCTCAACCTTTATGCGGCCCTCCCCTGCTGAATCGTAACTGGCGAAAATAAAGGTTGCAATAGGTTTCTCATCTATTTCGGTCGTATATTCTAGTTGTATTTGATTTCCAGGAGCAATTTCGCGACTGATCACAAATATTTTACCTTCAAATTGATCAATATATTTCTTTTTTGAAGCAAACCAGTCGCTCGCAGCGCTTGATTCAAGGGCCCTTACAAGTTGATCGTCATATGCGGATACGATGTCCACCACAACTGGGGATCCCATATTTGCATTGCTGTCAGCATCAATCGTGACTTGATGAACTTTGCCAGTAGTTTTTTTTGTTGTCTCAGCAGTTTTAGCGGCACAAGCTAACATCCAAAGAGTCATGCTAATAAATATCCATATAAAACAATAGGTTCTAATCGAGTTCATAATGGACTTTCTCCTCTAAGGTTTGAGAATACTGAATAAAGATAAATCTTTATTGCAATTTGCTTTCATTAAATCAAATCAAAGGGTTATGTAAATCATCTTACAATACTTTATATTAATATAAAGTAGGAATTCTGTTGAAAGCTATTGAAATATGTATTGCAATTAACGATAAAATCGGTAATTTATCCATCCTGAGGCAACTAACTTGAGATACAAAGATTTTTTCATCCCGACACTAAAGGAAGATCCCGCCGACGCGGAGGTAGTAAGCCAGAGATTAATGATCCGGTCCGGGATGATCAGAAAACTTGCGGCGGGAATCTACAATTACCTGCCTTTAGGGCTTCGGTCTATCAGGAAGGTTGAGAACATAGTCAGAGAAGAGATGAACCGCGCAGGAGCGATTGAATTGCTGATGCCCTTCGTACTTCCTTCTGACCTTTGGAAGGAAAGCGGTAGGTGGGAGAAATATGGAAAGGAGCTTTTGAGATTTAGGGATAGAGCTGATAGGGAATTCTGCATCGGGCCAACACACGAGGAGATAATCACAGATTTAGTTAGAAAGGAATTCAGGTCATACAAACAGCTCCCTGTTAATCTTTATCAGATCCAAGCAAAATTTAGAGATGAAATTCGTCCTCGCTTTGGTGTAATGAGAGCGAGAGAATTCATAATGAAAGATGGCTACAGTTTTGATGCGGACGGTGAAGGAGCAGAAAGGTCTTACTGGTTAATGTACGAAGCATATAACCGTATTTTTGAGAGATGCGGTCTCGAGTTTCGCGCCGTACTTGCGGATACGGGAAATATTGGAGGTAGCTTTTCGCATGAATTTATGGTTCTTGCTCCAACAGGAGAAGACGTAATAATGAGTTGCAATAAGTGCGATTATGCCGCGAATTTAGAACTTGCAGAGCTGGGGAATAAAAGAAAAAATGAAACTTTTAAAGATAAAGAAGAGAGGATGCATGTATCTGAAGTACATACCCCCGATCTGAAATCTGTTGAAGGGGTTTCATCATTCCTAAAAGTGCGTCCCAGTAAACTGATAAAAACAATGATAATAGAGACAGAGGGTGAACCTGTTGCCGCGCTTGTGAGGGGTGATCATGAACTATGTCTTACAAAACTTAAGAGGGCTATAGGTGCAGAATATGTCGAACTTGCAACAGAAAAAACAATCGAAAAAGTTACGAATGGACCCATTGGTTTCAGTGGACCAGTCGGAATCAAAATAAATGTTATAGCGGATCGGGCAATTGAGAATATTACAAATGGTATTACGGGCGCGAATAAAAAGGACTTCCATCTAATAAATGTCAATCTGAGTAGGGACTTCTCTGTTGATAAATTTGCGGATATTCGAGTCGCGTGCAACAACGACCCCTGTCCGAAATGTGACACGGGTGCTCTAAATTCAAGCCGGGGTATAGAGGTTGGGCATGTTTTTATGTTAGGCACCAAATATAGCGAGGCAATGGATGCTACTTTTGTAGATGCTTCCGGTAAAAAAAGGTTTTTTATTATGGGTTGCTATGGTATTGGGATAGGTAGAACTGTTGCTGCAGCAATAGAGCAAAATTATGACGAAAATGGCATAGTTCTCCCTATCTCAATTGCCCCGTTTGAGGTTATTATACTCCCACTCAATGTAAGCCAGGAGCAAATATTTAATGTAGCTGAGGACCTTTATTCGCTGTTAAACCAATCCGGTATTCAGGTAGTGATTGATGATAGAGAGGAGAGTGCAGGAATTAAATTCAAGGATGCAGATCTATTAGGGATCCCGATTCATATTGTGATAGGCCAGAGGACACTTAAAGAAGATTCGGTGGAGATCAAGCTGAGGAAAGGGGGGATTTCGAAGAAAGTGAGGATTGAAGAAGTCGAGAGCGAAATCAAGTCGATTCGTTCATCTACGAGTTGATAGGAACAAGATGCAGGATGGAAGGTGAATCCTTCGTGTATCATGAATCATGCATCGTGCATCATGTTATAAAAAATGGCTAAAGTTGACTTTAAACCAGAAGAACGAATAATTTTAGCCCTGGATTTCCCTGAATTTGATGTTGCTAAAACCTGGGTTAAGAGATTAATAGGAAAAATCAAGATATTTAAAGTCGGCCCAATTCTTTTTTTAAGCTCAGGGCCGCAGGGAATTAAGAACCTCTCAGACATGGGAGCTCAAATATTTCTAGATCTTAAATTCCACGATATTCCCTCAACTGCTGGAAAGTCTGCTAAACAAGTTGTTAGTTATGGAATTCATATGTTTACCGTCCATGCTCTAGGTGGATTTGAAATGATGAGGACAGTTTCGGAGAGTGTAAAACTGGAGTCTGAAAGATTGTTACAAGCTAAACCTCTAATATTTGCAGTAACTATATTAACCAGTCACAGTGAAGAGGGAATAAATGAGATAGGAATTAAAGGGTTACCGATAGAATCGGTTCTTAGGCTGGCTGATATCGCAGATATTGCGGGGGTGGATGGAATTGTATGTTCAGGTATGGAGGTGGAAGTATTAAAAAAAGAATTCGGTGATAGGTTTAAACTTGTTGTTCCAGGTATAAGGCTCGATAAATATGCTCAAGACCAAAAAAGAGTTGTAACACCTGCTGAGGCTGTTTCTCTGGGGGCGGATTATCTGGTAATCGGAAGAGCTATAACTGAAGCAAATGACCCTGAAGGAGCACTTAATGAAATTATTCGTTCTATATCTTATGACAATTCAGCATGACGAGGCCTTATGCTCCGTTGAAGTAGGCTCATGATCCCTTTTCGTGGTTCGACAGGGGCATGTCCTGAGCGCAGCCGATGGGCTCACCACGAACGGCTTATCTAAAATACCGTACTTAAATACCGTTCGCCCTGAGCACAGTCGAAGGGCGTGACAGTCCTCTTAAACCCTTTGTGAAATACAGTCTACCTAAATGTAATTAGGTAATGGTTAAATATTAGAGCCCAGCGCCTGACAAGCGTTCATCAGCTCTTTCTATTCGGGAATGTCCAGCGCGATTCGTAGAGCTTGATTTAGAGCCTCGATTTTCGCTGGTGGCAGTGTGCCAACGTAATTCGTTAGAGCTGATTTCGGCAAACTCACTAATTCATCACAGTGTATGCTGCTGTCGTGCTTAAGACCTTCTCCTGCTCCCACCAATACCTGAGTAGACAAACCATCATGGCTTGAATAAATTGGTGCACATATAACAGTAGAAAAGCGTGAATCGATTAGGACCTGACGACTGACTACTACAAATACCCTGTATCTTCTTGGGTCTCTGGCTGAAGGGTGAGCGACGCGATAGAGTTCACCACGTTTCACGGAATCACCTGATAGTTCAACACATCAGCGGCTTCTTTATTAAGACGTTCAACTCGTTCATTTATTATAGCTAAGTCTTTGGCGTTCTGTTCGTCGCGAATCATCTTCGCCACGTATGCGCGTAGGGCCGATTCGATGAATTCGGATCGGTTCTTGAACTGTGTTGACAATTGGTCGATGGCTTCAAGAAGGTCTTCAGAGAGTGTGATAGATGTCTTTACTTTCATACTACTAATATACTCCATATGGATTTCTTGTCAATAACCACTTGCCTGTTTGCTCATGATCCGGGTACAGCAAAAAGGTACTATCGGCCAAGTTTTCAGGTACGAACGTAAACAAATAGTTAGGGTGAGTAACGTCCGCTGCAGTGCCTTGTTAGGCCTATTCGTAAAGATTCATTTACAGGAACATTCCACCTGAGGCCTCAATTCGCTGTGCGTTAACCCAGCGCCCTTCTTCAGAGCAGAGAAATGCAACAACGCCTCCTATGTCATCAGGCAAACCTACGCGACCCAATGCGGTTTGTGAAGCATATATCAAGGAGTTATGAGGACTGACAGGTGAAGCAGGCTGGTTCATGCGCCATCGCTTCAGAAAGCTTTTAAAACGGAAGTTGGGAAAGCGGGAATAACTGAACAGGCTTCTTTCCATACGTTGAGACACAGCTTTGCCACGCACCTGCTTCAAACATGTCCTGAGCAACGTCGAAGGGACGGTTATGACATTCGGACTGTGCGGGAATTGCTAGGGCATAAGGACGTGAAAACGACAATGATCCTTCGACTGCGCTCAGGACAGGTTTACACGCACGTTCTGGATCTAGGAGGACTGGCAGTGCGTAGCCCAATTGATATGCTTTGATCACAAGATGGTGGGTGGGTTGCCCTTACGCAGGGACATAACATTCTTATCTCCCTACTCAATTTCAAGTATAATAACCTCTCTTATTCGGCGCGTTGTCAACCCCCGGCGTTTACGGAGGATTTCCTTCCGAATATCTAGCCCTCGCGATTGGGGGTACCGAGGATGTGGGATTTCGGCGGCAACATCACGTTGTCGAAGTTTTGCGTGAACATAGCGGCAGCGAAGAAGGCCACCGCCCGCAATGTCTCCGTACCGACATTCGCGAGGTCGTGCTTTACCCCTGTCGGGAGGACAAAAACGCTGCCGGGACCGACGAGATGAGTAGTACCGTCTTCCAGGAACAGCTTGCCGGCACCCCCGATGATGTATTGCGTCTCCTCAGTGGCGTCAGTGTGCCAGCCGAGCCGTCCACCAGGCTCGATCTCGTAGACGATAGTCGATGACTGGGTCGCGCCGTGGCCTCCATAGACCGCGAAAGCACCAGCCCAGCGGACCGATGTGTCATCCTCTGCCCAAACCTTAGTACGCTCGAGTTTGTCGGACGCGACGACCGGATTCATAATGCTGTTCCTCCCATGACGTTTTTGATGACAGACGTTGGACAATTCTCCTGGCGGTGTAAGTGAGTCAACTGCATTTGTAGTTGCGCATTGGTTTATAGGAAATCGGTATTCTCTGCAAGGCCCGCTGCTTATTATCCGGAATTACCTCCGCATAATCATCCCAATATCGGATGTTTTACAGAAATCCTTGCCCTTTTTTTCTTAAAATATAATTTAAAAGCTCGTCTAAGTCAATCGCTAGAAGAAAAATTGTGAAACAACATCTTAAGAAACTCCTCGATCGAGTTCGTGAGATCATAAGACGCAAGCGCTACTCTTTTCGCACTGAGAAGAGTTATGTCGCCTGGAACCTGCTTATTCTACTGTCCAATTATAGTATATCAAGACAAGAGGTATTTGATGTTGTTTTTGTAGCAACCCTAATAGACAACGGTGTGGATGGGATAACTACTAGAAAAGCAAACCGCTTTAGTAAGTTCGAATTTCTCGAGATTCTAAACCCTTTGGAATAAAAGAGTCGTTATACCTGCCGAAGTTGCTTCTCTTGTTGAAAACTGCTTTTTAATCAGAAGGGTAAGAAAAGCGTGAGGGGAAAATCCCGAGGCAGTGTCTAATTGAATTATCCGCTCTTTAGCATGTACCAATTGTGCATGACTGGGGCGGTATGTTTCTTTATAGTATGTTCATGATTGCCGTTCATGGTTCGACAGGCTCACCACGAACGGCTTATCTCAAGTGCCGTTCGCCCTGAGCACAGTCGAAGGGCGCGACGGTCCTAATAAACCCTTTGTTTAATACGGCCCTTTTAAAGGTAATTGGCAGTAGCAAAGAATTTGAGCCCGTTTTAACTCACTGTTGCTTTCTTTTTTTCCTTTTTCAAGCTGAAGGTAAAATCTCTGTTCTTATCGACATCGATTACAATCGAATCTCCGTCTTTAAAGGTGCCTTTTAAAATATCTGTTGCAAGGGGATCCTGAATTAATTTTTGTATTGTTCGCTTTAGCGGTCTTGCTCCATATACTGGGTCGTAGCCCTTTTCAGCGAGTGCTTCTTTCGCATTGTCGGTGAGTTCGATCGAAATTTTTCTTTCTTCCAGCCTCTTTCTCAGGTGCTCAAGTTGAATGTCAACAATTTCTTTTATTTGCTCCATTCCGAGAGGTCTAAAGATGATGGTTTCATCTACCCTGTTGAGGAATTCGGGTCTGAAAGAGCTTCTCATAACCTCCATTACCCTTCTCTGCATCTCCTCTTCGTCGTTAATTAACTCTTGTATGAAGTGGCTTCCGAGGTTGGAGGTCATGATGATTATAGTGTTTCTGAAATCGACCGTTCTCCCATGGCCATCGGTTAATCGCCCATCTTCGAGTATTTGTAGCAGTATATTGAAAACATCATGGTGGGCTTTTTCGATTTCGTCTAAGAGTATCGCAGAGTAAGGGCGCCTTCTTATGGCTTCTGTCAATTGTCCCCCCTCTTCGTATCCTACGTAACCGGGAGGGGCACCTATTAACCTTGAAACGGTGTGCTTTTCCATATATTCGCTCATATCAATCCTGACCATAGCGGTTTCATCGTCAAACATAAATTCTGCAAGAGCCTTAGCAAGTTCAGTTTTTCCCACTCCCGTAGGACCTAGAAAGATGAAAGAGCCAATTGGTCTATTAGGATCGGAAAGCCCCGCGCGGGACCTCCTTAGTGCATTGGAAACAGCCTGGATGGCTTTATCCTGTCCCACAACCCTTTTTGAAAGCCTTTCTTCCATGTGTATAAGCTTTTCAATTTCTCCTTCCATCAGCTTAGAAACTGGAATACCTGTCCATTTGGATACGATCTCTGCGATGTCTTCTGCGTCAACTTCCTCTTTAAGCATCTTTTTTTCTTTTTGAATCTCCGCAAGCTCGGTACTAAGATTCTCTAGTCTCTTGTTCAGATCTGGAAGTTTTCCGTATAGAAGTTCGGAGGCAGTAGAAAGATCACCATTACGTTGCGCTCTTTCAGCTTCCATCTTTACGCTGTCAATCTCTTCCTTTATGGACCTGATGTTTGCGATATGCTCCTTTTCCCTTTTCCAATGGGTCACTAAGCCATTTACGTCCTCTTTTTGGTTTGCGATGTTTTTTTCAATGAGTTTTAGTTTGTCCTCCGAAGCTTTGTCCTTTTCCTTTTTAAGCGCCTCTTTTTCAATCTCTAGTTGCATTATGCGCCTTTGCTTCTCATCAATCTCAATTGGCATTGAATCGATTTCCATTTTTAACCTCGCTGCGGCTTCGTCAATCAAGTCAACTGCCTTATCCGGGAGGAATCTTCCGGTTATATATCTGTTGGATAGAACCCCGGCGGCAATCAATGCTTCATCTTTTATTTTAACACCATGATGAACTTCATATTTTTCTTTCAGTCCTCTTAGAATAGAGATGGTTTCTTCTACTGTAGGTTCGTCGACGAAAACCTGCTGAAATCTTCTCTCAAGAGCGGCGTCTTTCTCAATGTGTTTTCTGTATTCATCTAGAGTAGTAGCTCCTATGCAATGGAGCTCGCCCCTAGCCAACGCTGGTTTAAGCATGTTGGATGCATCAATTGCACCCTCTGCAGCTCCCGCTCCGACTACTGTATGAATTTCATCTATGAATAATATTATCTCTCCCTCTGAGGATGTTACTTCTTTCAAAACGGCTTTGAGCCGCTCTTCAAATTGGCCCCGATATTTGGCTCCGGCAAGAAGAGATCCTATATCTAATGCGACGAGCCGCTTGTTCTTCAATCCCTCCGGCACATCACCATTCACTATTCTTTGTGCCAGCCCCTCTACTATAGCGGTCTTTCCTACTCCAGGCTCACCAATGAGTACTGGATTATTTTTTGTCCTTCTGGACAGTACCTGTATAACCCTTCTGATTTCATCATCGCGTCCTATGACAGGGTCGATCTTCCCCTGCCGTGCAAGTTCAGTAAAGTCCTTTCCAAATTGCTTCAGGGATTGAAAAGTGTCTTCGGGTGTTTGACTTGTAATAGCTTGGCCGCCTCTTACCTCTTTCAAAACCTTAATGATGTTATCCCGGGTGATTCCGTTCTTTTTAAAATCGTTTTTAATATCACCTATGGCATGTTGCACAATACCAAGGAGAAGATGTTCGGTGCTAACGTATTCATCGCCCATTGATTTGGCTTCTTTCTCTGCTCTGCTAAATGACTGGCTTGCTTCGCGGCTAAGATAGACCTGGTCTGTACCGCCATCAACCTTCGGCAGTTTGGCGAGCTCCTTTCGGGCTAATCCTCTAATTATTTGAGGATTAACACCGATCTTTCCCAGAATTTCATTTGGAATGCCTTGTTCTGCTAAGAGCGCAAGTATTAAATGTGGAATATCAACTATCTGGTTTCTTTCAGTTTGGGCGATGGACTGAGCTTCTGAAAGTGCTTCCTGCGCTTTTATTGTAAGTTTGTCGAATTTCATGTATTGATACCTCAGAGTTATTTGTTACTATTCTAAAATATTACTAATTTGATAAAAATCAAGGAAGCCCTGATTATGAACTTTAATATGAGAGGCTTCAACTAAAATAGAAATTAGTCATTTAAGTCTATCTTTACAAACGTTCAAAATTAGGTATATATACACACCACTTAAAGTCAGGAGGGTACCATGGCTGTCGCAAGAGTAACTGAAGTGATTGGTTCTTCCGAGAAGTCTTGGGACGATGCGGTTAAAAATGCTCTCGCTAGAGCAAACAAGACTCTCAGGGGTCTTACCGGTATAGAGATAACAAAGATGAACGCCCACATAGAAAAGGGGAAAATCAAAGAGTATAGAGCTCACGTAAGAATCACATTCATTTTAGAGGGCTAATTACTTCTAACTTTATTACCTGTGTCACATTCTGTTTGTTTTTTTAGATTAGTCCGTTAAGCGATGAACAGTATTCTTTTATACGTTCAAATAAAGGTTGATAAAATTCCCTTAGGATCTATGATGGTTTATTATCTCTAGATTCTAAAAGTGCAATTACTTTTATTGAGACTATTGTTATTCTTCTGGTACTTAAGAACTTAACTTTCTTAATTTCTACTAAGATATTTTTAAGTGAGGTTAATAAAATTGAAAGTCGATGAAATAAAAGAGGTTGGCGTAATAGGGGCCGGAACAATGGGTTCGGGGATTGCTCAAGTCGTGGCGAGTAGTGGAAGGAAAGTGGTTTTAGTTGACGTGTCTGAAGCTAGCCTTGATAGGGGCATAAAAACCATAGAGAAGAGCCTCGCCAGGATGGTAAAGAAGGGGGACATTGCGGAAAGCGATAGCCGAGCTATAGTATCAAATATTCAAGCGACAACTAGTTTTCAGGATTTGTCAGGCGTGGATATGGTTGTTGAAGCGGTTTTTGAAGAAATAGGGGTAAAAAAGGAGACTTTTAAGAAGCTTGATGAATTCACAAAGCCGGAAATAGTTCTTGCCACAAACACGTCTTCGCTTCCAATTGTAGAAATTGCTATAAGCACAAAGAGACCGGACAGGGTGGTGGGAATGCATTTCTTTAATCCCGCGCCAATAATGAAGCTGGTAGAGGTTATCAAGTCGTTAACAACTTCCGATGAAACTGTACAGATTGCGTATGATTTTAGCAAAGCCCTCGGTAAGGAGCCGGTGAAAGGAAAAGATATGCCTGGATTTATAGTCAATCGTATTCTTATGCCAATGCTCAATGAAGCTGTATTTACTCTACAGGATGGGGTTGGAAGTGCTGACGATATAGATAAGGCCATGAAACTGGGCACAAACCAACCTATGGGTCCCCTTGCTCTGATTGACTTAATAGGGCTTGACGTAACACTTGATGTTATTGACGTCTTGTACAAAGAATTTCAGGATTCAAAATACCGTGCTGCTCCCCTTCTAAGACAGATGGTTCGTTCGGGTCGGTTGGGTAGGAAGAGTGGAAGGGGCTTTTATGAATATTGAGCAAGATTAGTTGCTAAGTATAGTGGGATTAAAAGATTATCATATTTCTTTATCTCTGGATTTCCGAACTTAGCAAAGTCCTTACATAGATTTTGAATTTTGTCGTTGCAGTTAATTTTCGTTTCTATCGTATTAGATATTTTAGATTAAATAACCTCTTCGGCATAACCTTCTGAAGCCCTAAATGTGAATTTAAATAGGTCCGCCGTTGAAACAATTCCAACCAATTTTCTCTTGTCCATAACTGGTAGGTATCGTACATTCTCCTGGTACATCACCCTCAACACGTCCTCCACATCGTCTTCTGCCTGTGCACACTTAATGCTCTGTGTCATAACATCCTTGATCTTTGTGGTTTCTAGATCTTTGCCTGGGGCTACCACTCGGGTCAAGAGATCATGTTGTGTAAATATACCAAATGCAGGGCCCTCAATTTGGACAACGATGGCGCCGATGTCCTTGTCAGCCATGATCTTAACTGCTTTACTTAACGGAGTATTCTGATCGACTGACACTACATCTTTTGTCATTATCTCATTTACCTTCATAATGCTTTTTACCTCCTAATCTTTTTCATTTAATAATAAAATACATGATTTTCACAGGTTATAAATTTTATATCAATAGCAATTAATTTATAAGATTCTATCGTTGACAAAGATCTATTAGAGTGGATAATTATTCCCCGGCTGGTCATTAAATAAACATGCTTTTGGAGTATCATTATGAAATTTGAGTTTATTAATTACGAACGACAACCCAACGAGATTGGGATTCTTACGATTAATCGCCCAAAGGTCCTGAATGCACTGAGTTGGCAATCACTTAGAGAACTAAAGGTGTTCCTAGAGGATATCCTTCCAAAAGAGAATTTGAAAGCCCTATTAATCACAGGCGCAGGCGACAAGGCATTTGTTGCAGGCGCTGACATAGCAGAAATGAACAACATGAAGGATAGGGAGTTCCAGGAATATGTTGATTTTGCCCATAGGGTTTATGAACTCATAG
>Ga0214472_10003464_pt1 | contig 16685 bp, 15 predicted proteins | sample RVTome_6_FD_207662 | JGI IMG/M metagenome (GOLD analysis project Ga0214472, IMG submission 207662) | Soil microbial communities from uranium-contaminated site in the Upper Colorado River Basin, Wyoming, United States - RVT140D175 | ecosystem: Environmental > Terrestrial > Soil > Contaminated >... | reverse complement strand
CCAGCACCGGGGCCAGGGGCCGCCATTTTTCGATGGCCGCCCGGCAGGCCCGGTCTTGCGGCCGATTGGCCGGACTGCCGGGCGGGCCGCCGGACATTGCCCGGCTCACGGCATCGTAACGGGCCAGGTAGCGGGGGGTGACGTGAAAATCAGGCAGGGGATCGAGGAGCTCGGCGACCGGCAGATCGGCGATGAGGGAGTGAAAGCGGCCCAGGGCGAAGCCGATCTCCTCGGCCTGGCCGGCATGCACGATTTTCTCTAGCGGCGCCGCATCCTCGACACAGGAGAGCATGCGCCAGCACCCCCCGGAACCGTCCCGCCAGAGATCGCCGTTGTGCCGGGCGGCGATGGGGACCACCACCTCCCAGCGGCGACCATCGTTCCCGGCTCTTGGCCCTGCCGGCATGCGGCCCAGGTGCTCCGCCACCCGGCGCAGGTTATGGGCGATCGTTTCCGGATGGGGAAAGGCCTCGATATTGAGGCGTTGCAGGACGGCTTGGGCCGGGCGCCCGGCCACGGTGACCAGAAAGGTGTCGTGGATGTTGCCCGCGCCCAGGGGACGGACGGCGAGCACGGCGCCGGCCAGGTCGAATTGCCGCGCCGCTGCAAGGGATTTCGCCACGGCTCGATCGCTCCGGATGTCCACCTTCAACCTCGATGATCCCGTAAAAACCTTATTCTCTCGCAAAGCACGCCAAGGACGCAAAGAAAAAACCTTTTTATTTTAGCATGTTAAGCTTTGCGCTCTTGGCGTGCTTTGCGAGATTGTCAACCTGCGCTCTTCAGGCGGCCAGGCTTCATCCGGTGCACAGGGCCAGGACGAGTTCCGCGGTGCGCGTCATGTCGCGCAGGTCGATACGTTCCTCGGTGGTATGAACCTTGTCCATGCCGGTGGAGAGGATGGCGGTCCGCACCCCCTTGCCGTTGAAGATATTGGCATCGCTGCCGCCGCCGGCCATGATGTATTCCAGTCCCAGGCCGATGCGCTCCCCGGCCCGCCGCACCCGTTGGATGACCGGTTCGTCCATGGTCAGGCGCATCAGCGGAAATTCCTCCTCCACCGCGAAGGAGAGCGACGGGCGGCCCGGGACCCGGCCGCTGGGATCCCGCCACGTCTCGACCGCTTGGCGGAAACCGTCTTCAATGGCTTTGGTGCGAACCGCCAGCTTGGCCACGTCATGGCTGCGCACCTCGCCGCGAACCACCACCCGCTCGGGCACGATATTGATCGCCGTGCCTCCCTCGATGCGGCCGATGTTGGCGGTGGTTTCCGGATCGAGCCGTCCCAGTTGCAGGCCGGCGATGGCCCGGGCCGCCAGATGGATGGCGCTGATCCCCTCTTCCGGATGGAGGCCGGCATGGGCCGCCACCCCTTGAATAATCGCGGTGATGCGGTTGGCGGCCGGCGCGGCGATGATCACCTTGCCGGTGCCGGTGGTATCCAGGGCATAGCCCAGCCGGGCGCGCAGCCGGCCGGTATCGAAGGCCTTGGCGCCCAGCAGACCGATTTCCTCGCTGGTGGTGAAGAGAAACTCCATCGGGCCGTGGGGCAAGCCCTTTTCCCGGATGGTCCGCATGGTCTCGATGAGCACGGCGATGCCGGATTTGTCATCCCCGCCCAGGACGGTATCGCCCTGGCTGGTGAAGATATCGCCCCGGCGTCGCGGCCGCACCTCGTCGGCCGGACCCACCGTATCCATGTGGCAGTTGAAGAAAACCGGTTCCAGATCGAGGCCCCCGGCCGCGAAGCGCACCAGCAGGTTGCCGCAGTCGGCCCCGGTGTGCGTGGCCGAGTCGTCCTCCAGGACCTCGCCGCCCAGCTCGGCGCAGACCTTTTTCAGATAGGTTGCCACCCGCCCCTCCCGGCCGGAAGGGCTGGCGATTTCGCAGAGGGTGACGAATTCACGGGCCAGACGTTCGCTATCGATCATGACGCGCCCAGCAGGGAGTCGATGGGGGTCCATTTGCGCGACTGGGCCCGGGCCACTTCCCGGTTGACCAGTTCGCCATTATAGCAATTAAGGCCCTTTTTCAGGGCTGGATCAGCCGCGGCCGCGGCCACGGCGCCCCGGGCCGCGATGGCGCGGGCCCAGGGCAGGGTGACCCGGGTCAGGGCCTGGGTGGAGGTGCGCGGCACCGCGCCGGGCATGTTGGCCACGCAATAATGGATGACGCCGTCCACCTCGTACACCGGATCGGCATGGGTGGTGGGCCGGGAGGTCTCGGCACAGCCTCCCTGGTCGATGGCGACGTCCACCAGCACGGCCCCCTTTTTCATCCGGCCCAGCAGGGCCCGGGTGATCAGTTTCGGGGCCTCGGACCCGGCCACCAGCACCGCTCCCACCACCAGGTCGGCCTTGGCCAGTTCCTCCTCCAGGGCCGCGGCGCAGGAAACCAGGATATCGATCCGGTTGTCCAGGCGCGATTTCAGCAGTTGCAGCCGGTCGCGATTCCGGGCCAGCACCGTCACCTCGGCTCCCAGGCCGACGGCCACCAGGGCCGCATTGGCGCCCACCGAACCGCTGCCGAGAATGGTGACATGGCCGGGTTCGGCGCCGCTCACCGGGCCGAGCAGAATACCCCGGCCGCCCTGGGCCTTTTCCAGGAAATGGGCCCCCGCCTGTACGGCCAGACGGCCGGCCACCTCGCTCATCGGCGCCAAGAGCGGCAGAGAGCCATCCTCGTTCTGCACGGTCTCGTAGGCAATGGCCGTGACCCGCCTGCGCAGCAGCACGGAGGTGAGTTCCCGCAGCGGCGCCAGGTGCAGAAAGGTGAAGAGGATCTGGCCCGGTCGCAGCAGGTCGTATTCCGGCTCCAGGGGTTCCTTGACCTTGATCACCAGGTCGGCCCGGCCGTAGATTTCCGTGGCCGAAGCCGCCAGCACGGCGCCGGCCTGCTCGTAATCCCGGTCCGCGATGCCGCTGCCCTCGCCGGCCCCTTTCTCCACCAGCACTTGATGGCCGTCGCCGGCCAGGGCGGCCACCCCGGCCGGCACGAGGCCGACCCGATATTCCTGGGCCTTGATTTCCGTGGGAACTCCGATAATCATGCCACGCTCTCCTCTTGTGAATCAGCTCTTGACAGCCGGGATGGTTCGGTTTACCGATAGTACCATGGAACCCTTTCGGATTAAAACCTTGAATAGCATCGCCACCGAGGGGCTGGCCCTGTTCGACGAACACTACCGGGTCGGGCCGGAGATCGAGGAACCGCATGCCATCGTGGTGCGCAGCGCCCCGGTGGACACGGACGATTATCCCTCCCTGCTGGCCGTGGCCCGGGCCGGGGCCGGGGTCAACAATATCACCGTGGCCAAGGCGACCGGCCGGGGAATCAGCGTCTTCAATACGCCGGGCGCCAATGCCAATGCCGTGGCCGAACTGGTCTTTACCATGCTGGGCCTCCGGGTACGCAACATCCACGAGGGCATGGCTTTCTGTCAGGGGCTGGCCGGCCTGGACGACGCCGCCATCAGCCGGGAGGTGGAGGCCCGGAAAAAAACCTTCCGGGGCATGGAACTGGCCGGCAAGACCCTGGGAGTCCTGGGCATCGGCAAGATCGGCGTCCGGGTGGCCAACGGCGGCGAGCAGCGGCACATGCGGGTCCTGGGCTTCGATCCCTTTCCGGCCTTGGAGAACATCCACGCATTGTCGCCCGGCGTCACCCTCTGCCGCACCCCGGCCGACGTGGTGCGCCACGCCGACGTCCTCTCCCTGCACCTGCCCTTGAGCGACAAGAGTCGCGGCCTGGTGAACGCGGAATTTCTGGCCCGCCTGCGGCCTGGCGCCATCCTGATCAATTATGCCCGGGGGCCCATCGTGGACGAGACGGCGGTGATCGCGGCCCTGGAGAGCGGCCGGCTGGGGGGCTATATCACCGATTTCCCCAGCGCCCGCACCCTGGCCCATCCCGCCATCCTGGTCACCCCCCATCTCGGGGCCAGCACCGAGGAATCGGAGGAGCAGTGCGCCTGCCTGGCGGCACGGCAGCTCATGGCCTATCTGCAGTACGGCAATGTCGGCCGCAGCGTCAATTTTCCCACCACCGAATCCATCCCGGCCTCGAACGTCCACACCCGCTTCATCATGATCAACCGCGACGTTCCCGACATGATCGGCTTCGCCTCCCATGCCATCGGCAGCCGGGGTATCAATATCGTCAGCTACCTGAACGAGAGCAACGGCACGGTGGGCTACAACATCATCGACCTGGAGGCGGCCATGCCGGAAGAGCTGGGCGCCGAGATCGCGGCCCATCCCGGGGTCATCCGCACCCGCTCCATCCCCGCCACCCTTTTCGGGCCGGTCCCCGAATGCAGCCTGCCGTAACCGTTCAGCAGCACCCCATCTGCACGCGATCGGGCCGACTCACGTAGGACCGCTACTGCTCGCCGTCCCGCTTGCGCACATCTGGGGCACTGCTGAACGGTTACAACCTCGGAGGTTTTGCCCCCGCCTTCCTTGCATTCACCCGGTGAATAGTTCGCCGCTGCCTTGACTTGGCGGTCCCCGAACTTATAATTTTTTGTGCCAGTGATTATTATATCCCTGACCACAGCGGGAAGGTGGACGCACCACCGCGAAAATACCGCTTGGCGCAACCATATCTTATGTTACGGAGGAAGAATCGAAAGATGAACAGCATGGTGAAAACCTTTATTTTGATGGCGGCCCTGACCGGTCTGCTCATGACCGCGGGACAGGCCCTGGGCGGCCAGGGCGGACTGATCTTCGCCCTGATCATGGCCCTGGCCATGAATTTCTTCGCCTACTGGTATTCCGACCGGATGGCCCTGGCCATGAGCCATGCCCGCGAGGTGTCGTCCGCCGAGGCCCCGGAGCTGCACGCCATGATCAGCCAACTGGCCCAGCGGGCCGGATTGCCCAAGCCCCGGGTCTACATCATGCCGGGTTCGACCCCCAACGCCTTTGCCACGGGCCGGAATCCCGACCACGCGGCGGTGGCGGTCACCGAGGGGTTGCTGCAACTGCTGAACCGGGACGAGATGGCCGGAGTTTTGGCCCATGAACTGGCCCACATCAAAAACCGCGATATCCTCATCGGCTCCATTGCCGCGGTCATGGCCGGCGCCATCAGCTATCTGGCCACCATGGCGCAGTGGGCGATGATTTTCGGCGGCTTCGGCCGCAGCGACGAGGACGAGGGAGGAGGCGGCCTGCTGGGCGGCCTGGTGATGATGATCGTGGCCCCCCTGGCCGCGGCCCTGATCCAGATGGCCATTTCCCGCAGCCGGGAGTACCAGGCCGATGCCACCGGCGCCGCCATCAGCGGCCGGCCGGAGAGCCTGGCCCGGGCCCTGGAGCGGCTGGAGGAGTATAACCATCGCCGGCCCATGCAGGTCAATCCGGCCACGGCCCAGATGTACATCGTCAATCCGCTGGCCGGTGGTACGGTGGCCAATCTCTTCAGCACCCATCCGCCGATCCGGGAACGGGTCCGGCGGCTGATGGCCCGCCGGTAAACCCGGCCCCCCGGCCCCTCGACCGCCATGGCCCTGGTCAACCTCGACACCACTGTCAAGCGAGTCTGCGAGTTGCTGCAAAAGCTGGAGCCGCCCCAGGGCGTGGAGAAAAAAACTCAGTCGGAACGGCCGAAATACATGTAGATGACGACGCCCATGATCACGGCGCCGCCAAAGACGACGGGCAACACCTTGTCCAGTTGCAGTTCACCGTCCACGCTGGTGCTTTGCATGTAGTCCGAGCCGGAAAATACCCAGACCCCGATGAAGATGGCCATGAGTACCAGGTCCTTGAAGGCCTGCTTGTAGAGCATGTAGCAGACCAGGATGATGAAGGGAACCAGGAACCAGGAATTGGTGAACAACCCCGGGGCGTCCACATTGCCGATCTGCTCCGGAATCCGGGTGGATTGCGCGAAGGACACGATCTTGTCGAAAAAACTCATCTCCGCACCCTCATCCCTTGCTTATGCTTGCTGCTCCAGGGCCGCCTTGCGGGCGCGTTTGAAGACCTTGATGGCGCAGTAGGAACCGCACATGCTGCAGGCGTCCCCGGTGTAGGTGGAACCCTCGTCCCGGAAGCGTCTCGCCTTCTCGGGATCCAGGGAAAGTTCGATCTGGCCCTTCCAGTCCAGGTTGTTGCGGCAGCGGGCCATGGCGATGTCCCGCTCCAGGGCCCCGGGCAGCCCCTTGGCGATATCCGCGGCATGGGCCGCGATCCGGGAGGCGATCACCCCTTCCCGGACATCCTCGGGATTGGGAAGCTTGAGATGTTCGGCCGGGGTGACGTAGCAGAGATAGTCGGCCCCGGCCGCCCCGGCGATGGCGCCGCCGATGGCGCCGGTGATATGATCGTAGCCCGGCGCGATGTCGGTGACCAGGGGTCCCAGGACATAGAAGGGCGCCCCCTTGCAGAGTTTTTTCTGCAGCAGCACATTGGCGGTGATCTGGTCCATGGGCATATGGCCCGGCCCTTCGATGATCACCTGGACCCCGGCGGCCCAGGCCCGCTCGGTGAGTTCGCCCAGGATGATCAGCTCCTGAATCTGATTGCGGTCCGTGGCGTCGGCCAGGCAGCCCGGCCGGATGCCGTCGCCCAGGCTCAGGGTCACCTCGTGTTCCTTCAGAATGGCCAGCAGATCGTCGAACCGTTCGTACAGCGGATTTTCGCGGTTGTTCTTGGCCATCCACTCCAGGGTGAAGGAACCGCCCCGGCTGACCACCCCCATCAGCCGTTCCTGGCTGTTGAGCCGCTCCACGGTGTGATGGGTAATGCCGCAGTGGATGGTCATGAAATCGACGCCGTCCATCGCCTGTTTCTCGATGGTTTTGAAAATATGGTCCACCGAGACCTCGTCGATCCGTTTGCCGTCGCGCTCCACGGTCTCGGCCACCGCCTGGTAGATCGGCACCGTGCCCAGGGGCACCGGGCAGTTGGCCAGGATGCCGCGCCGCACCTCGTCCAGATCGCCGCCCATGCTCAGATCCATGACCGTGTCGGCCCCGGCCTTGATGGCGATGCAGAGTTTCAGCAGCTCGTTTTCCAGCTCCGGCATATCCTTGGAGGAGCCGATATTGGCATTCACCTTGGTGGCGGTGCCGGTACCGATGGCGATGACCTTGTCAAAGGCATGATGGCTGTTTTTGGTTATGGCGATGCTGCCGGCGGCGACCCCGGCCATCAGTTTCTCGACCGGGAGGTTCTCGTGGCGGGCGCAGTTTTCAAAAAGCGGGGTTCGTTTGCCGTTGATGGCGTCTTCCCTGATACTCATGCAAGATTCTCCAGATTATGGTTATATTAAGCGGATAAAGTTACCAGCGGCCAAGAGCGCCGTCAATGTAAAAGAAAGAGTTGCAGCCGGTCGGGCGGGATGCTAATAACTATGGCGTTTGGGGACGGTCGAGCGTCTCCGCTCCAACGGCCAGGCGACTACCTGACCTTATACCCATAAACTTTGAAACCGTGTACCTGCTAATGACCTTTCGAGCGTTTCCGCCCCTGTTTCTGTCCTTGTTTCTGTCTTGGTTTTGTCTCTTCCCCGCCGTTGCCGGCTCGGCCGACCTGGTTGACCGGGTGGTGGGCGTGGTCAACGAAGAAGTCATCACCCTCTCCGAATTGAACCGGGAGACGGAAATCTATTTCAATCAGATAGTCGACCGCATCCCGGTCTCCGAACGCGACGCGGCCCGGGAGCGGGTCAGAAAGGATGTCCTCTCCCAACTCATCGATAAAATGCTCCTGAACCAGAAGGCGGCCCAGATGGGCGTCGTGGTCGGCGAGGCGGAGGTGGACGAGGCCCTGGGCCAGATCCTGGCCCGCACCGGCGCCGAACTGGAGAAATTCCGAGGCGATCTGGCCGGGATGGGCCTTTCGGAGCGGCAATACCGGGAATCCCTGCGCAGCCAGATCCTGCAATCGAAACTGGTGGGACTCGAGGTCCGTTCCAAGGTGGTGGTCACCGATAAGCAGGTGCGCAACTATTACGACACCTCCTTTCTCTCCCACCTGACACCCGGCAGCTACTATGTCCTGCAACTCGGCGTGACCTGGGATGATGGCGCGACGGACCGGAAGGCCGCCAAGGAAGAGGCCCGGCAAATGGTGGCGGAACTGCGGGAGCGGGCCGCCGACGGAGAGAATTTCCGGGCCCTGGCCAGCACTTACTCCAATCTGCCCTCAGCCGCGGACGGCGGCGACATCGGCATGCTGACCCGGGAAGAGATGGCCCCCTACATGCGCGATACCATTGTCGGCCTGCGGCCCGGCGAGGTCAGCCCGGTGGTGGAGACGGCGAGCGGTTTTCAATTTTTCAAACTCCTCGCCAGCAAGGAAGGCGACGTGCTGAGCCTGGCCCCTTTTGAGAGCGTGCGGCGGGAAATCGAGGATCGTCTCCATCAGGAAGAGATGGAGAACCAGTTCGACAGGTGGGTGACCGCCCTGCGGGACCAGGCCTATATCAAGGAATCCCTGTAGCCGCCGGATTGGTGGCCGGCCGCCGGGATGGCGATCGAACGTAGTCAGGCCGTGGTCCTCGATGTCATGGACCACGGCGAGTCGGACAAGATCGTCACCCTCTATACCCCGGCGGCCGGGAAACTGGCCGGCATCGCCAAGGGAGCCAAGCGCAGCCGGAAACGTTTCGTCAACAAACTCGAAATCTTCTCCTGGCTGGATCTGATTTACAACACCCGCCGCAGTTCCTCCCTGGTCATGCTGGACGAGGCCGACCTCCTCGATCCCTTCATCGCCCTGCGCCAGGAATACGACCTCTACGCGGCCGCCTCGCTCGTCAGCCAACTGGTGCTGTACTGGACCAGGGAAAACGATCCCGACCCCGACCTCTTCGCCCTGTTGCTCGACGCCCTGCGCAATCTTTCCCGGCAAGGCGATCCCCTCCGCACCCTGGTGCTCTTTCATATCAGACTCTTGACCCTGGCGGGATACCAGCCGCATCTGGAAGGATGCATGACCTGCGGCCGCCTCGATCCCGGCGGCGCCCCGTTCGTCTTCCATGCGGGCCGGGGCGGTATGCTGTGCCGTTTCTGTCACGGTCCCGGCGGCGGCCTGGTGGTGCCGCTTTCCCTGGCCACGGCCAGGCTGCTCCATTCGGCCCAGCATCTGCCCCCGGACCGGTTGGGGCGGCTGCGTTTCGCGGCCCCGTCGCTGCGGGAGGCCGCGATTTTGCTCCGAAAATACGGTGAAAACCTGCTGCAACGCGAACTGGCGGCCTGGAAATACATCCGCCTGCCGTAAGGACGAGCGTACCCGTTCACCGGGGGGTAAAATCTGATAGATTTGACAAGGTTTAGTGGTATCGAAATCGAAATCGAAATCGCTATCGAAATCGGCTTTTCATGCAGTCTTTTGTCGATCCCGATCCCGATTTCGATTTCGATTTCGATCTTTTGTCCCGGCCTGCAGCGCTGCTGAACGATTACGGGCGAGCAGGCGATACATCGGCTCCGGCGGTCTTCACTTCTTCTTGAGCCGGGCGATCATCTCCTCCACCTCCCCGGCGCCAGCCCGGTAGAATTTTTCTTCCTCCGGATCCAGTTCGTGCAGCAGCCGGAGGAACTCGCCGGCATGCTCTTTTTCCTCGTTGGCGATGTCGATGAGGACGGCCCTGGCCAGTTCGTTATCCGTACTCTCGGCGAGCTGCTGGTAGAGCTGCACCGCTTCGTATTCCGCCGCGATCATGAAGCGGATCGCCCGGACCAGTTCCTCGCCGGTAACCATGCGGTCGTTTTTCAGCACACTGAAGGGATTTCCGAATTCGGGCATGACGCACCTCCTTATGAAATGAAACGGTTTTATTTCAATACCCCTTCGCCTTTTTCCCGGCCGGGGCGCCGGTCACCGGTTTCGCCTGCCGTCCCCGGGGAGTTCTCCTCGGCCGCGCCTGCTTCTTCCGGAGGGCGGGCGGGATATTTTTTCTTCAAGGCCTCCAGGGCCTTGCGGAAGGTGAGCAGAATGACCTCGTCTCCCGGTTGCAGCCGGGTCTCGCCATCGGCCAGATGAAACTCCTCGTCCCGGTAGTAACAGATGGCCCGGGCGTTGTCCGGTAGGCCGAGTTCATTGACCATGCCGCTTTCCGCCTCGCCGGCGATAAAGGAATAAAAGCGGGCCTCGCCCTTGATGGCGGAGGAAAGGTCGTTCACATCCCGGCCTTCGACCATGTCGGCCAGATGGCGGCTGATGGCGCGGTTGGGCACCACGATGTTCTCCAGCTTCAGTTCGGCGCAGACATGTTCCAGGGCGGTGTCCTCCACCTTGACGATCACCTTGGGAAAGCCCAGGGATCGGGCCACCAGGGCGGCGATCATGTTGTCCTTGTCGTTGCCGGTGAGGCAGAAGAGGACATCGGTATTTTTAGGGCCGATTTCTTCCAGCAGATGGGGGGAACTGCCGTCGCCGTGCATGAAGCCGCAGTCCAGGTCGTCGGAGAGTTCGTCTATCTTCTCCTTATCCGTTTCGATGAAAACCACCTGGTGGCCGGCCTCCAGAAGTTTGCGGGCGGTGGAAATGGCGACCTTTCCCGTACCGACGAAGACGATTCTCATGATGTTTCTCCTCGTTTTTTACCGATCCAGGTGGGCGGATAGAGCAGGACCAGGAAGGCGAAAATTTCCAGTCCGGAGGCCATGCCGCTGTGGAGGATCGCCAGCCGCAGCAGTTTGAAGACGATGAGCAACCGGATGATCTTGATGCCGCCCGCCGTGGAGCCGAGGTTGCCGCCCGTCAGCATGGCCAGCATGAGGAGCAGCTTGGTGCCGGGGGCCAGATCGGCGACGGTTACCGTGGAGAAACCGGCCGTGGTCTGGGCCGAGAAGGCCAAAAGCAGACCGTGCCGCAGCGCCTCCGGCGGGGAAAAGCCGTCGAGCAGGACAAGAAAAAGGATGGTGAGCAGGGCCGTCGCCCCGCCGGCGACGCACAGTCCCCGCACTTCGGCATTGGCGGCGAAGGTGTGCCAGCCTTTCTGCAAGGCATGGTAATAGAGACCCAGGGAAACCGCCCCCAGACAGCAGATGACCATGACCGTGGTCCGCGCGGGCCAGGCGGTCAGGCCGGCCAGGCTGTTGTCATGAGGGGAAAAGCCGCCGGTGGAAATACCGGCCAGCACATGGGTGACCGCATCGAGCCAGTCAATCCCGAGCAGCAGCAGCGCCGCGATCCCGGCCCCGGTGAGCAGCAGATAGATTTTCAGCACGATGCGGGCATAGGACTTGGTCCCGGTAACCAGGTCATCGCGATCCCGCACCTCGAAAAGATGCAGGGTGGCCGTGCGCGGCAGCAGGAGGGCCACACTCAGCACCACGATCCCCAGGCCGCCGATCCATTGCAGCCAGGCCCGGGAAAAATAAAAGGTCTTGGGCCGGTTTTCCACCTCGGCCAGGGTGGTGAGACCGGTGGTGGTTATGCCGGATACCGCTTCGAACAGGGCGTCCGCGAAGGGCAATCCCGACTGCTGTAAGGGAAAGGCGAGCAGCAGGGGGGCGAGGACGAAAATAGCGGCGGAGAGCACCAGGCTCTCGTTATCCTGCAGATTCCGAGGCGCCTTGAGTCGCTGCAAAAAGTATCCGGCCATCCCGGTCCCCGCGACCACGGTGCCGAAATTTACGGCCAGCCGATATTCGCCGACCAGCAGGGCGAAGAGCAGGATCACCCCGGTCAGGATCGCGAAAACGAGCAGAAGTTGGCCCCCGTACTTGAACAGGACCACGGGGCGGACGGCGAAATGGAGGCTGACGACCTGTTGACTTGCCATGCCCAAGTGCAATCAAGAAATATGCCAAGCCTTGCAGTGGATGAATGAAGGGGACGGCTGAGGGCGGGGTATCTCCGGCGCTGCCGGGTAAATCGCGCGAATGGTTTATAATTGGAACAAGTTAGCCGACGCACATCGATCAGCGAAGATCCAAGGTCAAATGCGGCACGAGAGAAGAGACAAAAGGGAAGGCCGACCCTGGCGGGATCGGTTGTGGCGGCTCGGTGTCACGGCCCGGTCCGCGTGCCGTTTCGATTCCAGGAAGGCGGGACGTTTTCCTGCTCGGCAGGATGTTTTAAAGGAAAAAATCAAATGGTTGCTACATCCGCAGCGCCGCTGGCCGTGATGCCGACGCGATTTCGCGGTTACTCATTATTTTGGCCTTGCCCGGCCCCAGCCAGCACCTCGTCGGTGAAAATTTCCGGATAGAGTCGCCGGGCGCAATCGGCACAGATTCCGTGGCTGAAGACCGCCTCGGAATGGGAGGAGATATATTCCTCGATCTGCTGCCAGTACCCCTGATCGTTCCTGATCTTCTTGCAGGAGGCGCAGATGGGGAGAAAGCCGCTCAATTTTTTGACCTCGGCCAGGGCCACTTGCAGCCGGTCGATCAGTTCGTCCTGCTGCCTTTCCTTGGCCCGCAGCCGGGCCGCGCCCAGCCAGATCCCCAATAAACCCATTACCCAGATCAGCCCGTAAATCCTTAACAACAGGGCCAGATGCCGTTGCCGGGCCTCGACCACCGGCGCCGCCGGGATGGTGACGCTGATACCGCCCCGCAGGTCATGGAGTTGGTATCCCTGCCGGGCATGACACCGCAGACACGGCTCCTCGACCCACAACGGGGCCATGAAACGGAAGAGATCGCCGCTGTCGCCGGGGGAGGAGACCTTGGCGAACACCTCCGGCTCGCCGAGGTCGAAGGCCGCCAGGGCGGCGCGCTCCCAGCCATCCGGGGCGTTGGCCGGCCGGATCGGTTTGGCGCTCGTGATGTGAAATTGGACCTTGTTGCGAGCCATGGCGATCTCGGCGATCTGACGGGTCATGTAGGCGGGATTGACCTTGGTGAGCCGCATTCCGGAGGTGGTGGTGAGATCGCGGTCCGCATCCTCGAGAAAGGGGTTGGGCCGGGTCGTCTCGGTCACCGGCACATAGACCCCGCCATGGGCCGCGTTCCAGAAGCGGGTGGTGAGAATCTGCTCGAAAAAACCATGGGCCTGATAGCGCATGGTGGCGGTCAACTGGCGGTTATTGCTGCCGATGTTCCACACCAGCAGCCCGGCCAGCACCGCGGTCCACCCCAGCATCACCATGGCGGCGTAGAACCGCACATCGGCGCGTGCCGGTGGCCGCTGTCGCGACTCGGAGAATGGTGAGGGCTCGGTCATGCTCTTCCCGTGGCTGAATGGCTGAATGGCGAAAATACCCGAAAAGAGCGGCCCCTGGCAAGTCCTGCCCCTCACTCCAGATACCTCACCTCGCCGCTGTATTCCACTGTTTTGCTGCCGTTGTCCAGGGCCAGGATGAGGCCGCCTTCCGCATCGATCCCCTGCACCCGGGCCTCGTACCAGGGGCCGGTCTGGACGTTGAAACCGAAATTTACCCGCCGGCCGACGGTGTCGCTCAGTTGCTGCCAGCGGTCCAGCAGCAACCGGCCCCCTTCGCATTCTTCCGGGCCGGCGGCCAGATGGAGCTGCTCCGCATGGAGCAGCAGGCCGAAATTCCAGGCCAGTTTGGCCAGGAGACGGGCCCCGAACAGCTCCAGCTCGACGGCCTCCCCCAGTTCGGTCTGGACCGCGGTGGCCAACTGGCGCAACTCGGCCGGGAAAGAGTCGTTGTTGACGTTGACCCCGATGCCGGCCAGGAGGAATTCCTCGCCATGCATCGGCCCGATCTCGGTTTCCATGAGGATGCCGGCGATCTTGCGGTTGCGGACATGGATATCGTTGACCCACCGGATGTGGCTTGCCACCCCGTATTGCCGCAGGGTTTCGCAGCAGGCCACGCCCACGGCCAGGGGAGCGAGGCGGCTGAAAGCCGGCAGCAGGGTATTGGCCAGAATGAGGGTGAGCCAGAGACCGCCCGGCGGCGCGTGCCAATAGCGCCGGAAGCGGCCCCTCCCCCCGGAGAGGGTATCGGCCACGATCACCGTGCCGCTGGCCACGGCGCTTCCCTGCCGCTCGGCCAGGCCGATCAACTCCCGGGCCCGGTCCATGCCGCGTTCCAGGGTATGGTGGTGTTCGATGGCCCGGCCGATGAATCCGCCGTAGCGCGGTATCGCCGCGGTCAGTTCCGGCGGGCCGCTACGACGGCGGGCGGGAATTTCTTCTTCTTCGAGGATGCGGCGGACCAGGGCCGGGGTCAGCATGGGAGCGGTCAGTCCCACTCCGCCTTGACATGGGTGATGATCTTCCGGATGAGGGGCAGTTTTTCCGGGGCGCAGATGCCCAGCAGGGGCTCGCCCTGCTCCACGGTCACGCCGGGCCGGAAATAGACGGAATGGATGAGGCCGGGCTCGCCCTGGTAATAGACCGGGGTGTCGCGTTTCATCAGCGACATGGTGATGATCTCGTCGCCCGGTTTGACCGAGACCCCCTTTTCCCCGTGTTTGTCGATGCGCGACTGCAGGTCCAGGGCGAAGAAATACTTGGCCCGTTCCGGAGCCCGGAAGAGAAAGAGGACATTTTGCAGAATGTTTTCGATGATTTCCTTTTTTTTCAGGGGATGGCGGATGGTGAAAAGCTTTTCGCCGGACTCGACGAAATGGCCCTCCAATTCCTGGCGCAGGGAGGCGACCACGCCGTTGGTCATGGCGTGGATCGCCTTGCGGTTCCGCTCCCTGGCGATATGGTAGAGCAGGGTGCCGGGAATATGGCGCCATTGCCCGCCCGGCCCCTCCACCGCGTCGCCCTCCTTGACCGCGAAGCGCACCCGGCCGGTATGGGCCGTGCGCACCTCCAGGTAGTCGTAAGGATCGGAGCGATATTTTTCGATGATCTCGTTGAAATCGATATCGTTTTGCATCAGCGGTAATAGAGGTTGCGGCCCCCCATGGTGAGCAGGGCCTTGTAGAGATTTTTGCGGAACTCGCGCCGGTCCCAGATCCCCTGGATATGGCCCCGTTTCAAGGCGTTTCTGGCGCTGTGGTAATCGGGCGGCATGTCCTCGCCGGTGGTCTCCCGGATCACCCGCTGGCCGGCGAAACCGATGCGGCTGGAACGGATGGCGAACTGATAGGGCGAACAACCGAGAAAACTGGCCACCGGTCCGGCATAGGAATTGTTGTCGTAGACCACGATATAGAGGCCGCCCGAGTCGATGTATTCCCGTACCGCCATGGTGCATTTGGGCATCTGCACCACGCCGATGGTGCCTTCCTGGATGCGGATGCCGCCGGTGGTATGGACATAGGCGAGCAGGGGCCGCCGCTTCAGTCGCGCCTTTTCGCAGGCCCGCACGAATTTTTCCCCTTCCGCCGCCCCCACCGTGCCGTTGCGGAAATCGCTGTAGAGCATGGTCACCACGAGGTCCACCGCCTTGACCCGGGCATAGAAGGTGATATTGGCGCAGTTGCGGCCGGTTTTGGCCCGGGCCACCTCCAGCCGGTCGTCGAAGCCCGGATAGTCGAGGGGATTGTCCGAACGGATCTCGGTGTTGAACTGCCGGATCGAATCGGGATCGAAAAGGTGCTTCAGATACCATTCGTATTCCAGGGAGAAGTGGTGGCCGCAATTTTCGCAGACCCCGGCGAATTCACCGTACAGATCCGGCACCCAGAGATCCCGGCAACCGTGCTTGTGGGCGTTGGGACAGGTGACGGTGCGGTCCTCGTTGGCCAGCGGACTGGTGTAGGGGGCGAAGAAATCCGCGGCCTCGTCACCGGCCTGGCCGGTCGGCCGGCCGGTCACCGGCCTGACCTGCTCCTCCTGCTTGCGGTAAATGAAATCGTAGGCCGCCTCCAGGGGGGCGGAAATCCGCTTCAGCAGCATGGAACTTTCGCCCGAGACGTCCTTGATCATCTTTTCCATCTGCTTCTGATGGTTGCGGAGCAGATCGTAGCGAAAACTGTAGTAGCAGCGGGCCGTGATGTTCCGCACCTTGCGGTACAGGGCCGTCTGGGTCGAGGGCTTGCCCGAGTAGTGGTCCGCGGCCAGGGCCCGGTATTTCCGGGAGCGGAACAGTAGCAGCCGCTTGCTTTCGTCCTCGTCCAGGTACCAGGGGATGTCGATCTGCGGCTCCTCGGCCTCCAGCTCCTCGGCCTTTTTCCGCTTGACCTCGTAGGCCCGGAAGGAGCGCAGGCTCTTGGTCTTTAAAATGACCTCGTCGGTGGCCCGGATGACCTCGGAGCGCAGCCGCTTGAAAAAGGCGAAATCGTCCCGCCGGGCCCCCAGGAGCGGTTCCCGGATGACGCGATCGATGGTGCCGAGCTTCAGGTTTTCCGCGGCGGTGATATGGAGCCGGTCGGCGCAGGCCTCGATCAGTTCGGCGGGCACCTTGCCCCCCTCCCGGATCTTGCCCTCGATGGCCGCGGCCCCTTCCGGGGAGATCACCGAATAATAGCCGTGGGAAAACATGAGGCGCAGGTCAACGAGACCGACGGCCTCGGCCCCGCCGGAGCCCCCCTCCGAGATGACGGAGATGAGCGGCACCCGGAGTTTGGCCATGGCGTAAAGGTTTCTGGCGATCTGCTGGGCCGCCCCCGGGTAGTCCTCCACCGGAAAGGAGCCGGGAGTGAAGACATAGAAGTGGATGGGAATCCCCTCGGTCTCGGCCACCCGCATGAAGCGCAGGGCCTTTTCGTTGCCCCAGGGTTTGCAGGAGCCGCCGTTGCGGAACTCCTCGTCATGCCCCTTTTCCTGGCCGATGACCATGACCTGCCGGGTGAGGAGCCGGTCCTTGACCCTCCGGACGATGTTGGCCTTGGCCGCCATCATGGA
>Ga0214472_10003463_pt1 | contig 16685 bp, 16 predicted proteins | sample RVTome_6_FD_207662 | JGI IMG/M metagenome (GOLD analysis project Ga0214472, IMG submission 207662) | Soil microbial communities from uranium-contaminated site in the Upper Colorado River Basin, Wyoming, United States - RVT140D175 | ecosystem: Environmental > Terrestrial > Soil > Contaminated >... | reverse complement strand
ATGGAGGTTTAGGAACTGGGATTAAAATTGAAATTTGCTTCATTTGTTGATTTAGAAAAATTTCTGGTATATTTAAGGTGATTAGTAAGAATAATTGAAATTAGATTAAATCATGAATAATTTGTTTTGAAGTATCAAAATGTTTCTTATTTTCAACATAATCAACAAATTTTTGTATTTCTTCTTTTAGCATGAACTTATCATAAGTTAATCTAAGCCAACTTGCTTCTTCAATTGGCTAAACTATGTCACCAAATTTTGAATCTTGATGATCCAATCTTTGTCTTTATATCCATCATCAATATATTTTTCAGTAATAGAAAATTCTTTTGAAAATTTGCTATTTTTACAATAATCTAACAAAATTTCAATTAATTCCATGAATTTTAGACCAAAAGTTTTAGTGTAATATTTGGGGATTAAATCTATTCTAAAAATTTGAAATGTTAAAACTACTCAAAAATAATAAAACATTTCTTTTAATTCTTCATATGTAAATGAAAGCGTACTTAAAACTATTTCTTCGTATTCAATTATATCATTTTTAGGTAATAAAACATGTGAACTGTATAGTGGAGATTTTTTTGTCATTACTTTCCAAACTAGATAATATGTATTTTGAAGTGTTATGAATTTAATGATTGATTCAAAGTATTGAAAACTACTTGAAATCTAAATCAATTATGGAAAAATTATGCAAGAAACTTCCAAGATAGTGGCATTTCTGCTTTGATATCAGTTTTAGTTTTCATTCCTATAATTTGATCAAAATATTTTGGAGCAAGACCAGTACCTGGACGCCTCACGTCAATCATTTCTTTGGTAATTAAAGTGCCAGCAGGGATATCCACTAATGACACGATACTAACTCTGTTTTCTGTAAGATTCTTTTGTTCAGCACTAGTGGGAATCTTTTGTCCGCTTCCTATTGCTTTTTCTATCTGTTTTACCTGTTCTATTAATTGCTCAAATTGCGATGGTACAAGTGCATGAGCATCATCAGCTGCAGAAGAGTTGACAGGATGTCTAAAGTGTTTTTCAAGTAGGTTTGCACCCATCACCGCAGCTGCAAATGGAATATTGGTACCTATAGTGTGATCAGAGTATCCAACTGGAAGTTCAAATTCGTCTTTCATTGTTTGTATTGCTTTTAGGTTAGAGTCTTCTTTCTTTGCTGGGTAATCAGAGACGCAGTGCAACAGTACAAGCTGCTCATTTCCGGTATCAAGTATTGCATTTACAGATTCGCGTACTTCATCCAAAGTACACATACCAGTTGACAAGATCATAGGTTTGTCAAGCTTGGCTACTTCTTTTAGTAATGGAATATGACATGCCAAGTCAGAACCAATTTTGTATATTGATAATTCCATCTTTTTCATCAGTTCAAGATCTTTGATATGACTTGGTGCAGAAAATACGGTAATCCCAACATTGTTTGCATATTTTACTACCTGCATTTGCAGTTCCTTTGGAGGCTCGAACTGCTTGAAGAATTCATATTGAGAAACATGTCCAGTAACTCCCAAGTTAAAAAAATTGTTCTTTGTTGTAATGGTTTCAGCCTCCAGGGTTTGAAATTTTACAGCATCAACACCAATTTCCAATGCAGAATCAATTAGTCGCTTTGCTTCCTCAAAATTCTTAAACAGTCCGCCAATTTCTGCTACAAAATAACATGGGTTACCATCTCCTACAAGCTTAGAGCCAAGCCTCACAGTTTTCAATAAGGCAAGATGATATTTTCAATTTAATAAATCCAATGAATCCATTTAATATGTATGCAGATTCTGTGATTTTATGAAAGCGGTAATTCATCAGCCGTACTATCTGCCATACCCAGGATTTTTCCACAAGGTCAGTCTAGCAGATATTTTTGTAATAATGGACGATGTACAGTATGACAAGAGATTCACAAATAGAAACAGGATTATTGTAACAAATGACTGGACATGGATTACTGTACCCATAAACAAAGAAGACAAGTTCAGACCAAACATGGAAGTAAGAATCAACAATGATTTACCATGGAGAGAGGAACACTGGAAGAAGATCCTATATTCATACAAGAATTCAAAATTCTTCCATCTTTATTCGCAGTATTTTGAATCACTTTACAAAAGAGAATGGAACTATTTGTTTGATTTAGACTTTGAGTCAGTAAAGCAGATCTTCAGATGGCTTGACATCAATGTGGAAATAATAAGAGAATCAGAGCTGGGCATAAAATCAGAGTCCACACAGAGACTGGTTGATGTATGCAAGAAGGTAGGTGCTGAAACTTATGTTTCGGGTCCAGGGGGGCGCGGATACATGGATGAGGGGTTATTTGAAAAATCAGATTTGAGATTAGAGTATCAGGAGTATCAACATCCAAAATATCCACAACGCTGGGCAAAAGAGTTCATACCAGATTTGTCAATCATAGATATGCTGTCAAATGTTGGACCAGACACGATTAAAGTACTCAAAGGACAAACAAGTTTTGATTAGAAATTGAAATCAAGAATAACTGCGATCATTCAAGCAAGGATGAGCTCGACTAGGCTTCCTGGAAAGATTTTGCTACAGATAAACAAAAAGCCTATGCTAGAGCACGTGATCAACCAAACAAAGCACAGTAAATTAATTGATGAGGTAATTGTTGCGACAACCAACAATAGAGAAGATGATATGATTGCAGATTTTTGCAGAGCTAAAAGCATCAAATGTTTTAGGGGTTCAAAGAATGATGTATTGGACAGATATTACAAATGTGCAAAAAAGTTTGATTGCCAGATCATTGTAAGAATAACATCAGACTGCCCTCTCATAGATCCAGACGTGATAGATGATGGAATAAAAAAATTTTTCAAAAGATCCCTAGATTATATAGGAAACAACATAGAATACAGGAACAAGAGATGGTATAATGCCACATGCAATTTTCCGCAGGGTATGACCGTAGAGATTTGCACCTTTGACACGCTAAAGAAGGCATGGAAAGAGGCAGAAAAACCATCAGAGAGAGAACATGTTTTCCCATATGTTCAGTTTAACCCAACAATTTTCCGCGTAGGCAATTTCAAAAAAAATGTTGATCTGTCATACATCCGATGTACAGTAGACAGAAAAGAGGACATGGATTTTGTAAGAGAGATATACAAGAAATTAGGAAATACAAACATTGTTAGAACAAGAGACATAGTACGAGTAGTAAAAAGATACAAGAAATTGTTAGACATGAACACAAAAATTTCTTTTGATGAAGGATATCGCATTTCTTTACAGAAAGACATTCAAGATACTGTCAACCAAGACATAGCAGAGATTACCTCAAATAAAATCAAACTTGTTTTGTGTGCAAATGGAGATCACGAAATAGGAATGGGGCACATACATAGAATGAATAACTTGGTAATGTACATGCCAAAAAGTTTTGAGACATATTTTTTATCTGCCAACAAAAAATCAATAGCAATCATAACAAAGTCAAAGAAGATCATTGATGGAAGAAAACACCTATCTTATGTTGAAAAAAAACTGCATAAAATAAACCCAGATATCATAGTTGTGGACAAGTTAAAAGAATCTACAAAAAATTTGGAGGTGTTTAAGAGAAACTCAAAGTTTGTAATCGGTATTGATTACACTGCAAAAAACAGAAATTTCTTAGATCTTGGAATTACAATACTTTACCATAAAACTGGTTTTTCCTCAATAAATCTGAAAAACGCGTTAGGTTTTGCAGTATTGAAAAAATCATTTTTAAAAAACCGGAGAATAAGGATCAGAAAGAAAGTAAGATCCATCATAATTCTTCAGGGAGGTTCAGATACACATTGTTTTATTCCAAAAATTCTTGATGCCACAAACAAGATATTTGAGAGTGTTAATGTTACCATAGTTGTTGGTTCTGAATTCAAGGGATGGGAAAAATTACAAAAGTCAATAGACTCCAATAAAAATAAAGTCAAAGTCTTACACAACATATCAAATATGCATTGTGTGATGTCAAGGCATGATTTGGCAATTACCGCAGGAGGAATGACGCTACTTGAGCTTGCATATTTGGGAATTCCCTCGATAATAGTTTGTGGTGAAAAATTTGAAGAGGAAACTGCTTTGCAGGTTAGTAAAATGGGATTTGGCATAAATTTAGGATATGGAAAGAATGTTTCTACAAAGAACATTGCAGAAAAAATAGAATCACTGTCACGCAATTACCAAACGAGGCGAAAAATGAATAATCTTGGAAGGCAGATAATTGATGGGAGAGGTGGCTTTAAAATATCACAGATAATACAAAAGATAGGAGATAGTTTATGAAAATATTAGTTGTGTCAGCACATCCGGATGATGAAATAATTGGTATGGGCGGAACTCTACAAAAGCTCTCAAAAAATCATGAGATTGATGTATTATTTCTTGCAGATGGCATTACAGCTAGAAAGCAAGGGGGTCATACAAATGCAGTACGATATGAAACGACAGCGTTGCAAGAAAAAGAGATGAAGCAAGAAATCAACATAAGGAAAAAACATGCCAAGAATGCATTGGCAAAGGTCGGTGTAAAAAAATGCACATTTTTAGATCTTCCCGATAATGAACTTGATACTGTGCCATTTTTAAAAATTGTAAAACACATAGAAAACGAGATAAAACATATCAAGCCGAATATTATTTTCACACATCATTATAATGATCTCAATATTGATCACAGGCGGGCTTATGAAGCAAGCATAACAGCTTCAAGACCAATTTTTGACAGTAGAATATCCTCCATAATATCATTTGAGGCCATATCATCCACAGATTGGAATTTTCCATATAGGTTCAATCCGACATTATTTGTAGATATTTCATCAGAACTAAAATCAAAGGTCAGAGCAATATCGGAATACAAAAATGAATTAAGAGATTTTCCGCACCCAAGATCAGTCAAAGCAATCACAAGTAATGCGGAGAGATGGGGAAGCTTATCAGGTTTTAAGGCAGCTGAAGCATTTGAAATTATAAGAAGCAGAGTAAAGAACTCGAAAGATTTTGCGCTGTTTGATAATCTAAGATAATTTTGGCTGAAAAAATACTGGTAATTGGGAGCGGATTTCTTGGAAGTACCATCATAGATGCTGGAAATACACAAAATCTCAACATGACAGGAACGCATGTAAGAACAGGGCTATGTTTGGACATCCTAGATGAGAACTCGATTGAAAAAACTATGGAAAAGATAAATCCAGATGTTGTGATTAACTGTGCTGCATTTACAGACGTTGATGCGATTGAAAAAAATCCACAGTTGGGTCACGACATAAACTTTAGAGGGGTACAAAATCTAGTAAGAACGTGCTCAAAGAGAAGATTATCTCTAGTGCATATATCCACTGACTCTGTGTTTGATGGAGAGAAAGGAAATTATTCTGAGGAGGATATTCCAAATCCCATCAACGAGTATGCAAAATCAAAACTATTCGCGGAAAAAGCAATAGAATCATACTTGGAAAAAAGTGCAATCATCAGAACTAATTTGTATGGACACGATAAAGAAGATAGATTTCTTTTTGACTGGATACTAAATAATCTAAATAAAAATATTGTAATTAACGGTTTTGATGATGTATTTTTCAATCCCTTAGAGAGAACAAATTTGTCAGATATGATTATAGAAATTGCAATAAAAGATATTCACGGGATATTACATCTGGCATCTGATAAAATATTAAGCAAATATCAATTTGCTCAATCAATTGTAAGCATATTAGGTTTTCCTAGCTCACTAGTTAAAAGAGCCAGTATCAAAGAAAGTAATCTGTTTGCGAAAAGACCACTCAATACAACTTTATCAAATGTAAAAATGAAAAAAATCCTGAAAACAGAACCAATAGAGCTAGAAGATTGGTTGATTGCAAATTATGAAAAGATGAGATTAAATTAATAGTACTATTGAAATAATGGTATCATGGATGATGACTTTATAAAATCAGTATTAGAGCAACTTGAGAGCAAACAACGTGATTGTATTGCATTTTCAAAAAAATATACAGTTAGAAAAATGGAAGAACAAAAACAATACTATGAAGGTGCCAAATGGGCTTTTGATTTTGCAATTTCAAAATTAAAAGGCAAATAGTTATGTGCCCAACATTTGAGATCTATTACTAACGCCTTCCCCAGAAATTTTTCTATCGTTAATTTTAATTAGCTTTTGTTCTGTTTTTCTTGGATAAAAGCAGTGTTTACATGGTTCTAGTTCTTTAACACCGTTGTGTTTTAGATGTATGTTACGAGTATTCTGCATTAATTTTCCCCTCCATATCTCCTCAACTGTTTGAAAATTAAGATCACCTACAGTGATACTTCCCATTTCATCATTGTAACATAACTTTACTTGACCTAACGCATCAACAGTCATACGCTGATACAAAACAGGACATGTAAAATTTTCAATATATTCAATATCAGTGTCCTTACGAAGATAATCTACAAGGGGTAATGATGCAACCTGATCAACTATTGGCTTAAATGTTGAAAAGAATTTTTCAGGATTTTTTGCTACAGCTGGCCATACACCTTGTATTTTTAACACTGGTTTCACAGATTTCTTTCGTTTTTTAATTTCATGATATTGTTTTATTTTTTCTAAAGATTCTTCATATTTGAGTGGTGCTCGTACTTGTTCGTATGTTTCATCAACACCATCAAAAGATATTGTCAGCCAATCCAGTCCTAGATCAACTAATTGTTCAAATTTTTTAGGATCTAAGAATCCTCCGTGTGTTAATGTTGAAACTTCTTTGATTCCTTTTTGTTTTGCATATTTTATCATTTCATAAATTTGTGGATTAAGAAATGCCTCACCTCTCCAGCTTAAACGAATAGAGTAGTGTGAACGGTGTTTTGCGCATTCATCAATGATTTTTTTATACAAGTTAAAATCAAGTGAAGTTCTATCAACTTTTTGTTTGAATTCATCAGTAGTTGTATAACACATAGGGCAATTGAGATTACATGAGCTAGAAAGTTCTATATCAATATGAGTTGGGAATTTACTAACATGGTGTAATCTTGGATACACATGCCAACGAAATCTATCCAATGCATATGATAATAGATGGCCATGACCACGTTTTAGATTAAATTTGAAATTATCCATTCTAGATGACAAATATGCCTGATTTTTGTTAATTTGCATAAACTTATCGTATACTATATCGAATAAAAGTATTCGTTATGAATTTATGTTACAATAATGAAAAATGATCAAATATCTTTGTCGATTTATAAATAACTAATTAAAAAATTAGATGAGATATAATGAATATTTTAGGAATCAATGAGGGTCACATGTGTTCTGCAGCTTTGATAAGAGATAATACTTTAATTGTTGCAGCATGTGAAGAAAGGTTTACTAGAAATAAAAATCAACAAGGTTATCCAAAAAATGCAATAGATTTTTGTCTAGAGATGGGGGGATTATCTTTAACAGATATTGATTATGTAGCTACAGCTTCATTAGAATTACCAGTAATTTTTGAAGCTACAAAGAGATACCAAAAATTTTCCATAGATGATTATGTAAAAGAAAATGAGGTATACTGGAAACCAAAATTATTAAAAAATGTAGAAGTAGATTATTTTGAATTTTTCAAGGTTGAAGAAAATGAGTATTATGATTTTTCATTTTTAAAAGATGAAAAAAATCCACAAAAATGGTTTGAGTTATTTAGAAAACAGAGAATAAAAAATATAGTGAAAAGATTAGGAATTAGTGAAGATAAAATTATTTTTGTGGATCATCATAGAGGTCATGCATCATATGGATATTATATGTCACCATATAGAAAAAATGTGTTAATCCTTACTGCTGATGCGTGGGGAGATGGTTGTAATTGTTCAATATCAATAGGAGATGGAAATAATGTGATTATGAAATTTAAATCACCAAATAATAATTTGGCAAGACTGTATAGAAATATGACACTATATCTGGGAATGAAACCTAATGAACATGAATACAAGGTGATGGGTTTAGCATCATATGCAACCGAATATCAAATGAGAAAACCCTATAAAATTTTTAAGGAAACATTACAAAATGATGGAATAGATTTTTCATATGCCATCAAACCACATGATAACTATTACTGGTTTAAAGAAAGACTGGAAGGATGTAGGTTTGACGGAATAGCAGGAGCATTGCAAAAATACGTAGAAGAGGTAATGTCAAATTGGGTTAAAGCTGCTATGACAAAATTTAACTGTGATACTTTAGTTATGAGTGGAGGATTAGCATTAAACATTAAAATCAACAAAGTGATCTCAGAGCTTCCGGAAGTAAAAAAATTTTTTGTGGCTGGTGGGGGTGGAGATGAATCTCAATCCATAGGTGCAGCACTCTATGTTGCAATGAAATATACCAATAATACTATAGAACCACCACTCCATGATTATCATGGGCCACATATTGACATCGTAAATTTTGAAAAAGAAATTGCCTCATTTAATATAAAAGAAAATTTCTTTATTAAAGAAAATGCAACAATAAAAGAAATGGCAGAATTGCTAGCAAATGATCAAATTGTAGCAAGATGCACTGGAAGATCAGAATTTGGCCCTAGAGCGTTGGGGAATAGATCGATTTTAGCAAATCCCTCAAATCCACAAAATGTCAGAAAGATTAACAATCAGATAAAATACAGAGATTTTTGGATGCCGTTTACCCCATCAATTTTAAGAGAAAGAGCAGAAGATTATATCATAAATCCTAAAAATCTAGAAGCACCGTTTATGACAATTGCTTTTGAAAGTACAGATTTAGCAAGAAAAGAATTGATTGGTGGTTTACATCCTTCAGACTTTACAGTTAGACCACAATTTGTCACAGCAGAAAAAAATCAGGAATATTATGATTTGATTAAAAATTTTGAGAGACTTACAGGTATAGGCGGGTTATTAAATACATCATTAAATTTACATGGAGAACCAATTGTAGGAACAGTAAAAGATGCACTACATACATTGGTTGAATCAGACTTGGATGCCATGATAATTGAGAATAAGTTATTGGTAAGGAAAAAATGAAAAAAACAAGAAAGATCAAGCCGTTACTTAAATTGCCAATATTTCTGTGCGAAAAACATTTTAAAAAAAACCCAAAACCATTTGAAGTAAAAACATCTACAAAATGGAAGTATATTGCAATTCCAAATCATACATATTCTGCATCATGTCACATATGTACTGATTCATTAAATGAGCCATCTTTCTTTCTAAGAGAGGTTAATTTCAAAGGAGCAAATTTGAGATACGCAAACTTGCGTTATGCAAATTTAACTAATGCAGACCTTAGTGATGCAGATTTAAGATATGCTGATCTGAGTAATGCAAACTTGGCAAATTCTGATTTGTCAAATACAGACATGAGTCATGCAAATTGTTATAATGCAAATTTTAGGTATACAAATTTCAGGAATGCAAATTTGACTCAAACAAATTTTTATAATGCAAATTTATATGATGCAAATCTAAGACATACAAAACTTAACAAAACTAGTTTTAGATTTGCAAATCTTGCTAGTGCTACATTTAATGGAGCCAAGAATAACAAAGCAGTATTTACAACTGCACATACCATGAAAACTCATGGGTTAAAATCTATGAATTAAGATTTGTTAAATATCCTTCTCGAATAATCAAATCCTTGATTTCATTTTTACTTAATAATGAAACTCTATCAGAAGAATATCGGTTATCTAATTCAGATTTTTTTATGTCTGAATTGAGTTGTATGTCATAACCTTGAGTAATTTGTTCAAACAGAACATAGTCCTCATCTGTTTCATATACATTTCTTATTTCATCACTACTAATTAGAGATTCGTGGTATTTTTCACCAGGTCTTACGGCAATTTTTTCTTGAATTATTTTTTTATCAGTTAGTTCAATTAATGCATCAACTACATCTCCAAGTTTATAGGCTTTGAGTTTTGGAATAAACACTTCACCACCTTGTCCTCTTTTCAAAGCTCTAAAAATTAATTCCAAGGCATCATCCATTGTAATGTTAAATCTAGTCATCTCAGGATCAGTAATTGTAAGTTTAGAATTATTTTTTATTTGATTTACAAATAACGGAATTACAGAACCTCTACTACCCATAACGTTACCATATCTAACACAAAATAACTTAGTCCTATGATGACCCTTGTAGAAATTGGATGAAAGAAATAGTCTTTCCATTAAAAGTTTTGTTGCACCATATGTGTTAAAAGGAGAAACAGCTTTATCAGTTCCCACCCCCAAAGCTATCTCAACATTTCTATCAAGACAACACTCTATAAGATTTTGTGCGCCATATACATTAGTTTTAACAGCTTCAAACGGATTATACTCAACTACTGGAACTTGCTTCATGGCAGCTGCATGTATCACTATATCAATATCTTCTAATGCTCTAAGCAATCGTTCCTTGTCTCTAATGTCACCAATTAGAAAACGAAGTCGTTTGTCATCTAATTCTTGTTTCATTTGTGTTTGTTTTAGCTCATCTCTACTAAAGATACGAATTGCATTTACATCGGTTTTCAACAATTTTTTAGTTAAAGCAGTGCCTAACGAACCAGTTCCTCCAGTAATCAAAATCTTCTTTCCTCTAAACATCAAAAATTTATCTTATAAGCAGTATAAATAACATCCTAGTGATTTTTCACTAGGTTCATTTTCCTTAATTGTTTAGTGGTAATTACACGTTTTGAATTAATCTGTCTTCGATATTTTATAATGGTGAAAAAATTCTTCAAAATCCAAAAAGATCCTTTGAAAATAATTGTAAAAGATGGTAGCGGTCCAACTTCTTCTGGATCCTCAATTAATTTAATCCTGAATATTTTTCGAGAGATACTTACAAAAAAAAGAATTGAAATGCTCTTTAACACTAAAGAAAATTCAAAATTAAATAGACGTAATAAAAGAGTATTTTTCACACCATGAAATACAACATCATCTTTCATTTTCTTTATAGTGCTACCCCCCAAATGATACACAATAGATTCAGGTACAACCATTACCTTATATCCATAAATCCAAGATCTCCATCCAAGATCAACATCTTCAAAAGATACAAAAAACAGTTCATTAAACCCGCCAATATTCCAAAAAATTTTCTTTCGAACTAATATTGCTGCGCCTTTACCACTAAGAATTAAAGATGCAGATGTAGGAATTTTTTTTGAGCTAAATGCACGACCAAATTCATCAATAAAATCACCAGCTGAATCAACTGAATTATCTTCTTTTAATAATAGACTTTGGCATATGGCAATGTCTGAATCCAAATTCATAGTTTCAATTAATGGCTCAAGCCAATTTTTAGACACAAAAGTATCATTATTAAGAAACATAAGAAATTCACCATTAGCATTTTTGGCTCCAACATTACATGGATATGCAAATCCATAATTTTTTTCAAGAGAAATTACATGTACCTCAGGATAATTTACATGAATTAATGTAAGGCTATCATCAGAGGAATTATTGTCTACAAGAATTATTTCAAAGTTTTTGTAAGAGCCGGCATAAATAGAATCAATACAATTTTGTAGGAATTGTTTTCCATTATAGTTAATGATAATAATTGAAATCAAAGGTGTTTCCATATTTTTATCCTAAGTTTACTGATGATAAAATACACATATGTTTTATCTTGAGCTACGTATTTTATGTAGATAATAAATGAGAATTTTGTCTGTAAACCAGTCAGGAAGAATTTTACTTGATATATTCAAACCTAACATCATGGTTTTTTTCATTGTATTTTGAGATTTTTTATACTCTTTTAGTTTGTTAGCATATAATATGGAATCATACGGAGTAAGGTTCCTAAATGTCTCATTTTTTAGGATTTTTAGTTGTTTTAAGCTATGTGTGATTTTTTGATGAGATAATTGTTTTGAGTGAATACGAGATTTAATCAGGGGTTTTTCAATCAAATGAAATTTGATGTCAAAATATAATCCAGCTTGTAGAAAAAAATCATAGTCTATTAAGACCATGTCATCCAAATTTTGAAATTTACAACCTTTCTGAATTAATGAATAAGGTATCAAAGCAGTGTTGACGTTGATTATTTGTCCTTCAAGTAACCGTACATTAAAATCAATTTTATCTAATTCATTGTAATTAGGTTCATGAAATGTTCGCAAGAATTTATTGTGTTCATCAATAATATCCCAATTAGAATAAACAATCGAGTTTTCAGGCAATTCATTAGCAATACATATGAGAGTTTCTAATGCATCAGCATACATTACATCGTCAGGAGAAAACCATTTCAACCATTTTCCAGACATTTTTTTAATTCCCACATCAAGTGCTTTGGCTAAACCCATGTTTTTTTGATTGATGATGATAATTTCATCATTAAACTGATTCAAAATTTCTAAAGAATGATCAGTGGAACCATCATTGATAACAATAATCTCAATATTGGGATAAGTTTGATTTAATACAGATTCTAGTGACTGCTTCAAAAATTTTTCAGAGTTGTATACAGGAATTATTACAGAAACTTTATAATTTTCATTCAATGCATTGTTAAAAATATTTTAAGATTATAAACTTGTTAAAGACGTTCTTTGATATAATCAATAGAATTTACAGGATTTGGATCTATTTTATTTATAATTGCACCATATATAGTTGCAAAATCCAGCAAGTATATCATATTAATTATCTTGGAAAGAATAGAGCCATCAACTGAAAAAATCTCCCGAAAATCAATCTCATTTTCTTTAAAATATTTTTTGACGATTTCCCATCTTTCCTTTGTCTTGATATAATCCTCAGTTCCGCGAATCAAAAGTGGTTTTACTATTGAATCTTGTTCCCATGACACTATGCCATTATGACATGCCTCAATAACATCTTCAATCATGGCATGATTTTTCATGTTCTCTTGAATTGAATTTTTAAATCGAATAGCTGCTGCTTGAAGACCCCATGGATAGTAGATTACTGGAATACCGGTAATCCATTTTGCCAAAGACAGTGATGGATTAGAAGTACTAAGATTTTTTGTAGAAATTGTCTCAGATAAGATTTCCATTTTGGAGATTGAGTTTTCTATAGATTTTTTATCTATTGGGATTATAGAATTTAAGACTTTTAGAATTGAATAAACATATATAGGAAATGAAGCGCGTGGATTAGCATATAGCGGGATATTACGGTAATTAATGCAAGTTTTTTTACAAATGTCTTCTATTTTTCCGCCCGAGGAAAATCCAATTACATTACAATCAAGATCTTTTGTAGAATTTAAAACTGTGATGGACTCAATTGTATTTCCAGATGCACTTGTTATTACAACCAATGTTTTAGAATCGACAGTTTTTGGTAACAGATATCCCTTGACTACACTTACATGAATTGATGTTTTTGAGAGAATTGAGTTAAATAAATCGCCAATTGCGCCAGACCCGCCCATTCCAGCAAATACAATATGATTGATGTCATTGAAATCAACTGGCTCTATGTCAGATTCATACGCATTGCGTGCTAGTTGTGGCCATCTGTCATACACTTTATGCATACCACTTGGGTCATATTTTTCTAGATCTGAGTGATTCAATGATTATTATCTTAAAATTGCATATAATATGATTTTTAAACTGAAAAGATATCAAGGGGGAAATAATCATCAAAAGCTAGCCTTGCAGACAGATTTTGAGCATATAAGAAATAAAGAATATGTGATTGAAATTTATGGATTAGGTTATGTCGGTTTGCCTCTAGCAATTGGACTGGCCATATCAGGATTAATGGTAACAGGAATTGACAAGGATATTGTAAAAATCAAAAGGCTAAAGAATTTAGAATTATTTGAATCAGAATTAAATTTGGAGGAAGAACTATCCCAATCAATAAACTCTAAAAATCTATCACTAGTTAATTTACCATACAAGTCAGAACAAACAAAAGTTGGAATAATTTGTGTCCCAACTCCAATTCCTACCAGTATAGTATCTTCAGATATTTTTGTAAATGATGCCGTGAATAGTTTTTTGAGCACATCAAAAAAGGGAGACATCATAATACTTGAAAGCAGCATAGAAATTGGAACAACTGAAAAAATAAGAAAAACAATAGAGTCAAAAGGATATACAGTAGGAAAAGATTTTGGACTGGCATTTTGTCCAGAAAGAATTGATCCACAGAACAAAAAATGGAATCTGGAAAACATCCCCAGAATAATATATTGCTCTGATGATACAACATATCACATATGCCAAGAAATTTACAGACATGTCAATAATACAAATCTAATACGAGTGTCAGAGCCAAAAGTTGCCGAAGTTGTAAAGTCATTTGAAAATGCATTTAGACTAGTCAACATATCGCTTGTAAATGAATTGGCAGTATTATGCGACAAACTGGGAATTAATGTTAAAGAGGTAATTGATGCAGCTGCAACAAAGCCGTTTGGCTTTATGCCGTTTTATCCAGGTGCGGGTGCAGGTGGGCATTGCATTCCCAAAGACCCAAGATTTCTATTAGAATCATCTAAAAAATTTGGAATAGAATTTAAGACATTACAAGACGCGCTTGATGTAAACTCGTACATGCCAGAGTATATCGCAGAAACCATCGTATCCATAACAAAAGAAAAGGGATTCCCAAAGTCTGTTCTTGTTTGCGGACTGGCATACAAGCCAGATATTGAAGATATGCGAGACTCGCCAGGATTTAAAATAGTAAAAGCGATTGCAAAAAAAGGACTGCAAGTGACAGCATATGACCCATACTACAAGCAAGAGCTGCAACAAAAATACATGGCAGAGAATCACATGGATGCAAACACAAAATTTGATGTCTTCTCAAAATTACAAGATAAAGTCGGCGGATTTGGCTGCATCTGCATTGTACAGCACCATACAAAAACAGAGTATGAGTTAAGGGAGATCTACCGTAGATCGCTTGTGCCATTTATCTATGATTGCCAAGGCAAGATTGATTATTTGCCAGAGTCAAAGACATTGTTAAAAAAACTGGGTAGTTAGTAGGTTTATCATATAATACAGATTCAGCATATTCCACTAGTTGGTAAGATTAGAGGTATTCTCACAAAAAAAAGTTAGTTATTACATCAAACATTCCACCAATGTCAGACATTGTAGAGTACAAAAAACCGGATACCTAATTGAACCCAATAACGAAAAAAAATGGGTAGAAAAAATTATTTCATTAATCAAAGAGCCAGAGACATCTCATAAAATGGGAGAGGAGGGATACAAAGTATTAGAAGAAAAGTACAACCAGGAAATCTTTTACCAGAAACAGATCACCAGTAATTCTGTTGGAGCCGCCGTCCTGAATTGCGCCGTACCCCAAGTCGCCAACCCCGATGTCGCATCTGCTTGCCCTAAACAATCTGTTGATGTATTCTGCCTGGTCCAGCTGGTTCTCTGCCGGCCTCTTGTCAATGTAAGCAAGCTGAATCCTGCCAGATTTTTTCCAGTGAATCAAAATTGATATTACAGTACTTGACGGATTCCCAGAACCAAAGTCAACTCCCATGGAAACATTAATCGAATCCTGCATCACATCTTTCCATATTGCAATCTCAGAGAAAGTCATCAATCCAACATACCTGTAATGATTCATGCAGGAATGAACCATTTCCGGCGTGATTGGCCTCCTCTCTGATCTGTGAAATTCCCCCATCACATGTGACGAAAAAAATGATTTTGAATTGTTCTTTTTCTGGTATTCAATCGAGTAAAAAGGAGATATGCGGTATTTGTTTATTGCATCATCAATGGTCAACGGGTTTGTTGCAAATATTGTCTGCGGTATGTGGTACCCGTGGTACATCGTGTTTTCAGGTTTCTGCGGAACCCATCTTCCACTTAGCACATCTTTAAGATACACCTCAAGAATCAATCCATTACTGTCAAACTGCAATCTGTCCCGCCAGTTGGGATCATCATAAATCCATTCTCGCTGATCTGATCTTTCCCACAACTTTTCATATGGAGAGCCAGATTCGCCGCCTATTCCCAAGATAGACAACCTGCCTTTTGTGGCCATCATTGTCTGTCTCACCCTCTCCAGATGTACGATGTCCGGATATTGCGCCTCATCTAAAATGCAGTGGTTTAACGACTTTCCCTCGACATGAATGTACTCATTGTTATCAGTCATGCAGTATATGGTACTGCCATTTCGAAGCGAGATCTCCCCAATGTTTCCTTCCTCCAACTATAATCTTAGTGGTAATTATCAAGATAAATTTCCCTCCAAAACGGCGAGGCCAAAAATGTTCTGGTTTTTCCCTCCACTATGGGTCGTGCTTTTTCTATCCATTCAAGAGGATTTGAAGGCAGTGTGATCAGGGTATGACTTGAATGTTTTTTCATTATCCGGGCAAAGGAATTTCTTGCAAGTTTGTCGTGTTTTAATACCCAAGAATTATGCAATAGTTCCACTCTCCTTGATGAAACGAGATAGCGTGATGTCGGCAGTAGGGCTGATAGTCAGGTTTGTCTTTTTGAGTAAGAGATCCGAAATTTTATCAGATAGGCTAATGGAGATTTTGTAAAGCATTGGAGGAATACTGTCGTGCTGTCTTATTTCATGATTCATCTGCATCTCAAGCTTGTCTTGCAGCGTATAGAGCTTTGATATCTGTACATCCAGTGCAAGCA
>Ga0214472_10003461_pt1 | contig 16686 bp, 12 predicted proteins | sample RVTome_6_FD_207662 | JGI IMG/M metagenome (GOLD analysis project Ga0214472, IMG submission 207662) | Soil microbial communities from uranium-contaminated site in the Upper Colorado River Basin, Wyoming, United States - RVT140D175 | ecosystem: Environmental > Terrestrial > Soil > Contaminated >... | reverse complement strand
TGCTCGTCCCGGTCCTGATCATCTTCCTGCTCCCGGGCGGCTCGCTGCTCTTGCCCATTCTCGCCGAGGTCCTCGACCGACGAAAAAAGATCCGACGCCCCCCGGAGCCTCCTTCCCTGTAGCCGACCAATCCCGCCACCTGTTCATGCGGCGGGGCACGGTCAGTCGGTTTCCCATCCGCCTCCCAGGGCCTTGTAGACCGCGATGAGGGCCGCGGCGGTGCGTGTCTCGCTCTCGGCAAGTCGGACCTGGGCTTCCAACAGGGTGCGTTCGGCGTCTAAGACCGTGAGAAAATCTGCCACCCCGTACTGGAAACGGAGCCGCGCGAGCTCGGCGGCCTTCTCGCTCGCTCCAGCCGAGGCCCGAAGAAAGTCCAGGCGCTTCTGCTGGCGACCGAAATCGACGAGGGCATTCTCCGTTTCCTCGAGTGCGGTGAGGACCGTCTTTTCGTATTGAGCAAGGGCCCCCTCAGCGCGCGCATCGGCAGCTCTGATCCGAGCGGCGACCCGTCCCAGATCGAACGCCGCCCAAAAGATGCGAGGGCCGAAAAAGTAAGTCCCGCTCCCACTGCCGCCGAGACCCGATACGGTGTCGGCTTGCAAAGCCACGCTGCCGATGAACGTGACCCGTGGGAACAGATCCGCGGTCGCGACTCCTATTCTAGCCGTCGAGGCCGCCAAGTTTCGCTCGGCGACCCGGATGTCGGGACGTCGGCGCAGTAAGTCTTCAGGGCTCCCGATCGCGACAAGTTGTGGTGCGCTGGCGAGCGGAGCGGGGTCTGACAGCTCTGGCTCCAGGGCCGTCGGCTGCTGGCCGGTTAGGACACCCAATCGGTACATCGCCCGCTTTATCGCGGTCTCGAGAGGAGGAATGCTGGCCAACGTCGAATTCAACTGTGCCCGGGCCCTGGAGGTATCGAGTTCTGTCCCGCGGCCCCCTTCGAGCAGGGCTGTTGTCAGATCCAAGGTTCGCTGCTGGTTCGCGGCATTCCTGATCGCCACCTCGAGCTGTTGTTGTGTTCCTCGGAGTTCAATATAGTTCCGTGCAACCTCAGCCAGCAGGCTCACGATCACATCGCGGCGCGTGGCTTCGGCAGCCCCGACCTCCGCCGAGCGCGCTTCGATAGAACGACGCACGCGCCCGAAGAAATCAAGCTCCCAGCTCGCATCGAATCCCGCGTCGTACAGCTCGATATCGCGGTCAGCCCCCGGACCCGCTACGGCCTCACTCGTTTGCTCTCTTGCGTACCCAGCTTGCGACGTCACGGTAGGAAAGCGGTCGAACGCTGTCTCGGACCGTAGCGCCCGGGCTTCGCGGAGCCTGGCCGTCGCGATCCGTAGGTCATGGTTACCGCTAATCGCGAGATGGACCAAGCGATTCAAGGTGTCATCATTGAATCCGCGCCACCATAAAGCCTCGACCCCATCCGTCGACAGGCCCGTCTGCGTCCGATTGGCAAAGGACTCAGGCGTCTGCATAGGGGGTTCCCGGTAGTCCGGGCCCACCACGCAACCGGTCAACAGCCCGAGGAGGACAGGGACAAATACCAGGGCTGTCGTCGCCCGTGAGCCGGCCGCGACGGTCGCCGCCATCCTGCTCCTCCACTCGATGAGCCCGCGGAGGACGACATAGAAGACCGGTGTCAGAAACAACCCGAAGAACGTCACCCCCAACATGCCGCTGAACACCGAAGTTCCCAGCGCCTGCAGCATCTCGGCGCCGGCCCCCTTCGCCACGAACAGGGGGACCACGCCGAGGATGAAGGCGAAGGAGGTCATGAGGATCGGCCGGAGCCGGAGACGGCAGGCTTCGATCGCCGCCGAAATCCGGTCTTTACCTGCTGCCTGCTCATCCTTCGCAAACTCGACGATGAGGATGGCGTTCTTGCAGGCGAGACCGACCAGCACCACGAACCCGACTTGGGTCAGGATGTTGTTGTCCATGCCGCGCAGCCAGATCCCCGCGATAGCGCAGAGGAGGCACATCGGCACGATCAGGATAATAGCGAGTGGCAGCACCCAGCTTTCGTACTGGGCGGCCAGCAAGAGAAAGACGAACAGCACGCAGAGAGGAAAGATGAAAAGCGCGGTGTTGCCGGCGATGACCTGCTGGTAAGTGAGGTCGGTCCATTCAAAACCCATTCCGCTTGGGAGCACCTCACCGGCCAGTCGTTCCATGGTGGTTATGGCCTGGCCCGAACTGAATCCCGGCGCCGTGTCGCCGTTGATCTCGGCCGCAGGGTACATGTTGTAGCGCACCACCCGGTCGGGGCCGGTCGTCCGGCGTATGTCTACGAGCGAGCCGAGCGGCACCATGGCCCCAGACGCGCTGCGCGTCTTGAGCTTGGCGATATCCTCTGGGTCGGCGCGGAACGCCCCTTCTGCCTGCGCCGTCACCCGGTAGGTGCGGCCCAATAGGTTGAAGTCGTTGACATACGACGAACCCATGTATACCTGCAGGGTGTCGAACACATTGTTCAGCGGCACGTTCAGTTTCTTCGCCTTGGTGCGGTCCACGTCGGCATACAGTTGCGGGGTGTTGGCGCTAAAGGGGGTGAAGAGTCCCACCAGACCAGGCTGCTGATTTCCCGCGGCGACGAGCGCTTCAGTCGCCGCCTGCAGCGCCGTCAGACCGGCCCCGGAGCGGTCCTGGACTTGCAGTTTAAAGCCGCCGGCCGTCCCCAGGCCTTGCACGGGGGGCGGGGGGAACACCGCCATTCTCGCCTCTTGGATGCCGGAGAGTCGCTGACGCAGGTGCTGAATGATCTGCGGGGCGCTCAGGCCATGCCCCTTGCGTTCGTCAAACGGCTTCAACGGCGCAAATATCGCGCCCGCGTTGGAGTTGTTCGACCGTGTCGCGGCCGAGAAGCCGGCAAACCCCACCGCGTTGGCGACGCCGGGCGTTCCCTGAATAATGTCTGATGCTCGGCGGACCACGGCGTCGGTGCGCTCTAAGGACGCGCCGTATGGCAGCTGCACATCGACGATCAGATACCCTTTATCCTGCGCCGGGATGAATCCCACCGGCACGGTGGTGAACCCTAGGTAGGTGAGGCCGATCAGGCCGCCGTAGACTACGAGCACGACAACGCTGACCCGCAGCGCCATCGCCACCGCCCGTCCGTACACGTCGATCACCCGGTCGAAGAACCAGTTGAACCCCTTGAAGAAACCACCCAGAAGTCGGTTGATGAGCGGGCTGAGGAGCCATCCCACGATGCTGCCCACCAGGAAAGCCGCCCCGCGCAGCGTCCAGATCGCCAGTGCACTGGATGCCTGCGCCACACCCTCGTGGGCGCCCGGCTCCAGACCCGACAGGCCGAACAGCGGCGCCAGTGCGGGCGTGAGGAACCGGTAGGCCGAGAACCCGCCGATCAGGGCGATGCCCAGGCGGGGCAGCGCCTCCCGTTCCTTGGCCGCATGTCCGGCGTCAGGGGGTTTGATGAGCTGCACGGCCCGAGCCGGGGCCATCGTCAAGGCATTGATCGCCGAGATGATGGTCGAGGCGGCGATGGTGAGGGCGAACTGGCGATAGAACTGGCCGCTGATGCCCGTGAGGAAGGCCGTGGGGATGAAGACCGCGCTGAGAACCAGGGTGATGGCGATGACGGGACCGGTGATCTCGGCCATGGCCTTGAGGGTGGCCTCGCGGGGCTCCAGGCCCTTGGCCATCCAGCGCTTGATGTTCTCGACCACGACGATGGCATCGTCCACCACGATGCCGATCGCCAGCACGAGGCCGAAGAGCGACAGATTATTGAGCGAAAAGCCCAGGGCCGCCATCACGCCCAAGGTCCCAATCAGCGACACCGGGACATCGATCATCGGCAGGAGCGTGGCGCGCCAGTCCTGCAGGAAGATGAGGACCACGATGAAGACCAGGATGAACGCTTCGAGGAGGGTGTCAAAGACGGCGTTAATCGACTCCTGCACAAAGACCGTCGGATCGTACACGATGCGGTATTCCAGGCCCGCCGGAAATCGCCCACTGAGTTCGGCCATCGTCTTGCGAACGGACTGAGCCGTGGCAAGGGCATTGGAACCGGGACGTTGGAAGATCCCAATGGCCGCCGCGGGCTTGCCGTCGAGGTAGCTGTTGGACGAGTAATCGCGAGCGCCCAACTCCACCCGAGCGACGTCGCGGACGCGCGTGATCCTTCCTTCCTCGCCTGTCTTGATCACGATGTCGCCGAACTGCTCCGTCTCGATCAGGCGCCCCAAGGTGCTGACGGAAAGCTGATAGGCGCCTCCTTGCGGCACGGGTGGCTGGCCGATCGCCCCCGAAGCAACCTGCACGTTTTGTTCGCGCAGAGCCTGTACGGCGTCACTTGCGGTCATGTTGCGTGACGCAATCTTCTCGGGATCGAGCCACACACGCATGCTGTATTCGCGCACGCCGAAGATGGTAATGTCCCCGACGCCGTCGAGGCGGGCGAGCACATCGCGCACCTGGAGGAGCGCGTAGTTGCTGATATAGATCTGATCGTATCGGTTGTCCGGTGAAATCATATGGATCACCAGGAGCAGATCGGGGGAACTTTTTGCCGTAGTCACGCCGCTCCGGCGGACTTCCTCAGGCAACCTGGGTTCGGCAATGGCGACACGGTTTTGGACGAGCACCTGCGCTTTGTCGAGGTCCGTGCCTAATTTGAAGGTAATGGTGAGCGTCATTTGCCCGTCGTTGGTCGATTGAGAAGTCATGTAGAGCATGTCCTCGACGCCGTTGATCTCCTGCTCGATCGGCGTCGCCACTGTCGCGGCGATCACTTCGGGGTTCGCACCGGGATAACTGGCGCGTACCACGACGGTCGGCGGCACCACTTCTGGGTATTGCGCCACCGGCAGGGTGAAGTAGGCGATGGCGCCGACGATCACGATCACGATCGACAGTACGGTAGCAAAGACTGGTCGATCAATGAAAAAATGAGAAAGTGTCACGGCCTCACCGTTCTACCTTCCGTTCAGCAGTGGGGTCCGACTCTGGTGCCAAGAGATTTTCCTCACGAAGGGGTACCTCTTGCCGCTCCGGATCGACTTTTATGTTCGCTCTTGCGCGCTGGATTCCTTTAATGATCACCCAATCCTCGGGCTTCAGTCCTTCACGGATGACTCGTAAGCCGCTGATGATCGGACCTAATTGGACGGCCCGGTACTCCACGATGCTCTGGTCATTGACGACGAAGACGAATTTTTGCGACAGATCAGTACCGATTGCCTCGTCCGCGGTCATCAGCGCCTCGTATTTACCGCTGCCAGGTATACGAACACGTGCAAACAACCCGGGAGTGAGAGTCAAGTCAGGATTGGGAAAGATGGCTCGTCCTGTCATCGTTCCTGTGTTCGGATCGAGCCGATTGTCAACAAAATCGATGTAGCCCTTGTGAGGGAATCCCGTCTCATCTGCCAAAGCAAGGTAGGCGGGATTTCTCGCTTCGCGCGAGCTGGCTCGCTTCCCCTCCCGCGCGAGGCGGACGTATTTCAGATACGCGCGCTCATCGGCTTCGATATAGCAATGGATGGGATCAAGGGAGACAATCGTGGTCAGCAATGTGGATTGCGCCGTTCCACCGTTGATGAGATTGCCCTCCGTGACAAGTTTGCGGCTGATGCGCCCGGTGATCGGCGCGGTGATCCGGGTGAATTCGACATTGAGCTTCGCCGCGTCAACGGCGGCCCGCGCCGCATGGAGCTGTTCCTGGGTCTCGCGCTGTCTGGATGCTCGGGTGTCAGCCTCCTCTTCGGAGATGGCGCGGACTTGCAGCAGGCGCTGTGCCCTCGCGTAATCGCTTTTCGCCAGCTCGAGCCGGGCGTCGGCCAACTTTGATTCCGCCACGGCCCTATCCAGCTCGGCCTGGTACGGCCGGGGGTCGATCACGAAGAGCAAGTTCCCCTTCTTTACGATTGCACCATCATTGAAATGTATAGATTGCAAATAGCCGCTGACGCGTGCCCTGATCTCCACTGATTCCACCGCCGCAAGCCGACCGGTGTATTCGTCCCACTCGATTACTTCACGTACGACCGGTCGACTCACAGTCACCTTAGGCGGTGCCGGAGCTGGAGCGGCTTGCGGTCCCTCACAGCCGACCAGCAGCAACGCCAGCCCTGCAAGACCGAGGGTCACACTGTTCCACGGAAATCCGGAATTGTACCTTCTAGTTCGTCGCACCATCTTTTACGCTCTGACGCTTCTCGACCCCTATAGTTGCTGTAGCTGAGCGTTCGCGTCGCCGCGACGAAAAGGACGGTGGGGTTTCCGGTCGCGGGACGCCTCCGAGTATTGCGCTGCTAAGCGTCTCGGCTGCCAGCCTAGCGAGGGGCTCCTGAGAGTAATGTGAGCGAGGGTGCTTCAGGCCCCGTTACGCGTCTTATTCCAATGAGTACCTCTTCCGGCCGTCGGGGATTCTAATACTGACCCCAAAGCTGGGCTCATGTCAAGCGACCAGTCACGCCGGACGCGAGTGAGTCCAAAGCAAAGTAGGCGGCGGCGACCCGCATCAGGAGCTGGCCGTGGCCCAGGATGGTCAACATATCAAAGCCAGACCCCCCCGTATCATCTTGCTCTTCTCCCAATCGGCGCCAGCCAGCGGGGGTGATGGTGTAATACCAGGCGCGGTCCGGGAGCCATGGAGATACATAGTCTCTCTATCGTATAGACAGTCTAAGCTTGATAGGGGTGCTGGGGAGGGGGTCTAGGCCTCAAGCCTCCCCTCGAACGGAGGCCCATCAACCGCACAGAACACACGCCGCTCCACACCAGTCCGCTGCCGGTCGCAGGCCGGCCGCCCGTCCCGCAGCTGGTCGCGAATCAACAGCCAGGCGAGAGCGCCCCCGACCGCGACCAGGGCGGCGGAGATCCACATGGCGAGCCGGAACCCGCGAGCGAACAGCTCGGCGTTGCGGAACGCGTCGCCGGTGAGCCCCGCCACCACGGGGAGTACGGCCACCGCGAGCAGGGCAGCGGACTGTGCCACCGCATTGTTCACACCGGAGGCGATCCCTGAGTAGCGCTGGTCCGCGGACGCGAGCACCGTCGCGGTCAGCGGTGCCACGTTGAGGGAGAGACCAAAGCCGAAGATCACCGCACCCGGCAGCACGTCGGTGACGTAGGACGCGCCTGGCCCAATGCGCGCCAGCAACAGAATCCCGGCCGCCATCATCAGCGGCCCGACCGTCATAGGCCGCCGCGGGCCGATGCGCTCGGCCAGGGCGCCTGCCCGCGATGACAGGAGGAGCATTAAGAGGGTGACGGGCATCAACGCAGCCCCCGCCCGGAGCGGTGAGTAGCCAGCGACCTGCTGGAGCTGGAGCAGCAGGAGGAAGAACACGCCCGCCATGCCGCCATAGACCACGAACGTCACCAGGTTCACACCGGAAAACTGCCGAGAGGCGAACAGCTGGAGCGGAACGAGGGGGGCGCGCGTGCGGCGCTCGGCCAGCAGGAACGCGATCAGGGACAGCGTGCCCGTGGCGCCGGCCGCGAGCACCACCGGTGAGGCGCCTCGATCGCCCGCAGCGATCAGTGACCAGGTGAGCGCGCCCAGGCCGACCGCCCCGAGGACCGCGCCCAGCAGGTCGAACCCCGCGCTGGCATCGCGCGGGTCAGCCTTGCTCTCCGGCACGTGGCGTGCGCTGATCCACAGAACGGCGACCGCGACCGGGAGATTGATCCAGAAAATTGTGCGCCACGAGCCCGCGCCAACCAGCCACCCGCCCAAGAGCGGGCCGATGGCCGCCGCAATGCCGCCGAACCCGGACCACGCGCCCACTGCGCGGGCGCGCTCGCCGCCGACAAAAGACGACTGGAGGATGGCCAGGCTGCCGGGCGTCAACAGGGCCCCGCCGATTCCCTGGAAGGCGCGAGCGACCGCCAGGACCGTCACGGTCGGTGCGGCCGCGCACAGGAGTGACGCCAGCGCGAACCAGACGATCCCGACCTGGAGCATCCGCCGGCGGCCATAGCGATCGGCCAGGGATCCCGCGAGCAGGATGAGCGACGCCTCGGACAAGGTGTAGGCGTTGACGGTCCATTGGAGGCCTGCAACCGTGGCGTCGAGGTCGGTACCGATCGCAGGAAGGGCCACGTTGACGGTGGTGGCATCGAGCATGGCCAGGCCGGACGCCCCGACGGTGGCGCCCAGCACCCACCAAGCCTGCGGCGTGCCCCACCGGATTCCCGCGCCGGTCTCCAACAATCACCTGCCTTTGAAGGCAGCCGTGCGATTCTCAAGGAAGGCCGCCACGCCCTCGGTTCGGTCCTCGGTGGCGAACGCGACGGCCCAGGTCTTGGCCTCCACCGCCAGGCCCGCCTCCAGCGGCAGGCCGTAGCCCTCGTTGATCGCCTGTTTGAGGAGCCGGAGAGTCACTGTCCCCAAAGGTGTCCGGCACCTTTCGCTTCGCGCTTCTGAACCGGGCAGCCAGCGACCATAATTCGGCATGTCGGCAATCAGGTCAAAAATGGTCTCTGGAGAGCCTTCGATTCGCGCCGTGAACTGCGGGTGCGAGGTGGACATTTACCCTCTTTTCATTGAAGGAGAGCCGTTACGCGAAAACCTCTTCGCACATAGCAGGAGCCGGGCGCCCGGTTTCGATCATTGCGCCCCGAGCGCGCGCAGGTCGCGGTTCTCCAGCACCCGCTTGGGCGCACCCTGCCGCGCGGCGCGGATCATCGCGCGGCCCAGCTCCTCGGTGCTGATCACCGCCCCCGGCGCGATCGCCCGCACCAGCGGCAGGAGCGGCCGAAAGACGGCGTAGGCGATCCGCGTCCAGCGCGTTTTCGAGACCTCGCCGTGCATTGCGCGCAGCGCGCCCAGGCGGACCATGTACGCAGACGGGAACAGGGCGAGCAGCGCGTCCTCGGTGCGCCCCTTCACCTGTGCCCACATCGCCTTGCCGCCGGTGCCCGCGCCCGAGACGTAGACGAACGTCATCGCGGGATAGATCCGCGCCAGCGCCTGCGCCCAGCCCACGGTCAGATCGAAGGTCAGGCGGGTGTAGTCGGCCTCGCTCATGGCGGCCGACGAAACGCCGAGGCAGAAGAAGCAGGCGTCGTACCCTTGCAGGTCCGCGCCGGCCGCGCCGAAGTCAAACAGGTCCTTGCGGACCAGCTCGCGCAGCTTCGGGTGCGTCCGGCCGGTGGAGCTGCGGCCGACCGCGAGCACGCCCTCGACGACGTCGTCGCGCAGGCACTCGCGCAGGACACCCTGCCCCACCATCCCTGTAGCCCCGAAGAGGATGACCTTCATGGCAGCTCCATGACGCCGCTTGTGCCATTCTTGAGCGAAAGTGGGAAGCCACGATCACCAAGGCCCTTCTTCTGCGGCGTGGACCCGAAGCGCTGTATCCTACCAGGGCTGTTTGGCACCCTTCCAGTCCAAGTGACGGGTCGGGGTCATGTATTGATTTTGCACTTTACACCCTCTTCCCGTCGGTATCCTACGCACGAAACAAAAAAGCCCGCCCAGGCCGTGCTTCGCCCGGGAGGGCGTCTGAGTGCTTTGGTGCCCCGTCGATTGTGCGGGAGATGGGCTATGAGCTATCCCTACCCCGGTTCCATCCCTAATCCCGTGGAGAGGGCCTAAGTATGCCCTACACGCTTAGAGCTGTCAAGGACGTGGAACTCGAGCCGTTTATTGACTACGCAGCCCCGTGCTTCCCACACTACTCCCGCCGGGCGAACCCAGTTTGTCATAGGAGGTGACATACCTAGGCTTTCTATTCCCCCTGGAAAATGGGAAATGTCACCCGTTTCCCTTTCCCTCCTGGACGTGATATTCGCGGCCTTGAGGGGACCCATAGCTTGCTCTGTACATAGGCAAGGGTGGCCTCAGCCTCGATGTCCCGCTTGTATTCCAAGTTGCGCTGGGCAAGCGCAAGGGCGTGTTCGATCTTGACGTCGCCGTCGGCATACAGGCGGGCCAGGCCGCCCAAGGTGTAAATTTCGCCCGCATCGATGACGCGCTGAAATCCCTGTTCAGCCGCCCCAAAGTGCTTATGCGCCCGGACTTCCTGACCGAGCCACCGGGCGACGAGAAATGCCTTGTGGCGGATCGCCGGGTCTTCTTGCTCCTCAAGCAGGCCTTCGTATACGGCAAGAGCCTTGTCGAGTTGACCCTCAGCCTCGTAGAACTCGGCCCAATGCAAGTGCAGCATCTTCCACGCGACCGGATTGCCCGGACCGAGACCTGCCGCCGCTTCCAGATGGGACCGCGCCGGGCCAGGGCGGCCCCAGTCGAGCAAAGCCCCCGCGGCCCTGACCTCGGCCCAGACGGTGAGGTCGCTCGCGCCCGTGGCGCGAGCGAACTTGGCGGCGTCGAGGAAGGCGTCCACCGCCTCATCATAGCGGAGTTGCGAGGCGAGCCATTGCCCGAGCGCGGCCGCGGTATAGAAATCGCCAGCCTTCACCCCTGGCGGGGGAAGCAGCTTTGCCGCATCCTCGTAGCGCCCCAGTCCCATGTAAGCCTCCACCAGGAGGGCGGTGACGGCCGTGTCCGTCGGATTTGCCGCCGCAGCGCGCCTCCCCCATTCCAAGGCGCATTCGAACCGGTGAGCGAAGTTACAGAGACCCGCCATCACGTTGAATGCCAGGACGTTGGGCTGTATCGCCACGGAGCGTTCTCCGGCATCCCGGCCTCTCGTGAGGAAGGTTGGATCGTGTGTCTCTCGCGCTTTGTCGAGGTAGGCCGCGGCGAGCTGGGTATAGACCGCGAAGAGCCGTGGGTGCTCGGACAGCTTCTTCAAGGAGAAGTCGATCCGTGCATCGACGTCAGAGGGCGGTCGCCCGCGGCTCGCGCAGCTGCCGAGCAAAATCAGCGCGACGCAAACCACCAGAAATCGAGCTCTGCGTGCATCCCCGGGAGACACATTCATCTCCAGTCAGCTCGTGGACACAGCGGAGTGTGGAGGGGTCGATGTCCTTTCATGCCGGGACCGCAGAGCGCTCCCTATCGGTCATTGGGGGGGTGCGAGATACGGGAATTTGTCCAGGAACTTCTTCACGTCGTGGATCGTGGCGCTCCGGTCCCCCTTGCTCGTCTCAATCGCGCGCGCCTGGCCCTCGCCCACCTCGGCAAGGATGTCGGTCACATCGTCCCCCAGCTCTCGTCCGTTCGGGAACTTCACCGGAGCCCTCGTATTGAAAATGAGGACGTCGGGTGGGACCCCAAGCTGCTGCACATGGAACTTGGGATGAAGCGGATTGAGGCTCTGGTTAAACTGCGACCTCAGCGCGCGGCCCACATGGTCCTGGAATGTTCCGGAGAATGTCTCGACGGTCAACGTCGCCCAGAGCAACAGCGTATCCTGATCCTTGCGAATGGCGTCGAGCGGCACTTCGAGCACGATCGCAGCGATGTTAAACTTCACAAACGGTACGAAGATGAAGGCCTCGGCGCGAGGTCCGCTGAACAGCTGAATCCGGCCCTCGAGGTCGCGCCAGGCGTCTGCCGAAAACCCCTTCGCTCGAAGCTGCGGCTTGTTCTTGTCGTCGAACGTGATCTCGAAGACGATGTCCTCATGAATCTCCTGAGGCTTGGAAATACATCCGCCGAAGGCTGCGAGCTTGTCGCAGTCTTTGAACGCGACTGCGCTGTCCCGATCGATTGAGATGCGGTACGTAACATCCGTCGGGAAGATGAACTCCATCACGCCGGCGGGAAGGGACGGATTGGTGCCCAGAGCGAGAACGAGATTGCTTCCCCGCACGAAGACCCAGAAGTCGCTGATATTGGCGTCACTGCGCATCTGCTGGAACATGAACGGGGTGTCAGCGTGGTCAGATGCACGCATGGCGACTATGCTGAGGAGCAGAATAGCAAGTGCGCCGACAAGACCAACTGCCTGCCTGCCGATACGAGTGGATGCGAACATTATCCCTAGACCCATAGCGGTCACCTCTTTGTTCCCTACGAAGGAGCGCTGCTCGGACCGTTGCTTCGCGCGTCCAGCCCCGCCGGAGCTCGCTAAGATACGCGAGCATGGTGAGGGGGTGGTCTCACCTGGGTTATTTTTTCTTTGCGAGGTAGCTCGAAATAAGGTTCCTGTACGCCGGAATGTGGTTCGAGAGGAGGTTGCCCAGGCCTTCGATGTCATTCCGCCAGTCACGATGGAGCTCACAGGCCACACTGAACCAGTTCATCAATTGGGCTCCCGCGTTGGCCATACGCGTCCAGGCTGCCTCGCGGACAGCGGCATTGAAAGTGCCGGAGGCGTCGGTCACCACGAAAACTTCGTAGCCCGCTTCCATCGCGGAGAGGGCGGCGAAGGCTACACAAACATCAGTGACAACTCCGGCCATGATCAGCTGTTTGCGACCGGTAGCCTTGACTGCCTTGACAAAATCTTCGTTATCCCAGGCGTTGATTTGGCCGGGGCGCGGAATAAACGGCGCCTTGGGGAACATCGCCTTGAGTTCAGGCACGATCGGCCCATTGGGACCATCTTCAAAGCTCGTGGTCAGGATCGTCGGAAGCTTGTAATACTTCGCAATATCCGCAAGCGCTAGGACATTGTTCTGGAACTCGCCCGGCGAGAAATCCTGAACCAATGAGATCAGGCCAGACTGGTGATCCACAAGTAGGACAGTGGCGTCATCCTTCGATAACCGGCGGTACTTGAATGAAGTGCTCATGCGTGTCCCCCCTTCCTCGCCCGGCTTGGTCTGAGCCACCACCTGCTTCGGGACCATCCCGAAGGCACCGGCGACTCCCGCGCCCGTGAGGAGCGTCTTCAGGAAAGTCCTCCTCTCGCCCTGCACCGTTGGGCCTTCCTTCCCTTCGCGCATAGCCCCCCCCTTTCGCTGGCTAAGACAACTGAACATCGTCCGTCAGCAATTTGCCGATCGTTCGTTCCACCGATCCCCTGAGGAATGGCCGGACACCATTCCGCGATTAGCGTCAGGACTTGATGAAGGCGAGGAGGTCGGCGTTGAGCTTGTCCTTGCTGGTGTCGCCCAGGCTGTGCGTCCCGCCCGGATAGATCTTCAGCGTGGCGTTCTTGACGAGTTTCGAGGAGAGCATCGCCGAGGCCCCGATCGGCACGATCTGGTCGTCGTCGCCGTGGATGATCAGCGTCGGCACGTTGAACTTTTTCAAGTCCTCGGTGAAATCCGTCTCGGAGAACGCCTTGATACAGTCGTAGGCGTTCTTGTGACCGGCGTGCATCCCCTGTGCCCAGAACGAATCGATCATGCCCTGCGAGACCTTCGCGCCCGGCCTGTTGAAGCCGAAGAACGGGCCGCTGGCGATGTCCTTGTATAGCTGCGACCGGTCCGCGAGAGAGCCGGCGCGAATGCCGTCGAACACCTGGATGGGCAAACCGCCGGGATTGGCCCTGCACTTCTCATTTGGTATTTCTGCCGTAGGGCATTCCGGCCGTCACTTCACCGGCGTGAGGACGGGAGCCCCCTTGGCCTTCAGCAGCACCACGACGAACCTGGCCGGCTCCGTGTTGCTGGCGTTGCGCCCCACGACGTGAACATCGGTAGGACCCTCGTAGAACGTCTGCCCTGCCGTGAGCGTGACGGCAGGTTGGCCCTTCAACTGCATGACGATCTGGCCTTCGAGCACGTAGACGAACGCATGGGCGTCGTGCCGATGGACCATGTCTCGTGCGCCCGGCGGATACGACACCTCAACCATGCGACCCTCCTTGCCCGGGTAGTCCGCGAGGTCGATCGCGAACAGTTCCTTCACGTCTCCGGCTTCGGCCGGGACGGCTGCGAGCATCAGGAGTGCCGCTAGCAGAACCAACGCAACGAGTTTGGTCGTCATAGTCTCCTCCTTCGTTCGTCGCCCGAGACCCCCGGGTGCAACGGTCCGCTCGGGCATTGCGCGATCACCGTACCGATTGTGTCAGCGCCGGCACCGTTGCGCAGGATCCTTCCCATCTCTCTTCTCCGGCACCACATGGTTTCTAGCCCGTCCGCCCGCGTCGCCATATTCCCTTCGCCGAGTCCTCCCGCGTCGCTCCAACTAAGACCTCAGAGGCGTACGTATTGCGATGACTCTGGATTACTCAGTCTGAATGTTTGCGCGAAGTGCCGAGGACCTGCCAGCCAGCTCGTGCCAGGGGGTGAGATCCCTGGGCGTACCTCGGATGCAGGATCAGGCTCTTGCCTGTGAGCGCCGGAGCCATTCCTCGAAACCGATGCGGCCGAGGCGCGCTTCGCCCAACGGCACGAGCGAGCGCTCCTCGACCCGGCCGCCGAAGTATCGGGCCTCGGGGTCACTCACGACCTCACGCGGGTCGCCGACCGCCTTCAGATAGCGGGCGACGATTTCGTTGAACGGCGCTCGTTCCGGGCCGGCGATCTCGACCATGCCGCTTCGCGGCGCCGCGAGCGCCACCTCGGCGACGATGGCAGCAACGTCGTCCGCCGCGATGGGCTGGAACAGGCCGGGCGAAAGCCTGACCATGTTTCCATCCGTACTTGAAGCGGCGATGGCGCCGAGGAATTCCAGGAACTGGGTCGAGCGGATGATGGTGTAGGGGATACCGGAGGTCTCGATCAGTTTCTCTTGGGCGACCTTGGCGCGGAAATAGCCATTGTCGGGCGTGCGGTCGGTTCCGACGATGGATAGCGCGACATGGTGCCGGACGCCGGCTGCGGCCTCCGCCGCGAGAAGGTTGCGCCCGGAGGTCTCGAAGAATTCCAGCACCGCTCTGTCTTCAAATGAGGGGGAATTGGCGAGGTCGATCACCACCTGCGTGCCGGCCATGGCCTCTTTGAGGCCCTCGCCGGTGATGGTGTTGACGCCGGTATTGGGCGAGGCGGCGACGACCTCGTGGCCGCCCTGGTGCAGAATGGCGACGGTCTTCGAGCCGATCAGGCCGGTGCCGCCGATAACGACGATCTTCATACCGAACCTCCTAGTTTGTAGCCCGCAAGCCGGGGTTTGTGATGGTTGTGCGGCAAGCCGCCATTCACCCAAGTCTTAGCCTCCCTTGGCCGCTCCCGAGGATGCTACGGTCGGTCTGGCCCAGCGGCTCTTCGTCGAGAAGACCTGGCTGGGCTCCCCTCATTGGGCCAGGACCCAGGCCGGCGCTCCCTGTCCTCACAGCCTGCCAGTTCAGCTCTTGATGAAGGCGAGAAGGTCGGCATTGATCACATCGGCATGCGTCGTGCACATGCCATGCGGGAACTTCTCGTAGACCTTTAGGGTGCCCTTCTTGAGGAGCTTCGCGGAGAGCAGCGCGGAATCGGCGATCGGGACGATCTGGTCGTCGTCGCCGTGCATGACGAGCGTCGGCACGTCGATGATTTTCAGGTCCTCGGTAAAGTCGGTCTCCGAGAAGGCCTTGATGCCATCGTAATGCGCTTTCGCACCGCCCATCATGCCCTGGCGCCACCAGTTCTCGATCACGGCCTGGGACACCTTCGCGCCCGGCCGGTTGTAGCTGTAGAAGGGGCCGCTCGCGATATCGCGATAGAACTGCGCGCGGTTGGCGGCGAGCTGTTGCCGGAAGCCGTCAAATACTTCGATAGGCAAGCCGCCCGGATTGGCCGGTGTCTTCACCATGATCGGCGGCACGGCGCCGATGAGCACCAGCTTGGCGACGCGGCCCTTGCCGTGACGGGCGACATAGTGCGTCGCCTCGCCGCCGCCGGTCGAATGGCCAATGTGGATGGCGTCGCGCAGATCGAGATGCGCGACGACCGCGGCGGCGTCGGCGGCGTAGTGGTCCATGTCATGACCATCGCTGACCTGGCTCGACCGGCCATGGCCGCGCCGGTCATGAGCGATGACGCGATAGCCCTTCTCGACGAAGTAGAGCATCTGGGTGTCCCAGTCGTCGGCGCTCAGCGGCCAGCCATGATGGAAGACGATGGGCTGCGCGTTCTTGGGGCCCCAGTCCTTGTAGTAGATCTGCGTGCCGTCCTTGATCGTGATCGTGCTCATGGATTGTTTTCCTTTCTTGTTTGTTTGTTTTTCGTCGGGTGAATGTCCCGCAGGTTTTCTTTCAGCGGCTAACGCCCCAGTTGGCTGGCTGACAGTAGCCCCTATTCCGGCAGTCGTGATGGGGAATTGACGACGAGACATGCCGGCATTTGCGTGCTTCTATTCGAGGGGGAACCGCCTCCTGATTCGTCGGCCAGCAACGCGACAAGGTAAAGACCGGCCTGAGGTAGCTCACCTATACCCTCCCCCAAGAATACGTGTCAAGCACAAAACTGCACTTTCCCAGGACCTGGGAGGCGAGGGAGGTCGCTCATGCGATCCTCAGAACGCGCTTCGCACCACACCTCCGTCCACACGCAACGCCGCGCCGTTGGTCGCCGACGCGAGCGGGCTGCACAGATACACGATTATGTTGGCGACCTCCTCGACCGTGGCGAAGCGGCGCAACAAAGATGACGGCCTCGCTGTCTCGAAAAACTCACGTTCCATCGTTGCGAAGTCGATGCCGCGTTGCTCCGCCATCTGCGCCACGAAGGTCGCGACCCCCTCCGACTTTGTGGGCCCGGGAAGCACACTGTTGACGGTCACGCCCGTACCGGCGGTCGTCTCGGCGATCCCCCGCGCCACGGCGACCTGCGCGGTCTTCGTCATTCCGTAGTGGACCATCTCGGCAGGGATCTGGACCGCCGACTCGCTCGACACAAAGATAATCCGGCCCCAGTTTCGCCCCTGCATCTGCGGAAGGTAGTGACGAGATAGCCGCACCCCGCTCATCACGTTGGCCTCAA
>Ga0214472_10003460_pt1 | contig 16690 bp, 14 predicted proteins | sample RVTome_6_FD_207662 | JGI IMG/M metagenome (GOLD analysis project Ga0214472, IMG submission 207662) | Soil microbial communities from uranium-contaminated site in the Upper Colorado River Basin, Wyoming, United States - RVT140D175 | ecosystem: Environmental > Terrestrial > Soil > Contaminated >... | reverse complement strand
ATGCCGGGGAGAAATGCCATGATATTTCGTCACAGAGTTGCCGTTGTTGCGTTTTCTACCCTTATGGCCATAGCGCCGGGGGTGCCGGCCTTCGCGGATGACGAGTCGTCCGACGCCGAGACCCAGCTTGAGCAGGTCGAGGAAACCTCACAGGAGGCGGTTGTCGCTCCGAGCGACGAGGATGCGAAGGATTTGTCGGGGCAGGGCTTCGACACGCCCTCCACCAATTGAAGGAGCATCCACGCATGAAATCCGCTGTTTTATCTGCTGTGGCGCTTTGCTTCTTCCTTGCAGCGCCGCTCGCTCTTGCCGACGACACGCCGGTTCCCCTTCCTTGCGACCCGTCCGAGTGCGGGCCCGTTCCGACGGAATTGCCAGGCTGTGATACCTGCGCGCCTGGTCCTGCGCCTGATCCGGGCACGGCGCCCGGCGAACCGATCGAATGATCGGGTCATGAAAAAGGGCGGCGTCGAAAGCGCCGCCCCATTCATTTCATCCAAATGCTTGCTATGCCGCGAAGGCGACTTAGCTTTGTTGCACGGTTGGGTTAGTTTCTGGCTATGAAAGACAGTTACTTCTCCATCTTCCAGACCTTCCTCCGTTTCGGCTTGCTGGCATGGGGCGGCCCGGTTGCGCAGATAGCGATGATCCGCGACGAACTGGTGGAGCGGCGGGGCTGGATCACACCAGAAAAATTCCGTCGTGTGCTTGCGGTGTATCAGGCTTTGCCGGGACCCGAAGCGCATGAGCTATGTGTTTATTTCGGCATGATCCGCGCGGGTCGTTTGGGCGGCCTCTTCGCCGGACTTGGCTTCATGCTGCCGGGGCTGCTGCTCATGCTGTTGTTGGCCTGGGGCTACCAGCATTACGGCGCGGCAATGTTGCTGCCACTCTTTGTCGGTATTGCCCCTGCCGTTACCGCCATGATCGTTCGAGCCGCACATCGTATCGGGGCGCATGTGCTGGTGGAGAGGTCGCATTGGGTGGCGGCAATGGCCGCTGTGGCACTCACATTGCTGGGTGTACACTTCCTGCTGGTATTCAGTGTATGCGCTGCATGGCAGGCGGCGTGGTCGGCTGACAGGCGCCGCATTGCCATCGTCGTTGCTGTTTTATTGATCGTCATGGCCCTCGTCATCGGCCCGACGTTCCCGCTATCGGGCATCATCAGCTTTGGGGGCACGGGCAATCTTCTGGTCGAAGGATTGAAAGCCGGATTACTCTCGTTCGGCGGGGCCTATACGGCGATTCCCTTCCTGCAAGGCAGCATGGTTGGTCATTACCCTTCCATCACGCAGCAGGTATTCCTTGATGGTATCGCGCTGGGCAGCGTGATACCTGCGCCGCTGATTATCTTTGGCACGTTTCTGGGCTTTGCTGCCGGTGGGTTCGCCGGGGCTATGCTGATGACACTCGGCATTTTCGCGCCCGCTTTCGCCTTCACCTTGCTGGGGCATAGCCAGTTGGAACGCGTGATCGAAAACAAGGCGTTACACGGAGCATTGGACGGCGTTTCAGCCGCCGTGGTGGGGCTGCTGGCCATCACCGCGTTGCAGATTTTTCAAAACGTCGTCACAGATTGGCGGCAGGCCGCTCTATTTGTTGCTGCGCTGGCCGCGTTTTACCTTATCAATAGCAAATGGGCGATTCCGGGCGTGATTTTCCTATGTGGCGTGTTGGGCTACCTCATGCATATCTAGCTTTGTTACAAAATCGGGTGGTTTGCTTGTCGGACGCGTGAGCGTGATGGGGGTCGTAAAACTTTTCCGGGCATGGTCGGCAGTGGGGTCTGGAATATGTTGACGGGGGGAAATGCAATGATCGAATGGTTCCGCCAGCGGACGTTGGCTCACGGTGACGACAGAACTTACCGCCGACTCTGCGGTATGGCTCTCATCGTCTTCATGTTTTTGCCGCTCGGCGGTTGTTATCCCCTGGCCAATATTGTCGATGCCAGGATTGCCGCTGTGAGCAATCCCCCCAGCCCGCTGTTTGACGAATATTGCGCTAAATACGGCGGGGTGCACATCCACAAGACGGTTGAGAATGTAAAAGGTTTTGTTCTCTTGCCAAGTGCTACATACGCGAAACCGGGGGATACCGCACCGTCTGACCAAAGTGGGGGAGGGTGCTTTCCCTGCCTCAATTTTCTAGGCAAAGATGGTTATGATTTCGTCGAAGCGGTGGTTACCCAACCCAAAGGCTACCAAGTGCGCAACTTTGACTATGCCGTGGAGCCGGGGATTTATCGCTATCGCCTAGTGAAGAGAGAAAGTGGAAAGTGCGAGCGGTTTGACGCAAAGGCAATTGACTATCCGTTGCACTCTGATCTCAAGCGGTTGCATCTTGAAGGCTGGTGTGTTTATGCGGAACGTATTCCGGCTCTCACCGCCAAGTATGAATTTGCCTATGGCGTACACCTGAAACCACAACCGCGTCTCTATCAATCGCGTGCATATGTTCGAGATCGACGGACGGGCGTAGTGCTTGCGGAGAGGAACGCCTTTTTTACCCCAAATGTGATTAACCGACCTGGCTCGTGCTACGCCGGGAGCAATCTTCAAGTGAAAGATGTGCTGTTTCCAAATTTTATGAGCAAAAAGAGCGGAGAGGCAAATGACTGAGCCTTCACGCATCATAGAGATAATGCGCCACGGCGCTTTCATTCCAGCTGATGCCGGCACCCGGTCGATCGGGGATCACGAGGTTGCCATCTTTCACCTTGAAGGGTTCTTCCAGAATGGGGTCGGCCCAGTCCTGCCATTCGAGCCAGTCGGCGGTTTCGGTCACGCGCATGACGTGGGCGGCCACTTCCGGGTAGAGATGCGTTGACATCGGGATACCCGCTGCCCCCGCAATGCCCGCGGCGCGAAGCCAGCCGGTGACGCCGCCTATGCGCATAAAATCCGGCATGATGAGATCGCAGGCTTTCTTTTGCAGCGCCTCGTGAACGTCGCGCGGCCCATAGAAGTTTTCGCCGATTTGCAGCGGTGTCTTGAGTTCAGCCGCCAGTCGGGCAAAGCCGTCGAGATTGTCATAGACGATGGGCTCTTCGATCCAGGCGAGGCCATAGTCATCGATGCGATGACAGCGCTGCTGCGCCTGCCCCAATGTGAGGCCCTGATTGTAATCGACCATGAGCTGCATGTCGGGGCCGACAGCCTCGCGCACGGCTTCGAGCTTGGCGATGTCATCGGCCATGCGCTCATAGCCGAGCCGCAGTTTCAATCCGGTAAAGCCGCCCTCGTCGCGCAGCTCCAGGGCTTCGGCGGCGGCGGTCTCAGGAGGGCGCAACCAGAGCCCGCCACCATTATACGCTCTCACCGCCCCGACCGTGCCGCCAAGAACCTCGCACAGCGGCTGATGGGTCGCCTTCGCCAAAGCATCCCAGGCCGCCATGTCGAGCCCGGAAGCGGCAATGATCGACATGCCCTGATTGCCGATGAAGTGGAGCGACCTTCGTGCCGTATCGAAGAACTCGACGGGGGCAATCTGGCGACCTTTCAGCAGGGTGCCGAAATCTTCGAGCGCGGCCACGATATAGCGCATCGTCTTGGCGCTATAGGGCTGGAGATAGCTGTGCCCGACGATTCCTTCTTCCGTTTGCAGATCAATCAGGATCATCGGCCAGTCGGCAATGGTGGTGCTGCGGGCGACAATCGGCCGTTTGAGCTTGAGGACAATCGGGCGCGCCCTTATGGATCTCAGGGTAAGCGGTGTCGAGGGCATGGGCACAATCCGTTCGTTGCGGTGGAGATTTACCGGGTCGTTTCGCGCCCGAGCCCCCTGTTTCATTTTATCTGCAATGTGTCTAGTTTTGACGGCATCAGAATAAAACACAAGAACTCAGGGAGTCATTATGTCAGAACCGGATCAGGACCTGTTTAATCTCGCCATGTCGGAGGGTGCCAAACCTCTGATGGCAGCGGTGAAAAAGCACATCTCCGAAAATGTAGAACCCATTACCGAAGAATTCTTTCGGTTGAACGAACAAAAGACAGATCGTTGGACCTGGCACCCGCGCCAGTTGGAACTGCTGGAAGGGGCCAAGAAAAAAGCCAAGGAATCAGGCTTGTGGAACTTTTTCCTGCCCGATTCCGAACTGGGTTCCGGCCTCACCAATCTCGACTATGCCTATATTGCCGCCGAGCTGGGCCGATCGCCATTGGCACCCGAGACATTGAATTGCAATGCGCCTGATACAGGCAATATGGAAGTGCTGGAGCGCGTCGGCACGGACAAGCAGAAGAAGCAGTGGCTTGAACCTCTGCTCAATGGCGAAATCCGTTCCGCCTATGCCATGACAGAGCCTGATATCCCAAGTTCCGACGCCAAGAATATCCGCTCCAGCGCGGTGCTCGACGGGGACGAATGGGTCATCAATGGCGAAAAATTCTTCATCACCGGCGCGGGCGATCCGCGCTGCAAGATTTTGATTGTCATGGTCAGGACGAGCCCTGACGCCGCGCCCAGCAAGCAGCAGTCGCAGATCCTCGTGCCCCGCGACACGCCCGGCGTCGAGGTTGTCGAAGGCATGCAGGTCTTCGGCAATGATCACGCGCCCTGGGGCCACATGCATATCCGTTTCACCAATGTCCGTGTGCCCAAGGAAAATATTTTGCTCGGCGAAGGACGCGGTTTTGAAATTTCACAGGTGCGTTTGGGGCCTGGACGTATTCATCACTGCATGCGGTCCATCGGCAAGGCCGAAAAGGCGCTGGAACTGATGGTCAAGCGGTCAGCCTCGCGCGAAGCCTTCGGCAGGCCAATCGCCAAACTCGGCGGCAATCTCGAAATCATTTCGCGCGCGCGCATCGAGATCAACGCCATGCGTCTGGCTGTCTTGCAGGCCGCCAAGGCGATGGACGTGCTGGGTAACAAGGAAGCCCGCGTCTATGTCAGCGCGGTCAAGGCGATGGTGCCGGAGAAAGTCTGTCTCATCATCGATCAGGCCATCCAGATGCATGGGGCCGTCGGTCTGTCGCATTGGACGCCACTGGCCGACATGTATGCCGACCTGCGCCATCTGCGTTTTGCCGATGGTCCTGATGAGGTTCATCACATGGTGGTGGGTCGCGCCGAAGTTCAAAAGCACGGCCTCTGGTAAGTTATCGGCGCGCGGAGCCTGAGGCCCCGCGCGCCGATTTTTTTAAGCTGACAGCGTTGCTTTTTTGATCTTCTTGGCAAGCGACCATTTGTGCACTTCCGTCGGGCCGTCATAGATGCGGAAGGCGCGGATCTCGCGAAAAAATTGCTCGACGATCGTGTCTTGCGTCACGCCTTGCCCGCCCATCATCTGCACACAACGATCTGCAACGCGGAAAAGAGCTTCTGACACAGCCACCTTTGTCATCGAGCTTTCGATATTGCCATTGCCGCCAGCATCAAGCGCGGCAGCGCACCAGTCGATCATCAGCTCGGCCTGCTTCAGGTCGATCTGGTTTTCCGCCAGCATGAAGCCGACGCCTTCGTGGTCCACCAGCAGCTTGCCAAAGGCCTGACGATGGCAGGCGTATTGAGTGGCAATTTCCTGCGCGCGGGTGCCCACGCCATGCCAGCGCATGCAATGGGACAGGCGCGCGGGCGCGAGACGGATTTGCGCAAAGCGAAAACCCTCTCCCGGTTGGCCGAGCATCTGGTCGGCGGGAACACGCAGATTGTCGATGGTGATTTCGGCGTGACCACCGGGCATGGAACTGTCAATGGTTTCGAGCACGCGATTGATCTTGATGGCAGGGTCGGGCAGATCGACCAGGAACATGCAGGCACCTTCTTTTGAATTTGCCATGATGATGCCGACCTTCGCCCCCACCGCGCCGGTGATATAGGCTTTGCGACCATTGATGACCCAATGATTGCCGTCGAGCACGGCCTGGGTCTTCATCATCGACGGGTCTGATCCCGCGCCGCCTTCCGCCGAGGGTTCTGTCATGAAAAAAGCAGACCGCGCTTCGCCGCGCACGAGCTTTTTCAAAAAGCGTTCTTTCTGTTCGGCATTCCCCGCCTTGCCGATCAGGAACATATTGCCTTCGTCGGGCGCCATCGTGTTGCAGGCGACGGGACCAAGCGGCGACAGGCCGGATTTTTTGAGAATATGGGCGGTGTCGATCTGACTGAAATGCGTGCCGTCAGCATGGATATGCGGCGTCATCAGGCCCGCATCTCTGGCTTTGGCGCGCATCTCCATGACCAGATCGTCGGAGGGTCCATGCGAGCCTGCGCGCGGGTCACGCTCATAAGGGACAATGGTGCTGCGGACAAAGGCTTCAACGCGCTCGCCCAGCGCGCGGGCCGCTTGGGAAACATTGGGGTTCATGTCAGGTTCTCTTTCCAATTTCTGATATGGGTCTCATATCATGCAAAACCCGACCTGTCGGCAACCAATTGCCCGCGCCTGAGACAGCTTCAACCCGCGCCAGGCGGCAATCTCCTATCCTGCTTTGCGCCTCACCGTCCCCATGCGCTCCAGCTTGCCCCAGCCCACAAAGGGCCCCCGCAGGGCCACAATGATGGACCGCACGACCACATAATACATCAACTGGCGATAGCCAAAGCGCTGCAGGACGAGCCACCAGAGCAGCCGCCAATCCTCGCCCTTTTCCATGAGAAAACCGAAGGCGGCTGCCGCCAGATCAACAAGCGTGAAGACGACATAAAAAATGCCGATCAACCTGAGGTCAGCGACGCTGAACTCGGCCCCATGCTCATTATAGGCGATCAACTGACTGACCAATTGCCAGACCAGCAAAAGATCGGCGAGGGGCGCCAGGGCGGTCAGCACGATCTGGAAGAGCCAGACCTGTGGCAGGGCGATCATGCCGAGCACGCCATAGCGCGGCCGCAGCGTAGTGTCGCGATGTTTCCAGAGACATTGCAGCGTGCCATAGGACCAGCGGAAACGCTGTTTTTGCAACCCGCCGAATGTGGCGGGCGCTTCGGTCCAGGCGATGGCACTGGCATCGAAGAGGACGCGATAGCCCGCCTTCTGCATGGCGATGGTGAGGTCCTGGTCTTCGGCCAATGTGTCGCCACCAAAGCCGCCCAGCGCTTCAAGCGCTGTCCGCCGCCAGGCTCCGATGGCGCCCGGCACCACCGTCAGCGTGCCGAGCGCCGCCAGCGCGCGCCGCTCAAGGTTCTGGGCGGAAATATATTCAAGCGCCTGCCAGCGGGTGACCATGTTGATGCGGTTGCCGACCTTGGCATTGCCCGCCACCGCGCCGATTTTTTCGTCGTCGAACCAGCGCACCAGTCGCGCGATGGCATCGGGCTCAAATTGCGTGTCGGCATCAAGCGCCACGACAATATCGCCGGTTGCCTGTGAAATCCCTGTGTTGAGCGCATTGGCCTTGCCGCCATTGGCAATGTCAATGATCCGTACACGGGTTTCATTCGTAAAGCGCCGCTGCGCCACGCCAAGCGTGTCGTCCTTCGAGCCATCGTTGATGATGATGACTTCCATATTCGTATAATCACTGGCCAGAATGCCCTCGACAGTGGGCACAATCACGCTCGCTTCGTTATAGGCCGGTACGATGACCGTTACCTTGAAGCGTTCGGGCTTCAGGGGTGGCGTCACTTTGGTCAATTCTGTTCGCCGCCGTATAAGGCTCAACACGACAAGGAAGATGAGCCGGGCAATGCCGATCCATATGGCGATGAGGAAGCACCAGTAAAGCACATGACCCAGAAAGCTCATGGTCATGAAAACGGCGCGGTCGGTCAGCAGCGATACGGTGAGCGGCAATGGCGGCATCACATCTTCACGCGTGAGCTTTATCAGACTGGATGCCGGGACGAAGGTATACCCTTCCGCCCGCAGCCGATCGATGATGATGGGAAGGGCCGCGACCGTTTCAGAGCGATCACCGCCGCCATCATGTAGAAGCACAACGTTGCGCGGCATATCCGGGGTCGCCGCATGGACCTGCCTTATTGTTTCATCAACGATTTTGTCCGCACCGGGATGCATCCAGTCCAATGGATCGACATGCAGGCCGACCGCAATATAGCCAAGGTCCTGCGCGATTTTGACCGGGATAATTTCGTCAGTATCGGTCGGCTCGGAATCTCCCAGATAGGGAGGACGGAACAGGCGGAGAGAGCGCCCCGTGAGCGCCTCAAACAGGCGCTGCGTCGCATTGAGTTCAAGCTTTACGGCTTCTGCTGACGTCACGGCAAGGTTTGGATGCGTGAAAGTGTGACTGCCAACTTCGTGGCCTTCGGCCACTTCGCGTTCGATAAGGTCGGGGTTTGCTTCCGCATTCGCGCCAATGTCAAAGAATGTGGCGGGTACTTTTTTGGCTTTGAGAATATCAAGGATGGGCGGTGTCCAGTCCGGGTCTGGACCGTCATCGAAAGTCAGGGCGATTTTCTTGTCCGCCGCGCCGAACTGATGGATCACATAGGTCGTGGGCAGGCGGGTATAGGTTTCATCCGTGATGTCGTCCTGTTGAGGATCAACCCCGAATATGCGGGTGCCGCTGGTTGGCTCGGCGGCCACAGAGAGAAATTCTCCCCGGCCCTCGAAATCAATATCGTCAATGATCGGAATATTCTTCAGCGCATCGGCGGCGGCGGCGTCATAGGGCCGCCCCATCAGGCTCCAAATGGTCGGGTCCTCGCCGCCCAGCCGCCAGACGGCATAGCCTGCGGGCCGATAGGGATCGGCGGCATGGATTTCATTATAGGCCGTCACACCATCCAGAAACCAGACGTCATGCCTGACGTTGTCATCTTCCATATAGGAAAAATGCGGGTTGTTGGTATCAGCGTCGAAGTCAACGTCGGCATCGGAATCATGGGCGGCGATCACCGCGTCCTGAAACGTGATGCTATCGACATCGCCCCCGTTCCAGTCATAGCCATAGTTGCCGATTGCGATGATGGTGCGGGCAGGGTTCAGCACCTTCATGCGCTTGTCGAGAATATCCTCAAACCATGACTGTCCGGCAATCGCGCCCGCAGGTCCCGATTGCCAATGTTCGTCATAGACCATCAGCATGGTGTAATCGACGATGCCAGCCATTTCCGCAAAGGGCCATGTGTCATCGCCCACAGCGGTCGCCATGACGACGACCCAGCCCTGCGGCTTGAAGGCTGAGGTCAATTCGCGCAGAAAGACTTCCATATTCTTGCGCGAGCTCGACGGATAATTTTCAAAGTCGATGACCACGCCTTGCAGCTTGTGCTCTTGCAGATATTGCGTCAGGTGAGCGATGAGCGCGGCGCGCCTGGCCGGGGCTTTCAGCAGATTGACAAGACCCCTGGTGTTCCACGAGCCTTCATTGAGGTTCTGCAACACAGGCAGTATCGCCACATCGGGCTTTGTATCGCGGATATATTTGGCAAGATGGGGATCAAAATCGGCTTTCAGCTTCGGTTGGTCGCCTTGTATCGATAACCATGTCGGCACCACCCAGTCGAGCGCGGGCAGGGCGCGTTTCAGCGAGGCAAAAGTATTGTCGCCCCATGTGGGATAGAAGGCGACAGACAGCGCACGCGTGGCCTGTGGCTGCAATATCCGCGCGACGGCATTGTTGAGGCGGGCATCTTCCCTGCGCTGCTTCAACTCGTGCCGGATTCTCAGCCGCCTCTGATGCGCCCGAAGCGACAGCCGCCCGGCGCTGGGCAGCAGGCCGGGTGCCTTGGCCGTGTTCAGCAGGCGGGCATTAGGCAGCGCGCTCAACCGACCGGGAAGCGGCACGGACGACAGATGCGGCACGACCGCGAGGCTGGCGAGAAAAGCCAGCCCGACAAGGGTGCTGACGATGGCCGCCACCCAACTGACAAGGGAAATCTGAAAAGCACGCCGCCCGGAAGCGTCAAAGAAAACCGGCCTGATTGCCATAATATGGAACTTGCAATGATTGGCCCGTGAGTGAGCCTGTTTTGTCACCGCCCGGTGAACGCCAGACTTGTATAATAAGTCTTGGCGGTCGGCGAGTTAACTCGGTGTACATGTTGCACAGTCCGCAGGCGGGGGTCGCCGGGGCTAGCCCGCAAAGACCAGTTTACGCAAGTCGCCGCGCTTGATTTTCTGCATACCGGCTTCGGTGCGCGGGAATTTTTGCACATTTTCAAAGCGGACCCGTTCAAATTGCGGAAATCGGGCCGCCACTTTCTGCATGTCCTCCCGGCTCAGGGTCCGGTCGCTTTCGATGACGACCACAAGTTCGTCCACGCCCTCCCTGCTGAGGCCGGAGAAAAGACACAAGGTTTCAACATGCAGCAGGTCCTGAACCTGTTGCTCCAGCGGCCCCACCGCCAATTTGTCGCCCCGGACATTCAGCACATCGGCCACCCGGCCCAGAATTCTCACCGCACCGTCTTCCCGTTTGATGCCAATATCGCCGGGATAGAAAAACCCGTCCCGGAAAAATCGGGCCGTGGCCTCAGGGTCGTCAAGATAGCCCGTCGCATCAATATCGCTCAGCAGGACACGCACCAGACCTTCTTCATGCGGTCGGCACAGGCTGCCATCTTCGCGAGCAATTTCGACAAGGCATCCCGGCACGGGCTGCAGCCAATGGAGATCATCGACCGTCTGGTAAAAACTTTTCAAAGGGACGCGAATGAATTCCGTGGCGCTGTAAACAACGAGCATATTGGCGGTCAGATGCGCACGAATACGATCAGCCAATGTCTTGGCGAGGAAGCCACCCGAATGGCTGAACTCGAAATCAAATGTCGGGCCGGGACGACCGCTTGTCTCTCGATGCGCCAACACCTGCTGCCAGAAGACCGGCAAAGCCCCGGTTTTGGTAAAAGGGTGGTCAAGGAAATGTTCGGCGGCATCAGGCCGCTGGTCGATGATCTGGGTGCCGCCCGCATGCCAGATGGCGGAGGGTTGCTTAAAGCCCGCCCCTGACCAGATTCCAAAATTTATACCGTGATCGGTGGCCGCTTTGTCATAGCCTTGAGAGTGCGCGCGCGCCTCATTGCGGGCGACCTCAATGTCGCCTCTCATCAGCACCTTCTTGTAACGGCCCGTGGTGCCCGACGTATAGAGAATATGCCCGCCGAAGGGCAGGTTCTCGGTCGGCAGTTGGGGCAACTCCCGGTCGCGGAGGTTGTGATAGATGGCGTTCGGGATGACCACGAGCCGGGTGCCGCCAAGCCGCGCCCCGTGCAGTCCATGCAAGCTGAGTTCGGCCTGAGTGGTGACGACACAGGCCACATTTTTGATGGCGAGATCATGGGCGGCGGCAAGCGAGGGCACCGCGATCGTGGTCAGGCCAACAGACCGCAAGGCATGAATATTGATCCAGGCATCGGCGAGATTTTGTATCAGCACGATGGCAACAGACCCCACCGGCAGATTCTGGCCGAGCTGAAATTTTCGCGCGGCGTCAATGGCCCGGGCAAAAGTGGCGTAGGTAAACTGGCTGCCGTTGAAAATCAACGCCGCCTTGTCGGGTTGGGTCTGCGCCCATTGATAGATACGCCTGAGGGCCATTGTCGTGTCGGTTTCTGCTGCAAAGGATCGCCGGATGTTGCCCCGCCAAGCTTGCGTGAATTGCGCCCTTCATCAAGGCTCTGAATGTGAAAAACCTGTAGCGACCCGCAGGGTTGCAACCAATGTGGCGTGATATTTGCCGCTTGACCAAAAGAGTTTCTGTGCTGATGATCTCAGGGTAGCCGTTTGGTTGCGTCCGGGGGGGCAATAGCAAGATGGTCGGCATCAGTGATGCAGGCGTGAGACAAGGCAGCCATTGGGCTGCCGCAATTGTTTTTGCCTTTGCTTTTAGCTTTCCGGTCATTGGGTCAGCCGCCACGCCAGCCCCGGCAGAGCCTCTCGCCGGCGAGGCCGACCCATGGACGATCTCCCTTTCAAGTCAGATTGAATATTACAGTTGGACCAGCACAAAAGGCTATCCGGCAACAGGCGCCGGGGCGGAAGGGTCGGGCAGCCAGACCTATATGCCTGTCGGGGTGAAGCTGGCAGGGCGGCCCTCCGAGCTTTTGTCGCTTGAATTTCTTGTTCGCTCCGCCTTCTTTTATTCCAGCCAGGAAACCGCAGGAATGAGCGGCACCGCGCGTGGCATGACTGACACCAGCCTGACCGCGACGGGCACCTATTACGGCATGGCCGGGCTGCAGCCATTTTTGTCTCTCACGACAAACCTGCCGACAGGCAATGCCGAGCAGAGCGCCGCGTCGAGTTTTGGCAAAATGGATTCCGATGTTGTCGATACGCCGGTTTTTGGCGAAGGCTTTAACGGTGGCGTCACGCTGGGCACGAATATTCCGCTGACGCCAACACTGATTGCCTCTGTCGGCGCGGGCTATACCTATCGCGGCGCCTATGATCGCGAATCCTTTGCCGGACCCGGTACCACTAAAATTGATCCCGGCGATACCTATAGCGTCAATCTGGGTCTTGGCTTTCAGGGTGAACGATTGTCCTGGCAAACACAGATTGCCTATACGGGCGAAAGCGAGACCGAACTCAACGATGCGCCCTATTATCAAAGCGGTGGCAGCGTTTTTACGAGTCTTGGCCTTGGCTACGCCTGGTCGGATGAATGGGCAAGTGACGCCTCCATCTCTTACACCCATACGGAAAAAAACCATGTGCTGACGAGCGGTTTGCCACCCCTTGTCGCCGAGACGCTCAATTCAAACAGTGATGTGGTGAAACTCGATTTTGCGACCAATTACGCTGGCGAAGATTTTTCGCTCGGCCCCAAGATCGGCTTCGTGCGGCGGAATGCAAATTCATGGAGCCCGACCGATCTTGAATATCTCCCCGCCAAAACCAGTTGGTCACTGGGTCTTGCCGGGCAATATGCCGTGACGCCTGATTTCATTTTGAGTGCTGATGTGGCGCGGATCTGGCTGAAGGAAAACCAGAGCCCGGACAAAACCCTGCTCGGGCCGGGATCGGGCATTCCTGAAATCACGACGCGCGCCTGGCAAATGACAATCGGCGGAAGCTGGCAATTCTGAGAGGGACGCCATGCGAATACGGTTACATGTAGCTTTGATTGCGCTGACGCTGGGCTTCAAGACAATCATGCCTGCTGTCGCGTCAGCCGGTGAGGTCAAATGCCTTGAGGGCATGACCGCATCGGGGGCCTGCGTTGACCCCAAGCTGGCAAGGCACCTGCGCAAGCAGACCTTCCTCATGACGCAGCCTAAACTCTCCTACACCGCGCCGCCTGAAATGCCTGGCGATGATGACGTGGTCGGGCCAGATGGGTCGCGCTACGAAATTCTGAATCTTCTGACGCCCCAGACCTCCAGAGGCAGGTTCGCCGCACCATGAAGGCCCTGGGCCAGATCGCGCGTGTTGTTTTCCGCACCTTGCTCTGTCTGGTGCTCGCCGTCCCCCTTATGACCACCTCGACCCAACCGGCAAAAGCCGACGTTCTTGATGGTGTCGCAGCCTGTTTCAACACCGTCTATACGCCGAAACTTGCCTTGACGATCGCGAGCAAATTGACTGACGCACAATTTTTGCAGTGTGCCAGCCAGATTTCGAGTGGCGATGTTGTGATGATCGGCATATCGGGCGTTTTGTCCGCTCTGGCGGCAGGTGGTGAAATCACCAGTGAGAAGGACTGCAACGACAAGATCAATTCGGTTATCGGGGTGCTGATCGCCAAAGTATTGCTCAGCTCCGATCAGGTTAAATCCGTCCTCGGTGCCGATGCCGTCAATCTTCTGAAAGATTTTGTCAGTGGCAATGGTGCGGCTCTCCTGTCGCAGATTCCGGCTCTCTCTTTTATTTTCAATGAAATTTCCTGCGGTTGCTCCGTTGCGGGCACAACGGCTGAAGTGAAACAGGATTTGATTGATCTTTATGAAGATGCGCAAGAATGCAAAGGCTTCGTTGGCGACATTGGTGAGGCCTTTCTCGATGGGCTTGAAAGCGGTGCCGATGCGGCCGGGAATCTCCTGACCGATAGTATCTGTGTTTTGACTGGCGGCCTGCTTCTTTGCGAGGAAGACTCAGCCTCGAACGAAGATGAGCCCAATCCCGGTCTGTCGATCCCGCCCTGTATCGGCGCGATGACGCCTCGGTCTGCCTATAAGAACGGGGCTTGCATCTGCAATGCGCCCAAGGCAAAGACATATAGCGCGGATGGCAAAAGCGTGAGCTGCACGATCTGTCCCGAGGGGCAGGGCCGCAACGACAAGGGCCTTTGCGCTGCCTGTCCGCCGGGCAAGAAAGCCGACAACGGCTATGGCGGCTATGGGCTATGTACGATTCCCTTCACCTGTCCCATTGGATCGCATGTCAATGCCAAGAACTCGGGATGCGAGAAATCCTGTCCCGATGGCGCGGTTTTTGATGGCAAGTCTTGCAAGACTTGCGGACCTGACACCTATGCAGATTTCCCCTCCACGGCTTCAAGCGCGGGTGAGTGTCGGAACTGCGGCGAAGGCGCGTGGTCTTATGGCGGCGAAAATGTTTGCTACAGCAAATGTGCGCCCTATCAAAATTGGGTCGGTGGGAAATGCGAAAATATCTGCGCGCCCGGCACATACAAGAACTCGAAGGATGTCGGTGACCTGTGCCTGGCTTGCGCCAGCGGCACGGAATCGAATGCCATGGGCACGGCCTGTCTTGCCTGTCCCAAGGGATCGACATGGACCAAGCTCGACAATGGCGGCGGTCGCTGTGCCTGCCCGAAAGGCAGTGCCAAGAATGATGGCGTCTGCAAGGTCTGTACGTCGGATCAGGTTTGGTCCAGTGACGCGACGGGCGAGCATTGCAACGCCCCCGTCGGCCCCGGCGGCTTTCCCAAAGCGGGTTGCAAGGAGGGTGAAAAACGTGGCCCCGATGGTTATTCCTGCATCAAGGATTGCGGTTTCAAGGCGGTCAACGACAAGCAGAACCCCATGCAATGTCACGATTGTGCAAAAGGCGAGATCGTGATGTTGGGTGTCTGCATGAAAGCAACACTGGCAACTGAACCAACGCCCAATGGTGATTTCACGCCCAAGGGCCCGATGAAAATTTCATGTCCAGCGGGGTCATTCGTCAGCGACACCGGCAATGCCTGCCTCAAGCGTGAAGCACCCGCGCCTGACGATCCCGCGAAAACCTGCGCGGCGCGCGGTGTGAACTTCGTTGTGACATCGGATGGCACCTGCAAGAAATGCCCGCTCGGCAAAATTGCCAATGCCTCGCGCAGCGTTTGCATTCTGGCGCGCAGCGCCCCGGCCGCCCCGCAACGCGAGGGACTGCCCGACACGCATATCAGCCCGCCCGCCACACGATCGCCAGTGATCGCCCCACCCGTCAACACAATGCCCACCTATACGAAACCGTGATGAGAAGGCCGATGAGGAAATTTGAAAGTTCAGCGCGCACGATCCGGTGGATTATTCTGGCCGGAGCGGTGACAAGTTTTGCCGGGTCGCTGTCTGCCTATGCGGGCGACCAGCAGAGTTTCAGGCCGGGGGAAACCTGCCAGCGCAAGACCGACGATTTTCCGGGCGTCGTCAAGATGGACGCCTGTCACCGCGTTTATTGTGGCCGTGCCGATGTGAAGGACATCATGGAAATTGATCCCGAAATTGGCACACGGTTGCACTGCTCCTGGACCCTGGTGAAAGATCACTGCAAATGCGTGAAGGATCGCTGACGACCTAGGACCAGCCGCCGGACACGGATAAAACCTGCCCCGTGATAAAGCGCGACTCCGCCAGTGCGAAAAGTTCCACCGCGCGGGCGGCTTCCGATGGCTCGCCGAGGCGTTTGATCGGGACACGGGAAAGAATTTTTGCCCGCACATCGGGTTGCTCGATCAGCGCCTTGGGAAAATAGGCTTCTGTCGCCACAAAATTGGGCGCGATGGCATTGACCGATATGCCGGACGATGAAAGCTCCATCGACAGTGATCGGACCGCCCCGTTGAGCGCGGCGCGCGCCGCCGCATAGGCGGTGTAATTGGGAATGCCCCCAATCGGGGCTGATGATGACACAAACACCACGCGGCCATATTGCCGTGCCTTCATGCCATCGACCAGGTATGAGAGATAGGCCAGCGGCTCCATCACCAGATTTTCAAAGAAGGAGCGTGTGACGTCTTCCTGCAGTTGCGATGCGGTGGTTTTGATTGCCCGATGTGCGCCGCCTGCACAAAGAATGTCGATCTCCTTGTGATGGGTGCGCGCGCGGGCCACCGTCTCGGCTGAGCCTGTCTGCCTTATCGGTATGACATTGGCGCGCCCCGCCTGAAACGTGGTGGCTGTTTTTTCATCGTCAAAGGAAGGGTCGGCGGCGAGTACCGTGACCCCTCGCAGCGCAAAGAGATCGACAATCGCGGGGCCGATAAATTCCGCTGCGTCTGTGAGCAGGGCGACGGGGTTTTTCTCACTCATCTTTTTCTCCCGGACATCAGTATTTTTTGCAGATTTACGCTACATGGGCGAGCCGCGCGTCTGCACGAGCCTAGCAAGATCGGGTGCCGCAAGCGACAGTTCATCGCTTTAAATGGAGCCGATCTTCACGGGATTGGCGAAAAGCTGATTCTTTCGATTCCCGCCGATCTCCTGTCGAAAAATCCCGGCGAATGTAATCTAATAAAAACATGAGAGCGGTCTGGAAGAGCGCTCCGGCAATTTTGAAGAAGATTTAGGGAGATCGCTTGTGGGCGTTGAAGTCGCGAAAGAAGGAATTGATCTGGGGATTGTCACGACAAATGGCCCTGCCATGCTGGCTTTTTATCGCGATGTT
>Ga0214472_10003459_pt1 | contig 16690 bp, 15 predicted proteins | sample RVTome_6_FD_207662 | JGI IMG/M metagenome (GOLD analysis project Ga0214472, IMG submission 207662) | Soil microbial communities from uranium-contaminated site in the Upper Colorado River Basin, Wyoming, United States - RVT140D175 | ecosystem: Environmental > Terrestrial > Soil > Contaminated >... | reverse complement strand
CTCAAAAAAGCATATGTCATTGATTTTACTAGGTTTATGTTTACGAAAGCACAAAATATAAGTCTTTTGTTTTCAATGGTTTAAGTACCCTCCGGGAATCGCTGGATACAGAACAAGATCAGAGAGGGCCAATACTACTTTTCGCGGCATGGCGACCAAGAAAGACAAAATGACAACTTGACCGTTGATGAAGTAGAAGAAGCCTTGCTGGTGGGGAGGGTGCTTGAGCAGTACGAAGATACGGGCAGAGGGGAAAGTTGTTTGGTGGTCGGCTTCACGGAGGGCGGCAAACCATTGCATATTGTGTGTGGCGAGATTGAAGACCGTGTCGTTATTATTACCGTCTATATTCCAACACCACCAAAATTCAAAAACCCGTACGAACGAGGTTCATGATGAATACCAGGTGTGTTTTCTGTGGCCATAAATATCTCCACCCTTCGCAAACACAGTACATTTACCGACACGACGACAAATTTCTTCTGGTGCATGACGTGCCATGTCTGCAGTGTGCCTACTGTGGCGAACAATATTTTGAAGGGCATGTCTTGAGAAACATTGAGAAGAAGTTCAATGAGATCCATGTCCATGGTCACAAGGCAAGGCAAGAGATTCAAATTCCTGTTGAACATTTCCTAGACCTTCAGCAAGCCTAACCAGCCACTGGAGCGGACGGCCCACCCTGCAGGCTTTTTGCGGCTTATTCGGAGTCGTCGCGGGTGGGCCGCCACTCACCGGCGGCGTTAGGCTCCATCAATTGGTTGTGGTAGACTTGAACAATCAAGTTCTACAACCCGGAGACATGGTATGCCATCACAAGCTAAAACCCGCCTGACCGTCGAGGAATATCTTGTCATAGAACGGCAAGCACTCTGTAAGAGCGAATATTGCGACGGCGAAATGTTTGCCATGGCTGGGGCAAGTCGGCGACATAACCTTATTGCCTTAAATATTGGTGCAGAGCTGCGGATGCAACTGCAACAACGCCCGTGTGAAGTCTATAGCAGTGACATGCGTGTCAAAATCAGCCACACCGGTCTATATACCTATCCCGATGTGGTTGTCGTGTGTGACGAACCGCTTTTCGAAGATGCTGATGTCGATACGCTCCTGAATCCCATTGTGCTCGTCGAAGTGCTGTCGCCCTCCACAGCAGATTATGACCGGGGAGGGAAATTTGAACATTATCGCACCCTACCATCGTTGCAAGCTTATCTCCTTGTTGCTCAGGAACGGTGCCATGTGGTGCACTACACGCGCCACCAGGACAACACCTGGCTCCTGGCAGAAACATTCGACATCCAAGACTGCATTTACCTCCCTTCGATTTGTTGTAATCTGCTACTGTCCGAGGTCTATGCCAAAGTGCAACTGGATCGGTGAAGGGAGATGCCTTCCCTGCAGGAGCGTTGCAAATGTATTCCTACCGTCTTCAGGTTTTCCATGCCGTTGCCACATCTGGCCGCTTCTCACGCGCCGCCCGGGAAGTGCTCCACATCAGTCAGCCGGCCGTCAGCAAACACGTGTAGGCCCTCGAAGAGGAGCTCGGCGTGCTGGCGCAGCAGTGGGATGTCGGCATGATTGGCATCCCCCTTACGCACCCTCACCTCCACGTCCAACCCTGTTGGCGGGATACTCTGGTGCTCATTGTCCCCCCGCCCCACCGCCTGGCCACGCGGTCAGCGGTGACGCTCGCCGACCTCAGCGGCGAGACCTGGATTTTTCGTGAGGCGGGCTCTGCCTCCGGGCAGGTTGTCAAAAGCGTGCTCAACGGGGCGCACCTGGTGCAAGATCACACCCTCGTTTTACAAGGCAGTGAAGGCGTCAAGCAGGCGATCATGGCCGGACTCGGCATTGCCATGGTGTCTCGCTTTGCCATCACCCTCGAAGTCCAGCAGGGCGTCTTACGGGTCGTGCCGATCACCGACATTCAGGTGGAACGCGACCTCTGCCTGATTTGGCGCCAAGACAGTCGCTTACCAGCCGCTGCACACGCCTTCCTGGAGGTATTGCACGAGCAGGTCCGGACCTCCGCATCCCATCGCTTCTCTCCTGTACTATTGAACGGGGCTTTTCCTCCGCAACGGCGGCCACAGCCTATGGCCTGATGAGCGGCCTCAACGTGATAGGTGTGCTGGCCGTGGGGGCGCTAGCGGATCGCAGTGGGCACAAGAATCTGCTCGGACTCGTGTACGCCCTGCGCGGCTGCGCCTATGTTGCGCTGTTGCTCGCCCCAGGGGCCTGGAGTCTGTGGAGCTTCACCGTCATTATGGGCTTTTCCTGGTGGGCAACCCTACCGTTGACCAGCGCGCTCACGGCGGAGGTCTATGGCCTCAAACATCTCGGCGTCCTCAATGGTATTGCCTTTACCGGGCACCAGATTGGCGGGGCTCTGAGCATTCAGCTCGGCGGCATACTGCGTGACCTCACAGGCTCCTATGCGTTGCCTTTCGCGGTCGCCAGCCTGCTCCTCTTCGGGGCCAGCCTGGCGAGCTTTGCCATTCAAGAGCGGCGCTACTCTATCAGGTACCAGACCGGCTCTGCATCCCCGCTGGCCTCTGCCGAGTAAAGGGCGGGGGTCTTCCTACATTTCGTATCAGACAGGCGACTCTCCCATTATGAGAGGGCTCTCCCACCTCAACAAGATCATTGTTTTGGAGGCCACCAAGGCACAGCTGGAGGAGGCCCCTCCCTACCGCAAGCTGGGCGAAGAGAGGACCGCAGAAAATTAAGTATTTCCACCCTCTCGGTGACCTAAAAGAGCAGCGCCTGTCAAGCGAGGTGTAGCCGATCTCACCCACGAAGAGACTACTCTGCTACCCGGCATGGCACAGCAGGCGGCAGAGTAGCTACCCGGCTGCAAGTGAGCGGGTAGGCAGGCGCTGCCCGATTCTCCACCCCACCGGGCCATGTTTAGTGATGACAGATCGGGTCTGGCCAACCGTCAGGGTCCCCTGCCGCAGTGCCGTCTGCCCCAGGCTCTCCGAACAGTAGCAGCCCGGCCACGTGCGGAGCCGCCATCGAGGTGCCGGAGTAGGTGATCGTGCCGCCCCCTTTCTTCGTCGACAACACGCCCATCCCCGACGTGGCACAATCCACCGGCGGATTGCCGTAGTTCGAGAACCAGGCAAACACGTCGTCAGCATCGATTGCCGACACGGTATAGATGTTAGCCCCGGTGGCGCTGGCCGGGGAGTAATCATTCGCATCGGCCGCTGAGTTCCCGGCGGCCAGGGCAAAATATATGCCGCTCCCTGCCGCAGTCTCGACGGCCTCATTCAGTGCCTGGCTGTAGGGGCCGCCCAGGCTCATGTTGGCCACGTCGCCGGAAGCCGCGTTGGCGGCCACGTAGTCAATCCCGGCAATCACCCCCGCATAGCTGCCGGAGCCGCTGTTGTCCAGCACGCGGACCGCCACCACGTCCCGCAGGTCGACCGGGATCCCGAGGTGTGCGGGGGCGTTCTGCGCCCGGACGCCGGCGCTTCCTACCGCCAATGATAATACGGTAGCTGCCAACACGTAGGTGATGCGCATGGTACGTTCCCTCCTTTGCGCGGTAGAAAATGCTGCTCTACGTTGATGGTTAACTGCCACTCTGCCCCGGCGATGGTCCGACGATTTCCAAGTTATACTTGGGGGCGAGCGCCATAATCTTCTCCAGGTCAGGTGGACCTGCGATCTCTTCAAAGAACCTCTCGAAGCCGGCCGGGGAAATAATCATCAATATCCTGGCTGCTGCAGTGCCGGCTTTCGAGAAGGTGTGAACCGTGCCGCGTGGGACGAGGACAAACGCCCCAGCCGTCGCCGTGACGGTGCGTTCTCCGACGAGGACGCTGAGTTCGCCCTCCAGCACGTAGAAGGCCTCTTCCTCGGTGGTGTGGATGTGGGGCGGAGGCCCGTCACCGACGACCGTTGCCTCGATGAGCGCATAGGCGCCGCCCGTCTCTTCCTTGGTAGCTTTAGAGGTGTATGAGTCACCCAACACCGAGACGGTTTTGCCTTCGCCGCCGCCAAGTACAATAGCTCTATGATGAAACGACATGTTTACTCTCCTTCTGTGTTACGGGCTTTCCATATCCTGGCTGCCTCGGGAGCGTGACCCGGCGCCTGTGCCGTCTTGACGAGCCCATGAGCGCCTGGCAGCCGAACAGATCATGGACCGGCGTCCTGGCCGATGCCCCATAGGCTGCGGCTTATGGTCCGGGGGTCGGCAGGGAAGGAATGGCGCGCAGATATTCATAGATGGCGCGCAGATCCCGCTCCGTCATGTTGCCATACACCGGCCAGGGCATCACCTGCAACAGGGGACTGATCTGTGGGTGTACAGACTTGAAATCCGTGCCTTCGGTCATCACTTCCAGAAACTCCTCGAAGGTCAAGCCCGCGGGTAACCCCGTCTCAGGATCCGGGGTCAGGTTGCGCGATGTGAAGGGCCCAAACTGTTGCCCACCGGCGAGGTAGCCTGCGGTATTGATTTGCAGCGGCTGCCCCAGTAAGGGATTCCCTCCCTCCGCATAGGGCGGCGCGGTGTGGCAATCATTACAGCCCCCCTGGGCGTTGACAATATAGCTCCCTAAGCCGACCAGGGCGCGGTTCTTGCCGTGCAAATCGAGCGGCACGGGAGCAATCTCAAAGCCACGCTGAATCCTGCTCGCACCGCCAGCGTCCACCGTTGAGGCGGGCAGCAGGGTGCCCATGATGAAGAGGGCTACGAACCACATAGAAAACCCCATGAGGCCATGTTTTTCCATTGTCTCCTCCTTTGCTGCTGTTGGCGGGCTTCCCCACGGGAAGCCCCGCAGTCTACCGATTCCACCCCTGTGCTCCCCTTCCCTCGCCAGGGGGTAAGGAAGCTGCGCTGTCTGCCTTGCCTCTGCCTACTGCCCGCACCTCCCTAGAAGCACTGCAAGTCGACCTGCATGGCGATCGCCAGGTCAATCATCACGTCCGCCTGCTCCTGCGGCAAGGCGCCGTCGGCGACTTTCTGGTTGACTTCGTCGATGAAGTCCTGCACCTGCGAGCAGGCTGGCGCGGTTTGCCCGTTGTCGAGGCTGCGCTGGGCGTTGAGGAGCGGCCGCCGCAAGCCGTTGGCCTGCCCGGGGGTGAGGGTCCCGTCGGCGACGAGCGCCTCCAGGAGGTCCAGCAGACTCTGGATGGCGACGTCGACGTCGATGGAATCGACGAACGTCCGGAAGAACCAGTCAAAGCTGGTTCGGGTAAAATCGCGGACCCCGGCCCAGAGGTTAAGAAAGTAGTCTGCTCCGCCCGCATAGCCTCCTGTGTGATGTCCGTCCCAGTCCCCTGAGATCATCTCCATTGCCAATACCTCTCCCTGCGTGACAACGAGACCAGAAGTCGAGAAGTCCCAACGTATCCAGCCATCTTGCAGCGTTGTGAAGGTACTGGTTGAGGCTAACTCAGTGGACGTGGGCACGCCCTCGATCGTAGTCAGAATCCTCATCGTCGTTCCAGGGCGCCCCATCATATCCACATAAACGAGCACGCCATCAAGGCCAACCGTAAACGTCTGGGCACGCCTGAAATTGCCGTCTGTCTGACTGCTTCCGCCACTGCCAGTGCGCGTGTCCTCATATATTTGGTCGAGCAGTACGATGGCTCCAGCACTCGACGATCCCAGGGTAAGGATGGTTGCCAGCAATACGGTTGCCAGCCACTTGCATGATTTGACGTTGAGCATGGTTTTCTCCTTCATGAAACGTGTACGTTAACCTATCTTGCCGGTGACGACGTGTAGTAGGCGATCTTGAAGAGGCGTAACGGTAGAGAATTTTGACCAGCCACCTCGATCCCCATCGCCCTCCGCCGCCTGCGACCCCGTTTGGAGGGGGCGTAGGCATAAAGCTACAAGGTCCACGGCGTAAAAGCCGGACGAGAAGCGGACGAAAACCGGACGAAAACCGGATGACGCTCGCCTCGCTATGCTTTGCCGGGCCGACGGCACGCCGAGCCGTCTTGTGCTATCATGGCCCCACCACTTGTTAGTGGCATGTCTGCTGGGTCACCACCCATGCGGAGACCGGTTACGGCAAACCAATACGGCGATGTCAGGGCGTTGACATGATGGGCACCGATGAGGAAGGGGTATGCTCTATCGTTTTGCGGATTGTGTTCTGGATACCGAGCGGTACGCATTGCGCCGGGCCGGCGAGGGGATTGCCCTCGAGCGCAAAGTGTTCGAGGTGTTGCGATACGTGCTGGAGCACCGCGACCGCCTGGTGTCGCGCACCGAGCTCCTGGAGCACTGCTGGCCCGAGGCGTTCGTCAGTGACGAGACGCTCACCCGCTGTATAAGCCGGGTGCGGCAAGCCATCGGCCAGAGCTCGACATCGCCGCCGCTGCTCCAGACCATCCGCGGCCTCGGCTATCGTTTCACCGGCACGGTCACCGAGGTGGCACCGGCACCACCGGCGGCGCTGGAGACGCCACAGGGGGCCAGGGAGTCGGGAGGACCAACCGTACTCCCGGAGTCCGACGTGGGCCAGCACCGCACCGGCGCCGTCTCTCCTCCAGAGCCGTCCACCCCCGAACCTCCCGCCTGGCCCCCACAGGCGCCGGGCCCCTCTGCCGCCGCGGTCCCGTCGGCGACTGGCGCCGAACGGCGGCAGCTCACGGTGCTCAGTTGTGCCTTTGCCGATGCCGAGGCGCTGCTGGCGCACCTCGACCTCGAAGACTACCATCGCCTGCTCCAGAGCGGGCGGACGGCCTGCCGTGCCATCATCGAGCAGTTCGAGGGCTCCGTCGCCCAGCAATTCGACGAGGGGGTGCTGGCGTATTTTGGCTATCCCCTCGCTCATGAAGACGATGCGCACCGCGCCCTGCGTGCCGGCTTGCAGCTCGTCGAGACGCTTGGCCACCAGGTGCCGGCGAGGCACCACAATTCCGAGTCCGATCTGCACCAGACAGGTTTGGCGATGCGGGTGGGTATTCATACCGGGGTGGTGATTGCCGAGCCTGGCTCGGCGACAAGGGCGGCGCCGTCCCTGGCCGTGGGCCTCACCCCGCGCCTGGCCGTCGCCGTGCGTCAGCTGGCGCGGCCCCAGACCGTGGTGGTGAGTGCGGCCACCGCGCAGCTGGTCGAAGGGTACTTTGTGTTGAAGGACCTGGGCGTCCATCAGCTTGCCGGGCAGCCCCAGGCAGTTGCCGTCTACGAGGTGAGGCAGGCGAGCCGCCTGCAGACGCGCCTGGAGGTGGCAGCCGTGCGTGGCTTGACCCCGTTTGTCGGGCGCGAGGCCGAAGTGGCCCTCCTGCACGAACGCTGGGCCCATGTCCAGGAGGGCCTGGGCCAGGCGATCATCGTCCGTGGCGAGGCCGGCATTGGCAAATCGCGGCTGCTGCAGGAGCTGAAAGACCAGGTTGGTGAAGCGTCGCATCTGCGACTGGAATGCCGCTGTTCCCCGTATCACCAGAACACAGCGCTGTATGCCCTGGCGGATCTCGTGCAGCGTGCCCTGCCGGTACCGCAGGCGGCGTTCCCTGAGGCCCGTATCGAGGCGCTCGAGACCCTGCTGCGCCACGCCAACGTCCCCCTCGATGCCACAGTGCCGCTGTTGGCCGACCTGGTAGGGCTCAGCCTGCCTCCGGAGCGCTATGCGCCGCTGACCATGCCGCCGCAACGGCAGCGGCAACGGACCATGGAAGCCCTGCTGGACTTGCTGTTGGCCCAGGCGACTGCCCAACCGGTGCTGTGGATTGTGGAAGATGTGCACTGGGCGGATCCGTCGACGCTGGAGTTTCTCGAACTCGTCATGCGTCAGGTGGCGACCGTGCCCATGCTGGTGGTGTTGACGTGTCGTCCGACGTTTGCGTTGCCCTGGCAAGTGGGAACACCGGTGACGCTGATGGTCCTCGAGCGCCTGACGCAGCGACAGGTCGAACAGATGATCACCCAGGTTGCCGGTGGCAAGCGGCTCCCAGCCGAGGTGCTGCAGCAACTGGTGGACAAGACCGACGGGGTACCGCTCTATGTGGAAGAGCTGACCCGCCTGGTGGTGGAGTCAGGGCAGCTCCGCGAACTGGATGACCGGTATGATCTCACCGGGGAGCGCACGCATCTGGTGATTCCGTCCACCTTGCAGGACTCGCTGATGGCACGTTTGGACCGCCTGGGGGTGGGCAAAGAGGTGGCGCAGTGGGGCGCGGTGTTGGGGCGGGAGTTTCCCTATGAGACCTTAGAGGCGGTGACGCCGTTTGAGCCGGCGACGTTACAGGCCAGTCTGCAGCAACTGGTCGAGGCCGAGGTGCTGTTGCAGCGCCGGCTGGGGCCGCAGGCGCGCTACCGCTTCAAGCATGCGCTGCTTCAGGACGCCGCGTACAACGCGTTATTGCAGCGGCAACAGCAGGAGATGCACCTGCAAATCGCGCAGCGGTTGCTCGCCCACTTCCCCGATATGGGCGAAACGCAGCCGGAAGTCCTGGCGCAGCACTTCACCGCCGCCGGGCACCACGAGCGGGCCATTGAGTACTGGCACCGGGCCGGCCAACGCTCCTACGAGCGCTCGGCATATGTGGAAGCGGTCAACTACCTGACCCAGGGACTGACGCTGCTCTTGACCCGCCCGGAGGGCTGCGAGCCCTCGGCGTGGCTGCACCAGGAACTGATGCTGCGCATCGCCCTGGGCAAGGCCCTCGTCGCCACCAGGGGGTTTGCGGCGCCGGAGGTGGAGCACGCCTATATGCGGGCGCGTGACCTGTGTGAGCAACTCGGCAATACCACGCAGCTTTTTGCCGTCCTGCATGGCCTGTGGCGCCTCTACGTGGGGCGAGGCGCGCTGCGGCAGACAGACGCCCTCGAGGAGCAAGTGCTCAGCTTGGCGCAGCAAGCCCAGACCCCGCCGTTGCTTCTGGCAGCTTACAGTGTCCAGGGGATGAGTCGCCTCTACCGTGGCGATGTGCTCACGGCGCGGGTGACCCTGCAGCACTGTGTGCCCCTGTACCATGCCCACCAGCCCGCGCTGGAGGTGTCCCTCTATGGTGGCGCTGATGCGGGCGTGTCGGCTCTCGCCTGTCTGGCAATCGTCTTGTGGTTACTGGGCTATCCGTCTCAGGCTGCAGCAAAAAGTCAGCAGGCTCTCACCCTGGCCCAGGACCTGGCGCATCCCTTTAGCCTGGCCTTTGCCCTGGGCTTTGCCACGGTCCTGTCGATGTGCCTCTCTCAGCCGCGGGTGACGCAGACCCAGGCCGAGCGGCTCATGGCTGTCGCCACCGCGCACCATTTCCCTTACTGGTTGGCCCTCGGCAGGTTACAGCAGGGGGGGGCGCTGGTGGCCCAGGGGGAAGTGGCCCAGGGGCTGACACAGATCCAGCAGGGATGGGCTGCGGTTGAGGAGAGCTGGCTCGAGTACCATTATATTGTCATCGCCGAGGCGTACTGGCGCGCCGGCCTGGTGGACGCGGGACTTGCCGTGCTGCATGATGCCCTGGTACTCATGGACACCCATGGCACGGGCTGCTGGGAATCTACAGCCTATCGTCTCCAGGGCGATTTACTGCTGCAGCAAGAGGCCTCGCAGGTGCCGCAGGCTGTAACCTGCTGGCAGCAGGCCCTGACCGTTGCGCGTCGGCAACAGGCCAGGAGCCTGGAGCTCCAGGCCGCTCTGCGCCTGGCCCGGCTGTGGGGGCAGCAAGGGCAGCGCGACGAGGCCCGCAACGTCCTTGCCCCGGTCTATGGCTGGTTCACTGAGGGCTTTGACACCGCCGATCTACAAGCGGCCACAGCGTTGTTGGATGGACTCTCGTAGCCTGCCGGACTGTGACAGACGATACCTCTATCTCCTCAAGCCATTCCATGTGTATCTCCGGTAGGGTGTGAGGCGCGATAACCGGCGATAACCGGCATAGAATCCTCCTTTACAGGGGCGACTAAAAAAGCAGAAAAAACTTACTCTGACCCGAATGGCCTTAAGTTAGAGGCAACCCGTTTATTACCAATAGGTTGTTGAAATCGTGCGGAGTCCGAAATGGCGTCACGATTTCACTTTCTTCGGGTAACGATTTCTCGTATGACTCAGCAAACTATACACCCGACATACAGGAGATCGCTTATGCCAGCCACCCTTACCCAAGTCGTCCAACAATTCCAGCAAGATTGGACCGCCCAACTCGAGCCATATGCCATCTTGAAGGCCTGCCATGAGGTGGGCTATGAATGGCGAGAGCGATGTCTGGACCCCGTCACCACAACGCATCTGTTCTTCGTCCAGGTCGTCAATGGCAATACCGCCTGCACGCATCTGCGTCACCTCGCCAAGATCGAGGTATCCGCCTCGGCCTACTGCCAAGCCCGCTCCCGACTTCCTCTCAAGGTCTTCACGCGGCTACTGAGAGCAACGGGAAACGCCTTGCAACAAGAGCCACTCGAAGAGCATAGCTGGTTAGGCCACCGCTGCTTCTGGGTCGACGGCTCGAGCTTCTCCATGCCCGATGCCACTTTTATTGATCAGGTGGTTTCCCAAATGTCTGTATTGGGGCGGGTGAACCACGCGGTTAACCCCACCTAAATGGCGAAGGTATTGACTCTAGGGGACGGCCTAACATGGCCCTTGCAGGCGGACCGTCCGCTTCGCGGCCAGCCGCTGAAGGGCGGCGTTAGCGCTCTCTAAGCCACGAGAATCATAACATTGACACACAGGGAAACGATTGTGGAGCAATGGAGTCACCTTCGTTTTTCAAGAAAAGCAGAGAGAATGTTATCGAATAATCGACAGTCGATACCGGCATTCAAGAACCAAATCTCCCTGGCTCTCGAAACAGGGCATCTCTATCTTGCCAATCCCGTATTGTCCCTGCAAGGGCCTGTTGTGGTGATTCGGCACGGTGAAACATCGGCGAATACACGGCGGGTGCTTCAAGGAGTCAGTGATACCGCCGACAACCAATTACACGCTCGCGGGCGCCAACAAGCTGAAGACATGGCACGGACCGTGTATACCCAGATGCTTGACCGGTATGGATTGACGCAACTCTGCCATCTGCTCCAGACCAAACGCGTGCGGGCATTCACCAGCCCTCTTGGTCGTGCGAAAAGCACCGGGGAGGCATTGGTGAGCCATGTCTTTCGCCACACTGGCTGTCACCTGGCTGTGGAAGAGCTCGCGGGGTTAGTCGAAATGAATTTTGGGAAGGCTGACGGTCTTTCACTCAGCGAGATGCAGGATGCTCGACTCGACCATGTTGTGGAGACCACGCGTCTCTTTCTCACACAACATGCCTCGGTGACATTTGATGGCGGCGAAAGTTTCCTTGATGTGGTGCACCGAAGCATGGCCGTCATCACGCATCTCAATACGGTATTTCACGAAGCAAAGACCGTCCTGTGTCTCGTGTTTACGCATGGTGTCATGAGCAGCGCATTACGGGCCATTGTCGGTGATCCGAGTATTTTAGCGACTGACGGGCGGATAGATTTTCGGGACAAATGATTAGGGCACGCCATGCCGTGCTGGTTGTCATGTTCTCAAGCAGAAACACGCAGTTGATTTGAGGATGAGTATGGTTAGGAAATATCATAACAACGCGTGGAACACCCACAATATGCTGGTGTTCTATGTGGGATAGCGCTAACAAAGCCATGCAACAGACCAAACCCGCGCACCGCAGTTTCAACATATGCCTCTCGCATAATGGTTCGGTGCTCTGGGGCGGCTCGTTGCCCGTCGTTATGGCCCGGGTTTGGCTGCTGATGGCAGGCGTTAGACGTTGGCCAAGACCAGATTGATTGGCAAGCATGGAATCGGTAGATCGAAAACTTCCCAATAATCCCGGGATCTTTCATATTCCAGTTGACAGTTTGTGGACCCAAACTCAGCGATACGCCGGCTTTCGCCAAACAAACTGTTCACTACTTTTCCGTGCTCGTGAAAGATCCCAAACATCGATCCCGAAAATTGTTGGCCTGCAGGAGCAATTTTTGCACGTCAGCAGGCTTGAGGTGATAGGCCGAGGCAGCAAGTTGATGCTTGGATGCAGACATCGAAAGACCTCCTGAAAGATGGCTTTGTTATTTTTTTGTGTGCCAAAAATGACACACCACCCATATCAGGAGGTTAGTCCTTTAAACTCAATCGGGTAAAAACGTCACACTTCCCCCCTTCTAGACAATTTAGTCGGCATAACTCCCCTAAAGGTGAAAAAGGCATCGCGACTCGACGGTCAATTTAGCTTTGCAGTTCCTCAAGCAATATTTTGGCGTCCTGGAGGTCTGCCGTGTCAAAACCCTCAGTGAACCAGCCGTAAACCGGGGCGAGCAGGTCGTAGGCGTCCGGGCGTTTGCCCTGGGACTGCCACAGGCGAGCGAGGCTGGTAGCGGCCCGGAGTTCCCAGGATTTGGCTTGTTGGTGACGAGCGATGTTGAGAGCTTGATGGAAGCAGTGTTCAGCTTCGGGGGGGCTATCCGAGGACTGAGACAGCAGAAATTCTCCCTTGAGGCGATGTATTTCGGCAAGATGGTGATGCTCTCCGGTTTGTTCGACCAGCGCAAATGCCTCATCCATGAACGATAAAGCTGCTTCGGGCTGCCCGAGTTTCCCATGGGCCTCAGCCAGGAGGGCCAGGAAATAGGGGCGGCAAACCACCGAATCGGTAGCGAAAGCGGTCTGCATACCCTGCTGGATGTGCTCCCGTCCGTCTTCTGCCCATCCCTGCGCTACCCATGCCCAACCTTTCATAACCGTCATCCAGCCCAACCAGAGTATGAACCCGTGCTGGCGCAGAAAAGCCGCCGCTGTGTCAGCATGTTCGACAGTGCTCGCAATATCGCGGCGGTAGTGGGCGATGAATGTTGCAGCCCACAAAATAAAGCTTAATGTAAATGGGTGAGCCTCCTCCTGAGCAAGGATCAGGGTCTCCTGTATGGTCTGGCGCGCTTGCTCGGGATAGCCCAATAGCCATAGCAACTGTGCCGTTAGGCTCCGAAACACCAGACTGTACTGATATGCCGTGCGTCCAAAGGCGACAATGGAAGTGTGGGACGGTAAGCGTTCAGCTAGAGCGATGCCTTGCCTATAGTGTTCCAGAGACGCCATGAATGCTCCCCGGAGTAGCAAAACCGTGCCCAAGTTATAGTAGGCATCCACCGCCATTGGGAGGTCATCCAGGCGTTGAGCTAAACTGAGGGCTTGCTCGGCAATCTCCTGCGTTTTGTGTGCATGTGCAGCGTGATGGACATAGACGCGGCATAACCCAAAGAGCACTTGCAGGAATTGAGGCGATTCGTCCAACTGCAAGCGCTGACACAGCTCATGCGCCCGATGATAGACCTGTGCGACTTCCGCATTTCCAAACCCCTTGAGCGTCATCAACGTCGGGCCAAGGATCAGGCAGAGGTCCAGTTCACGCTGGCTGCGGTTGGTCGTCTCAGAGAGGGTCATCAGCGCCTCCACTCCTGCGGTAAGGTGCGCAATCGCTTCTTGATAGGCCGAGCGGGCAATGGCACGTTCCCCCGCCTGTTGCCAATAGTCGACGGCCTGCTTATGGAGCCCTGCTTCCGTGTAATGATGCGCGAGCAGTTCAGGCCGGGTCTCCACCATCTGTGGAAACCGCGTTTCCAACACCTGGCCAATACGTTGATGATACTGTTGCCTCGTGCGCTTCAAGAGGGACGCGTACGCTGCGTCCTGAACGAGAGCATGCTTGAAGAGATACGTCGCCTGGGGCGGCAGCCCCCGCTGGTACAGGAACTCTGCTTCGACCAACTGGTGCAGCCCCCGTTGCAAGGTCGCCTCGTCCCACGGGGAGACGGCGTGCAGCAGGGCATAGGCGAACTCGCGCCCCAGCGTGGCCCCGAGTTGCACCAGACTCTTGACCGTCGCCAGGCGATCGAGCCGCGCCATCAGTGAGTCATGCAGCGTGGCGGGAATGGCCAGTGACGGCAGGGGACCGGTCAGCTCATAGCGGTCTTCCCGCTCCTGGAGCAGGCCAGACTCCAGCACCATCTTGGTCAACTCTTCCACAAACAGCGGCACCCCATCGGTTTTGGCGACGATCTGCTCCACCACCTCAGGGGGTAGGGCCTTGCTGTGTGCCACCTGGCGGATCACCTCCACGGCCTGTCGGCGGGGCAACCGATTGACCGTGACCTGGGTGAGGTGGGCACGACCCGTCCAAGGCGGAGTGAAGTCCGGACGAAAGGTGCACAGCACCAGGATGCGGGCGGTGGGGCCTTGATCGACCAGTAGGCTGAGCAGCTCGATCGAGGACGGATCGACCCAGTGCAGGTCTTCCATGACAAAGAGCACGGGCTGCTGGGCCGCAATGCGCAGCAAGATGGTCAGCAGGGCGTGCAGGGTCTGCTGCTTCTGCTGCTCGGGCGACATGGTCAGGGGGGCATAATCAGTAGTCAGCGGCAGGGAGAGGAGGGCAGCCAGGAGGGGCACAGCCTCCGCCAGCGCCAGGCCATACTGCACCAGGAATCCTTCGAGTTTGCTGAGCTTCTGTGGTGGGGGTTCCTCCCGCTCGAAGCGCAACGCCACCCGCTCCAGCAGATCGATCATCGGATACAAGGCGGTGTTTTGGTAATAGGGCGAACACTGGCACGGCGTCAACCACGCCTGGGGCTCGCTGGCCACGTGGTCCTTCAGCACCTGCACCAGGCGCGATTTGCCAATGCCCGCTTCGCCGCTGAGCAGCACCACCTGCCCGACCCCCTCTTTGACCTGCGCCCAGCGCTCCTGCAGCAGCCCAATTTCCTGCTCGCGGCCTACCAATCGGGTCCACCCGGCGCTGCCAGCAGCTTCCAGGCGACTGCGGGCCATACTTTCATAGAGCACACGATAGACCGCCAGCGGCTGGGCCTGGCCTTTGAGGAGTGGCGTCCCTAACGGCTGGCAGGCAAAGAACCCTCCGAGGAGCTGAAAGGTGGTAGCACTAATCACCAACGTATTGGGTGCCGCGATCCCCTGCAGGCGGGCCGCCAGATTCGGGGTCTCGCCGAGTGCCAACTGCTCCCGTCGGGTGCCGCCTCCTATGTCACCCACCACCACCAGGCCGGTATGGATGCCCAGGCGCGCCGCCAGGTGCACCCCCCGCTCCTGCCCCAGGTAGGTATTGAGTTGTCCCAGGGCTTCGATCATCCCGAGCCCGGCCCGCACGGCCCGCTGCGCATCATCTTCGTGCGCCAGGGGGTAGCCGAAGTAGACCAGCAGGCCGTCGCCGAGATACTGCGCGATATGCCCCTCAAAGCGGGCGATCACTTTGGCGCAGGTCTCTTGATAGGCCCGCACCACCTCGCGCAGCTCTTCCGGGTCGAGTTGGCTGGCAAGTACGGTCGAGTCCACCAGGTCACAGAATAGCACGGTGAGCTGGCGGCGTTCCGCCTCCGCAGCGTGCGGCTCGGAGGGCTCGCCCTGTGGTGTGGGAGTTGGGTCAGCCCTTCCTACCCAGACGAGGACGGCGCCCTGTTCGTCGACCGCCAGGCGTTGGGCGGTAATGAGCTCGTCTTTCAGGTCCTCTAGGAAGGCATCGTCGAGCTGGAATTCGCGTTTGAGGGCCCGATAAGTCACCCGCCCTCGCTGCCGCAGGAGTGCCACGACTTGGTCCAGCACCTCATAGAATCCCATCGCCTTCCTCCCCTCCCCAGCTGGGGCACGTGGCAGGTCTTAATCAGACCACAATCCCTGGAAACGTTCGGCCGCTAAAACCGTGTAGCCCACCGTGTGCTGAATATTCTTATGGCCTAAGTAGTGCTGAATGATCCGCGTGTCGTGGCCTTCGTTGGCCCGGCGGACGTGTACCTTGGCCAACGGCATGTATGTGGTGGGCAGCGTCTATAATTTTTGTTCGCCTCATCTCAGTCTCGATCCTGGCCAATAGATCACCCCGGCAATGGCGGCGGGGCTCACGGATCATTGCTGGAGCCTACAAGAACTGTTGTCGTTCAAGGTGCCGCCGCCTCAATGGAAGCCACCAAAGCGACGAGGGCGGCCATCACAAGCCTTACAAGGTCTCATTGAGAGGTGGTGCGGGGACCACGGTTAACTGTGGAGCTACCTATCATAGCAGAAACCGCCCGTGCACCCGAGAAAAAATCGTACTGGGTCTCCAACGCGTGGGGAGTGGGCGTTCCTTGAAGGGATGTGAAAGGTGATGCGCCGTTCGAGGGTGCCAGATAATTCTGAAAGTGCCACATAACTTAGAAAGTGACAGGCAGGGCTCGTCAATATCTGTATGCTGTTGATAATATTGAGTTAATACGACGGTTGAAATATTTTACATGAACATGTAAAGTTCTTGATCATGTTAGGTAAAGTTAATATCTACATGTAAATCAATAGATTCAGGCCTCGACACTTGTCGTGATCAGGCGCCGCTCGCACTTGCTTTGCTGCCTTCGAATGTCGCCCCATTATCGATTTCACAACCAGAAATTGCCTTGCGTGTGTCCGAGAAAATGGGACAAGGCAACTTGTGGCATGTCTTGGACTACGGTTCCCACAGCGACCTCCTTTGTCAATCCCTTGCCTTTTGATGATGGCTAAGGATGGCGAGGTCGCCCTCTTGTTTCAACCTCTATGGAGGTGGGCTGCTAATTTTTCTGGGGTCTCATGAGAGCTAAGTCTTTAAGCCAAAATAACCTGGACTTTTTGTATTGACAAATTTGATGCTACTTGCCTATGTTATGCATATGAACACCAAAAATCGAGCTGTCATCATCGCTCAGGTGCAAAAACGATACGAC
>Ga0214472_10003458_pt1 | contig 16691 bp, 14 predicted proteins | sample RVTome_6_FD_207662 | JGI IMG/M metagenome (GOLD analysis project Ga0214472, IMG submission 207662) | Soil microbial communities from uranium-contaminated site in the Upper Colorado River Basin, Wyoming, United States - RVT140D175 | ecosystem: Environmental > Terrestrial > Soil > Contaminated >... | reverse complement strand
GCGTTGAGCGGCCGGGAGCTGTCCACACATAACACCCGCACGGCGGCCGATTGGTCCTGTCCGGACGTTTGCCGTTGAGCCAATTCATGCAACTCGCCGATTGTCACGTCGGGATCAATCCCCGCCGTGTCGATCAGTTCACAGTGCGCGCCATCGAGATCAATCGTCGCCGACAGGTAATCGCGCGTGGTGCCGGCCACGTGGGAGACGATCGCCCGCCGGTGGCCGACAATCGCGTTGAACAGGCTGCTCTTGCCGACGTTGGGCCAGCCGACCAGGACCACGCGCGCCGCGGAGGCGTGTTGATGGCGGGTATCCATTTGGCCCAGCAAACGGTTCAATCGGTCGCGGGCGCCGGCCAATCGCCGCTGGGTTTCCGCCGAGGAAACGAATTCAATGTCTTCTTCGACGAAGTCCAGACCGGCTTCCAGGTCGGCCAATAGATCGAGCAATTCTCCACGCAGCTCGTGCAATGGACCCGACAGGCCGCCGGCCAACTGCGCAAGCGCCACGTCAAACTCGCTTTGCCCGCTGGCGTTGATCACCCCCAACACGGCCTCGGCCTGCGTTAAATCGATCCGCCCCGCGAGGAAGGACCGCAGCGTGAACTCACCCGGCAGCGCCGGCCGCGCTCCGGCGGCGCATACGGCAGACAGAGCGGCGTCCAGCAGCGGAGGAGAGCCGAACGTGTGCAGTTCGGCCGACGGCTGCCGGGTGTAACTGCGCGACGTCGGCCAGTAGTGCAAATCGGCGGGCAGCGAGCGGTCGAGATCAGGCAATTCGACGTGGCCCGACACGACGGTCGGCCGTCGCAAGTTGTCTAATTCAATGCCGTCGTCAGGCCGGAAGCAGCGTTGGAGACATCGCAATACCCGCGGTCCGCTCAGCCGCACGATGCCGCGCGCCGCAGGACCGGGGGCGGAGGCGATGGCGGCGATAGTGTCCTGAGTATCCACGGTCCGGGCACACTTGAGTTTTTGGTAGTCCCCATTCTCTGATCGATGCCGGCGACGTTTTGAGCGTTCGTAGGGAACGCAAAAAGCTCACGCAGAGGCGCAGAGGACGCAGAAATGAGGAATGACTGTTAGTTGTCTATCGGCGACAGCGCGGTTTGTGTCCGACCGACCGGCCAACTGCGTGAGCGCTTCCCCGACTACCGTCTACCGACTACCTTTTTTTCTCTGCGTCCACTGCGCCTCTGCGTGAGGTATTCACGCGACACCGGAATACTCTGATTTTGAGATTAACCTTCTGGGGCCCTTCGCGTGTAATCCGGGCGGTTGATGTTACCGGCGCCCGCGTTGTTTTTTGCGTTTGGCCGCCGCCGCGCCGTTGCCGCCTGCGGTTGTTTTAGCGGCCAGTTGCGGATTGGGTTTGCTTTCTGCGCTCGCGGTTGCACTACCGGCCGCCGGTTGCACTTTCGGCAACAGTTTACGCTCGGCGATTCCCCACAGGCTGGAGGCGATGAAATATAGACAAAGTCCGCTGGCCACCTTGAAGAACAAGAAGGCCATGAAGATCATCATGTAGCGCATCATCTTCTGCTGCAGCGCCGACTGTTCGTCGGTCGGCGGCGGCATGAACATCTTCTGCTGCCACAGGAACAACGCGACGGTGACCAGCGGCAGAATGTTCAAGTACGGGCCCAAGAAATGCACCACAAAGCCCGGCATGAACGTGTCCCAACGCAGGAACATATCCGGCGCCGCAAGGTTCGAGGCCCAGTCCAGGCCCGGTATCAGCGGCGCTTGGCGCAATTCGACGTCGACCATCAACGAACGGTACAACCCGATGAAGATCGGCATCTGGATGAACAACGGCAAGCAACCCGACAGCGGGTTGTAGCTATGCTTGCGGAACAGCTCCTGCTGGGCCTTCATCCGCTGTTCGGGATTCTTCTTGTACTTCTCCGCGATGGCCTTCATTTCCGGCTGCAACTGCTGCATCTTTTGCGCCCCCAGCGCCTGCTTGCGGCTCAGGGGGAACATCGCCATGCGGACCATCACGGTCAGCATGATGATCGCCAGGCCATAGTTGCCGACGATGCCGTAAAAGAAGTGGAGCACGACGAGCATCGGCCGGGCGACCCAATGAAACCAGCCGTATTGGACCAATTCGCTCAGGCCGTATTCGGCGTTGCCCAACAGTTCTGGCTTTTTAGGTCCGGCGAACAGCTTGAAGGAATGGGACAGCCCTTCTCCGCCAGGTTGCAACTGCCGGGGCTCGCTGGTCACGCGGAAAGAGGTGTTCAGCAGGCGTGGGTTTTTGGGATCGACGGCTCCAGCGCGGATGGGCGTGGCGCTGGCTAACCACTGGACGGCCGGGTCTTTTTTTTTGGGGATCAACACGGCGGCGAAATACTGTGCATCGACGCCGATATACGACAGCGGCACCCAGTTGGGATTCACGTCTTCTTCGTCGTCGGCGATAGTGGCGGCCGACATGAATTCATGCGCGATCCGCGAGCCGTTGTAGTGCCCGGCGACGACGTCGCGGATGCCGGCGCTCCCCCAGTGCGGGCTGATTTTATTGGCATACCACCAGCCCTCGATGGGCAACCCGGTGGCGCCGTCCAATTGATAGGCGACCGTCTGCGGCTGGCTGCCTTCGGCCAGTTGGATTTGCAGATCGAAATCGACGTGGTAGGCGGGAAACATCACGTTGTCGCGTTCGGCATCCGGCACCTTCGCGAGGCCGTACCGCTTGGTGACCACAAGTCCCGAAGGCAACTGTTTCCGTAAGGTTACCTGCGCGTCATTCGCGGCGACGATCTCCCAGTTGCCGTCGATCAGTCCATCGGCGCCTGCCAGCTCTTTTTCATCCGCACCGCGCAACGTCATCAACAGCGAAGCCGGGTCGGCCGCTTCACGCCGCACGACCTGCAAAGGATACCGGGCCAATTCAACGTCGAGTTTCTGTTCTTCGCCGGCTCGGATGATCGTCAGTTCGACCGACTGCCCCGGCTCGGTTTGCTGCACCGCGTTTTCAAACGCGGTCACGTTCGGCGTGCGCTCGCCGCCAACCGCTACGATCACGTCATCGGGTTTCAGGCCTGCCCGCGCGGCGGGAGTTCCGGGACCGACCACGCGGGCGCGGACGCCCTTGAGATCGACTTCGCGGGCCAGCGCCAGATGCCCCAGGTAGCCGGAGGTGTTTTCCAAATCGCGGAAGTTGCGGCCGCTGAGTTCGATGCGCTCAATGGCCGCGCCGTGGCTGGTAATGATGACCAGCATGCGATAGCCGCTCTCCGGATCGACCGAGCCGAGCGTCGCCCAAGTCAGGGGATGTTCGACCTCTCCTTGGGCGGCCACGGCCGGCGGGTCGTCGGCCACCGCTGGGTCGTCGTCCTGCGGTTCGTCTGCCGGGGCGGCGACGTCGGCCGGGTCTGCGTCTGCAGGGTCTGGGTCGGCCGCGTTTGCCGCCGCGTCGTTTTCACCGGGCTCGCCACCGGCGGCGGCCTGCTGTTGTGGCGCATCAACCGGCGGAGGCGGATCGCCGGCAAACCAGGTCATGACGAGCGAATTGACCGTCAGAATCAGGAACGCGACGACGAGGAAGGTGACGAAACGTTTGTCCATAAAGTGTATTCTCCGGGCGACCAGGTATCTTGCCAAGGGCGTCTACGCGGTAGCCCGGCCCGGCCGTAGCTGAATTCGCCTGCCGAAGCTGAATTTCGCAAGAATTCAACTCCGTCGCATATGATGCCGCAAACAATCCGAATTCTGGCGAATTCGGCTACCAGGTTTCCAAATTCTGGCGAATTGGGCTACGGATTCCTTCCCTTCCGGCTAATCATCTCGCGTGCGGCGTTCCGCTCAGCGGCCGTCACAAAGGCGGTCGCCCAGAAAATCGTCGAGGTCCGGCGTGTCGTGAATTTTTTGCCGCGTCTTGTCAAAGGGGTAATCGACCCGCCGGTATTTCAACAAATCGTCGTCGATCACCGCGTAGCATGCCCGCGGATCGCCGTCACGCGGCTGCCCCACACTGCCGACGTTGATCATCGACTTTTCCTCGCCCAAACGGTACTGGTAGCCGATCTCTTCAGGGCTGAAAAAATTCAGGTCTTGCGTGAACACGCCCGGCACGTGCGTGTGTCCCTGAAAACAGTATTTCTCAATCAGCGAAAACAGTTTTTCCATTTTCTTCTGATTGTAGATGTCTTCTGGAAACACATATTCGTTGAGCGGATTACGGGGCGAACCGTGTACGAACAGGTAGCCGTTTTCCCGCCGATTGCGCGGCAATTCGCCCAGAAAATCCCAGCGGCGGGCGTTTTCTTCCGGATCGCCGCGCGGACTTTCCAGTTGCTCGCGGGTCCAGAAAATCGCCCGTTCCGCGCCAGAATTGAATCCTTCCGGATCGAACAGCGCGCCCTGATCATGATTGCCCAAGATGCACACGTCGCACTTCATCACCAGATCGATGCACTCGCGCGGATTGGGCCCGTAGCCGATGATATCGCCCAAGCAGTAGATCTCCGTGATCCCCTGCTGCCTGATATCATCCAGCACCGCCTCGAGCGCCTCGAGGTTGCCGTGGATGTCGCTGATCAATGCGCGTTTCACGCCGGTCGGGTCCGCAAGACTTCGCTTTCTGTGGCGCATGCGGCAATCTCGACCGGGCCCGACGGGTCGGTTGGCGGGTCCGGTCGGATCGTCACAAGTACAACAGGAAGTCTAAGTTAGCGTTATGAGGTGGTCAAGTCGTGTTGCGCCGAAGGCGCGAGGCTTGAGGCGCGAGGCTGGAGGGTTCAAGATGACGACGTAGCCCAGACGCCGAATCGTCCCAATAACTGGGGCATTCCAGTTCGCCAACATGCCACGGACTCTGATGACGCCCGCGGCCCTTTTCGCATGACCGCCAAACTCCGCATCACCCGCACTGGACGGATTAGAAATTGGCCGTGAAAACACTTGCCCTGGAAACCAGCGGGCTAGGCGGCGGCGTGGCCGTCCTGGACGGCGAGCGCATTCTCGCCCACAGCCGGTTGGCCGCCAGCCCGCGTACGGCACAATCCCTGGCGCCCACGATACGCGAGGTGCTCCATACCGCCGGGTGGCGTCCGGCGGACGTCGAACTGGTAGCTGTGGCGATTGGACCGGGATCATTTACGGGTCTGCGTTTGGGAGTCACTTCCGCGAAGGTCTTCGCGTACGCCGTTGGCGCGAAATTAATCGGAGTCGACACTTTGGAAGTGATCGCCTCGCAGGCGACGTGCGAAGCCGATGAAATCCGTCCGGTCCTGCCAGCCGAACGTCGTCAAGTATTTGCCTGCTGGTTCCGACGCGACAACCACGGCAGTCTCATCCGGCTGCGTCCCGCGGAGATTGTCGATATCGATCGTTGGCTCGCCGGACTGCAACCGGGCGTCGCCATCACGGGACCGGCATTGGCGCAGCTTGCTGATCGATTGCCCGCCGGCGTCGAGGTCGCTGCGAAAACGCTTTGGCAGCCCACGGCCACTACCGTGGGACGCCTAGCCGTCGAACGGTTCAAGACGGGCCAGTCAGACGACGTGTGGAAACTCGTCCCGTTGTATCTGCGACGCAGCGCCGCCGAAGAGCAACGCGACCGGCAATCCGCGTCTCGCACGACTTCCGAGGGATGATGATGATGAAAACGCGTTGCACATGGTGCGGCGCCGACCCGCTGTACGTCGGCTACCACGACGAGGAGTGGGGCGTGCCGGTCCGTGACGACCGAGAACTGTTTGAGCACCTGGTGCTGGACGGCGCTCAAGCTGGGTTGAGTTGGATCACTATTCTCCGCAAACGGGAGAACTACCGACGCGCGTTCGATGGTTTCGATCCCAACAAGATGGCCAAATATGGACCGCGTCAGATCACACGACTCATGGCCGACGAGGGTATCGTCCGCAACCGCCGCAAGATCGAAGCCGCCATCGTCAATGCGCGGGCGTATCTCGAGTTGCAGGATGAAGTAGGCAGTTTTAGCGAATTCCTTTGGCAGTTTGCCGGCGGGCGGCCGCGGGTAAACTCCTGGAAATCCGTCGCGCAGTTGCCGGCCAAATCCCCGGAGTCGGAAGCTATGAGCAAAGAGTTGAAACACCGCGGCTTCAAATTCGTGGGCCCCACAATTTGTTACGCCTTCATGCAAGCCGCCGGCTTGGTCAACGACCATATTGTCGATTGCTTCCGGCATCGCCAGGTGGGGGAGAAGTAGTAGGCAGAGTGCAGAGTGCAGTACGCAGTAACGCGCTAGCGCGTAAGTCTGCCCTCTGCCTACTGCCCTCTGCCTTCTGCCTACTACTTCCGTCCGCCGCGCCGTGGCTGGATTGAATCGGAAGCACGGGATACGATGAATGTACAAACCATCCACGTCGCCGCATTGCCGCGGTCGGGCTGCTGGCGACCGGCCGCTGTTGGTGTAAGCATGCAAAACCAACGACTGGGACCCTACGAAATCGGCCGCAAGATCGGCCGCGGTGGGATGGGTACGGTCTACGAGGGGCTGCACGCGAAGACCGGCCAGGCGGCGGCCATCAAGGTGCTGAGCACCGTCCTGGGGCATGAAGAAGGTTTTCGCGATCGCTTCCAGGCCGAGATCGACTCACTGCGGAAATTGCGCCACCCCAACATTGTCCGCATCCACGGATTTGGGCAGCAAGACGACATCCTGTTTTATTCGATGGAACTGGTCCAGGGGCACAGCCTGGAAGAGGAGTTGGAAAGCGGACGTCGCTTCACATGGCGCGAAACCGCGGAATTCGGCGTTCAGATCTGCCGCGCGCTCAAGCATGCCCATGACCGAGGCGTGATCCATCGCGATTTGAAACCCGGCAATCTGTTATTAACCGCCGCGGGTCTGGTAAAGCTGTCTGACTTTGGCATCGCCAAGCTGTTCGGCCATGCCAGTCAAACGGCCGCCGGCGGCGTGTTGGGCACGGCGGAATACATGGCGCCGGAACAGGCCGACGGCCGCCCGGTGAGCGATCGGGCCGATCTTTACAGCCTGGGCGGCGTGCTCTACGCCCTGTTGGCGCGGCGTGCGCCGTTTCGGGCGAAAACGCTGCCGGAGATGTTGCAACTGCAACGTTACGCCGAAGCGGATCCAGTGCGGCGGTACGCTCCCGACGCGCCCGCGGAGTTGGAGTCGATTATCGCGCAGTTGCTTCAAAAGGACCCGACGCAACGCCTGCCCACGGCGCTGGTCGTGATGCGTCGGTTGGAGGCGATGCGCCGCGCGCTTTCTGTAGCGCCGGACCATGAAATGGGCGGAGAAAAATCGCCCGACTTGTATATTGCCACGTCGCCGACAGTCACGGCAGTCGACGCCTTGCACGGCGCGGCGAGGCGCGACGATGCAGAGAATCCACCGGCGAAAAAACCGGATGATGATCGACCCGACGCCCAAAACAATTCAGGCGTTTCACAATCCTCAAACGACGCCGCCGGCGCCGTCGGGCCACCGGCGTCGGGTGAGGAAATCTCCAGCGCGGTCTTGGTTGACGCCGGCGAATTGGAACCGGACGAAGCATCCCCGGCTGTCAAGCCGAAGGCGCGTTTTACGCCGGTCGCCGATGAAGAACATCCCGGCGCGCGGCCGCTGGACTCGACTTCCGCTCCCCTCGTTTCGATCCATACGGCCCTGCTGGTCTTAGCGCTCCTGTGCGTCGGCTGGGGCGTATGGTGGTTTCTCCAGCCTCCGGATCCAGACGCTCTTTACGCCCGCGTCGTGGCCGCGGCGAAGGAAGATCTGGAGGAACTCAGCCGCGTCGAAGATGATTTGGCTTACCTGTTGGACCAACACTACACGGCGGCCGACGACCCGCGCCGGGTGGAATTGCTTGGATACCAGGAGCGCATCGAGCTGGACCGTTTGGACCGCCGGCTCGGGCGCCGCGCTCGAAGGCCGGGCCAAGACGGCTCGTTATTGCCGGTCGAACGCGCGTACATCGAAGCCGTGCGGCTGCTGGAGCACGACGGACCGCAAGGGGTCGATCGCTTGAAGTCGGTGATTGAACTGTACGAACAGGGCAGCGACGCATCGGCCACCACGCGGCGCTGTCTCGAATTGGCTCAACGCAGGTTACAGCAGCATCGAGTCGAAGTCGCCCAGATCGTTGAGGATGATTTGGCCGCGCTCGACGCCCGCCTGCAACTGGCCGAACGGCTCAGCTCGACGGAACCGGAAACGGCGCGCAAGATGTTTCAAGCGGTGGTTGATCTTTACGGCGATAAGCCGTGGGCCGCGTCGGCCGTTGCCCGGGCGCAAGACGCGCTGGCGGCCGTCGCCCATTCGGCGGCGCCGCACGAAAGACGGTGAACGAATCACCCGCTGGAATGCCTTGGCAATCAAGCAGGCAGGATGACGTTTCAGAAAGATCGTTGTGATGAATGAGTCCGTCTTTCCAACTCCAGGCGGTTTTCCGACCACGCGGTTGCGGCGATTGCGCTACAATCCGCGCGTCCGCGGCCTCGTGCGCGCGGTGCGCTTGGATCCAGGGCAACTGATCTTGCCGCTGTTTGTCCGCGCGGGGCAGGGCGTGAAGCAGGAAATCGCATCGATGCCCGGCAATTTCCAGTTGTCGCCCGATATGCTGGGCGAAGAAATTAGGCAGGCGGCCGATCTGGGCTTGGGCGGCGTGATGCTGTTTGGGATTCCGGCCGAGAAGGACGCCCACGGCAGCGACTCTTATTCAGACGACGGCATTGTGCAGCGAGCCATCGAAGAGGTGCGGCAGGCGGCGCCCGATTTGTTCGTCGTGACGGACGTCTGTTTTTGCGAATACACCGATCACGGACACTGCGGAGTCATCCACCAGCGCGGCGGACAGGCGGACGTCGACAATGATGCGACGCTTGAGTTGCTGGCCCGGCAGGCGGTCAGCCACGCACGGGCCGGTGCGGATATGGTGGCGCCCAGCGGCATGATAGACGGCATGGTCGCGGCGATTCGCGCGGGGCTGGACAAGGCCGACTTCGCGCATCTGCCGATCATGAGCTACGCGGCCAAATACGCCAGCGCGTTCTACGGGCCATTCCGCGACGCGGCCGAGAGCGCGCCGCAGTTTGGCGACCGGCGCTCCTACCAGATGGATCCGACGGCGGACGCTGGACAGGCGCTGCGCGAGGTCGAACTCGATTTGCGCGAAGGCGCGGACATCATCATGGTCAAACCCGCGCTGGCTTACCTGGATATCGTACGGACGGTCGCCGACCGTTTCCCCGGGGTTCCCTTGGCCGCCTACAATGTCTCCGGCGAATTCAGTATGCTCAAGGCCGCGTCGGCCCGCGGCTGGCTCGACGAGCGGGCGGCCGCGCTGGAATCGCTCTCGGCCATCCGCCGCGCCGGGGCCAATATCATCCTCACCTATTGGGCCAAGGATGTGGCCAGATGGCTGGCGTCATAGCTGTTCGCGCGTGAATTAAGGATGTCCCCGATGACGGCGTTGAACCATCAAGGTGCATCGCGGGGCAGTAGCTTCAAAATGCGTTTAATCCAGCCCCGAACGGGGCTAGAATACGTCGCATCGACCAGCACTTTTTGCACGCCATTTTATGCAGACACGCCTTCATTGCTCGTGTGCTCCAATCGACATCTATTTAAGCTAAGGTCCGGCCATGTCACGGCAAAAAAGCGAGGCCGCTTTCGCGCATGCTCAATCATTGATTCCCGGCGGCGTGAACAGCGCCGCACGCGCGTTCGGCGCCGTGGGCGGGCAGCCGCCGTTTATCCAGCGGGGCGTCGGCGCCTACATGTGGGACATCGACGGCAACCGCTACATCGATTACGTCGGCTCGTGGGGGCCGCTGATCCTGGGACACGCGCATCCGGCGGTCGTCGAAGCCGTCGGCTCGGCCGCGTCGCGCGGGACCAGCTTTGGGGCGCCGACGGAGGCCGAAACCGAACTGGCCGAACTGATCGTGGCCGCCGTCCCCAATGTGGAGAAAGTGCGGCTGGTCAACTCCGGCACCGAGGCCACGATGAGCGCCATCCGCCTGGCCCGAGCCTTCACCGGCCGGGACGCGATCGTCAAATTCGCCGGGAATTATCACGGCCACGTCGACAGCCTGCTGGTCGCCGCCGGCAGTTCCGCGGCGACGTTGGGGGTTCCCAACTCGCCGGGCGTGACCGCCGGGACCACGCAAGACACGATCGTTTTACAGTTCAACGATTCGGGCGCACTGGAAACCACCTTTGCCGAACACGGATCAAAAATCGCCGCCATGATCATGGAGCCGATTGTGGGCAACATGGGCTGCGTGCCGGCGTCGGCCGAGTTTCGCGCGGCGGCCCGTCGATTGACCGACCGGCACGGCGCGCTGTTGATCTACGACGAGGTGATGACCGGATTCCGCGTGGCCTACGGCGGCGCTCAGTCGCTGTGGGACGACCGGCCCGATCTGACCACCTTGGGCAAGATCGTCGGCGGCGGACTGCCGGTCGGCGCGTTCGGCGGCCGGCGAGACATCATGGATCACGTGCTGCCGGCCGGCAATGTCTTTCAAGCCGGCACGCTCAGTGGCAACCCCTTGGCCACGGCCGCCGGCATCGCGATGCTCCGGCAACTCAAAGACGATCCCCCCTATGACGACCTGGAGCGGATGTCCGCCCGGTTGGAAGAGGGCTTGCGCGCGGCGGCCACGGCGGCCGACGTGCCGCACTCGCTGGCGCGTGTCGGCAGCATGATGACCTTGTTTTTCAATCCTCGCCCGGTGACCGATTGGACGGTCGCCGAGCAATGCGACACCGCGCGATTCGCCCGTTATTTCTGGGGACTGATCGACCGCGGCGTCTATATGCCGTGCAGTCAATACGAGGCCCTGTTCGTATCAGCGGCCCATACCGCCAAAGACATCGACGCGACGATTGCCGCGGCCGCCGAATCGTTGTAAGAGCTAATCGGCGACTTGCGCCCCGCTGATCAACTGGATGAACTCGGCGTTCGACTTGAATTTGCCGAGCTTGCTGGCCAGTTGCTCCATGGCGTCGACGTGATGCATGGTGCTCAGCGTGCGGCGCAACATGGTGACGGCGTGCAGCGTCTCGGGGTCCAGCAGTTTCTCTTCACGTCGCGTGCCGGACTGGCTGATGTCGATGGCCGGCCAGACGCGGCGGTCGGCCAGCTTGCGGTCCAGTACAAGTTCCATGTTGCCGGTGCCCTTGAACTCCTGGAAGATCAGTTCGTCCATCCGGCTGCCGGTGTCAATCAGCGCCGTGGCGACGATCGTCAACGACCCCCCTTCTTCGAACAATCGGGCGGTGGCGAACAGCTTTTTGGGTATATCCAACGCTTTGATGTCAACGCCGCCGGACATGGTGCGTCCGGTGTTGCCGACCCATTTGTTGAATGCCCGCGCCATGCGGGTGATGGAATCCATCAGCAGGAAGACGTCGTAGCCCATTTCGGCCAGCCGCTTGCAGCGTTCCACGATCAACTGCGAAAGCCGCACGTGGCTTTCCACGTCACGGTCGAGGCTGCTGGCAACCACCTCGCCCTTCACACTGCGGCGCATGTCCGTCACTTCTTCGGGCCGCTCGTCGACCAGCAGCACGATCAGTTTGACTTCGGGGTAATTGGTCGAAATACCATGGCTGATCTGCTGCAACAGCACCGTCTTGCCGGTCCGTGGCGGGGCGACGATCAGCGCACGCTGTCCCCTGCCCAGCGGAGTCAGCAGATCCATCACCCGCGGACTGAGCGGCGTCGGTCCGGTTTCCAACTGCAGCCAGCTTTCCGGGTTGATGGGTGTCAGCGAATCGAAGGTTTTGACGTTGAGGTATTCCTCAGGCGGCATGCCATCGACGTCCAGGATTTCCTTCAGTCGCGGTCCTTGTTGTTTACGGTGGTGCTGCACCATGCCATTGATAAGCAATCCTTCGCGCAGACCGAATTTTTCGATCATCGTGCCGGGGACGAAAGGATCGGTCCGTTCCCGCTGGTAGTTGGTATTAGGATCGCGCAGGAAGCCGTAGCCGTTGGGGTGCATTTCGAGCACCCCGCTGGCCGGTTCCGGTGGGACCGGTTCGCCGTTTTCGGTCAGCGCCGGTTCGTACTGAGGCGGACGTTCGCCACGTTGTTGACGCGTACGGCCCCGGTTGCCGCCCCGGTATTGGCCGTTGGACGTTTGCTGGCCGGGTCCCCCGCGGCCGCGCGGGCGACCGCCTCTTTTCTTTTTTGCCATGAATCACCTAGATAACGAAAACGTGCCATCAATCAAGAAATGGCGTGCAATGGACGCGCTTGTCCCGCTTCGGCAGAACAAATCGGAGATGGTGCGGTCCGCGCAGTCATGTTTTTTGACCTGCTCAAAGTCGCGCTGGTTTAAGAGGGCGCGAAACGGCCATAACTCGCCAATCATTCAGACCGGACTTCGACACAACGCGGTGCCGGCGGCGTTGCCGCCGCGGTTTGCCCGGCACCGCTTAAACGCGCTGCCCTCGCAGGGCAGTACCCTGGCGCTGGCAGCCGAAAACGGTGTCAAAACCAGGCTGTACCGGCCCGTCGTGTCAAGATTCCTAGTCAGGCGTCGGTCTTCACCATCAAGCGAATACCGCGCCCACAACCTATGAACCGCCTTTACGGCGGTACGCGAAGATTGCGTTTTTCCCAATCAAACCGGCGAGACACAGGCCATTCGCCTGATACCGTCAACGGCCGATGTCTCCGGCGGGGAACTCCTGACGAACAAAGCCCTCTTCAAATGCGTCGACCGAATGCAACTTGCGCTCGAAGACGAAAAACGGTGGTCGACAAATGTCTGACTTCAACCCCGAAACAGATATTCCTCGGTGGGGGTCGGTCGGAAAGCAGCCCGCCGGGACTCGTTAAACCGCGGCGGCCTGCGGACTCAGATAGCCCGCTCGTCAGGCGAAACTCAAGCTATGAGAATCTTAATCATATGTCGGACCGTGTCAAGCTTCGATTGGAGAATTAGCGGAGAATGCGGAAAGTCGACATGTTGGCAATTCCACTTTTTCCGTGGGCGACGCCCGAGGGTTCCCGGAGAATTCGCATAAATGGATTCTCAGTAAAAACTTACGATGCCGATAGTTCCGTCAAAGATGAACGACCGCTTGGGATTCGTGCCCTCGAACGATTTACCCAGTTTTACCGAATAACCGGCGTGCGACGGAAGAACCCGCAAAATCGCCACCGACGGCACATTTTTTCCAAACTCTACCCGCGCCCCGGACCGAGATAGTCAATGTCACCATTTGTTGAACCGTTTATTCTGGCCGGAGAGGAATTCTGCCATGAGGGCGGCGAACTGGATCGCGGGCGCTTGGTTCTTGTTGTGGACGTGCTCCGGCAGCGCACTGGCCCAAGAGGGATTGCGCTGGGAACAGAGCCTCGATGCGGCCAAGCTGGCGGCGGCACAGACCGGCCGATTGGTGCTCGTTCACTTCGGCGCTCCTTGGTGTGCTCCTTGCCAGGAGTTGGAGCGCAATGTATTCGATCAGCCCGGCTTTGGTCAGACACTGACGGCCAACTACGTCGCGGTCAAATTGAACGCCGATCATTTTCCGGCCACCGCGCGGGAGTACGGTGTGGAAGTCCTGCCGACGGACGTTATCCTGACGCCGCAGGGCCAATTGGTGCGACGGCTGGCCAGTCCGCGCACCGCCGTTGAATACGTTGCCGAAGTGCAACAAGTTGCCGCCGAATATCGCGGCCACGCGCAACACCAATTAGCCCAAAACGCCCCGTCCGCTGGCTTTTCTCGCCAGGCGACGCCCGCACCCCAGCAAGCTGCTCCCAGGTACACACCGCCGTCGCAACCGCAGAGCGCTGACGATCGATACGCCGACTACTTCAATCAGCGTCCGCAGCAGCCGTCCAAAGTGGCCGGACCTTACGCGGGGGAGACCAATGCAGCCCGAAATCCACAGCCGGCACCGGGTATTGCAACTGGGGGTTTCAGTTCGCAGCCGCACGCTGCCGCGCCGATTGCCCAACAGCCGCCCACTTACTCCGTAGCCCAAGGTCCGACGACTGTCACCCCTCCGGCAAACCGCTTCCAGGACGCCGGACCGCCGCCACAGCCGTCAATTAACAACACGGTGCCCGCCGACGTGGTTCGACCCGATCAGTTGCCCTCGGGCAGCCCGCCATTGGGATTGGATGGATTTTGCCCTGTGTCGCTTTCGGTCGAACAGAACTGGCGACCGGGCGACATCCGTTGGGGCGCCGTGCATCGCGGCCGCACGTACCTGTTCATCTCGACCGAAGCACAGCAGGAATTCTTGAGCGACCCGGACAAATACAGTCCGGCACTTTCGGGCAACGATCCCGTCTTGGCAGCCGATCAGGGCCAAGCGGTGGCCGGTCGTCGCGAACACGGCTGGTTCTTTGACGGCGGCGTATATCTCTTCGCCAACGAACAGACGCTAAAGCGGTTCGCGCAAGATCCGGAGTCGTACGCCGCGCGGGTCCGCCAATTAATGCGTTAGGGCCAGACGAAGAATAACGTCCCGATTTCGTCCGTGCGAACGTCGTGGACTGATTCGATGTATTTCGCCTGCTGCGAAAGCGGCTTTGGAATCCAAACGTGTGGATATCGTTCCCCGCCGCTACGACGTCTGACGAGAAACCGCTCAACACTCGCCCTGATTCGACTGTCGGCCTCGAAAAACAAAAAGCCGTAACTCATCAGCGAGTCACGGCTTATCAAAGTGGAGGATAGGGGACTTGAACCCCTGACCTTCTGGCTGCCAGCCAGACGCTCTCCCAACTGAGCTAATCCCCCAAGTGATTGGTATAAAAAGTGTCGAGGTTTTTCTTGGATATCGAAACGGGTAGGAAGCGATAGCGTGCTTCTTCGCGCTTCTGCCGTGACGTGAATGAGTCTACCAAGAGATCCCGGCGTTGCAAAGACGGTGGGCAGGTGCGGGGGGCCAGTTCGCCAGATCACGGATTTGGCCGCTCGCTTCCGTTTCTAGAGTCATAGGGAAAGATCGACGACTTGTCCAGTTGAAGCGTCGCGGTGAGCGCGAATGTTGAGCGTTGTTGCGTCGTCCAGCGTCGCAGTCCATCGGGCGGACGCTTCACTTCACTCGACGATGGAAGACCACGAAACCCAACAGGGCCAAGATGCCCAAAGAGACGGCCGAGGGTTCCGGGACCGCGGTCGTGCCGAGGTTGTTCCGGACGTTGTTGAGGTCCGTAATGTCGACCACCCCGTCTCGGTTGGTGTCGCCGGTGAGACCCAACACGGGGATACTCGTTTGGTGTAACCGTTCACGGGAAAAAACTGGGGTTCTTGAATTCTGGCTGCATCGGGTAAGTTGGCGGCGTCATGGATGGGACGAACGCCGAACTGCGAAGACTGCGAAAGGACAACCGGGCGCTCAAAGCGCAGCTCGCGGAGTTGCTTGCGCAGGTGGCCAGGCTGGAGGTCGAACTGGCCGCGGCGCGCAAGAACTCCGGCAACTCCTCCAAACCCCCTTCCAGCGATATCGCCAAACCACGGCGACCGGCGCAGAACAAAGACAAAGACAAAGACAAGAAGGGCAAGCGCCGGCGCGGCGGACAGCCGGGGCATCCGCGTCACGAGCGGCCGGCGTTCGACCCGGAAGATATCGACCAGGCCTGGGACTACACGCTCACCGCCTGTCCGGATTGCGGCGGCAAGCTCACGCCGGGAAACGAACCGCCGCGCGTCGTACAACAAGTGGAAATCGTCGCCCGTCCGATCCAAGTCAGCGAACACCGCGGCTGAACGTGGATGAGACGGGCCTCAAAGAGTACAACCGGCGGCTGTGGACGTGGTGCTTCCGGGTTTCGTTGTTTACGTTGTTTAAGATCGAACCTTCGCGCGGCTCGGACGTGTTGTTGGAAGTGCTGGGGCGCGAGTTTAACGGCGTGTTGGGTTGCGACTATTTCAGCGCGTACCGCAAGTACATGGGCGATTGTTCGGTACAGTTGCAATTCTGTCTGGCCCATCTGCTGCGCGACGTGCGGTTTCTCACCGAGCATCCCGATTCCCGCACGCGGGCCTACGGCCAGCGGGTTCTCGCGGCCATGCGGGAGTTGTTTGAGGTGATTCATCAGCGAGACGAATACCCGGCCGCCGCCTTTCAGATCGCATTGCAGAACGCGGGCGACGAGTTGTGGGCGCAGGCCGTGTACCGCGTTCCCGCCAGCAAGGAAGCCCGCAATCTGGCGAAGCGTTTTGAGAAACACGGCGAGGCTTACCTGCGGTTCATCACCACGCCGGGCGTCGAACGGACGAACAACCTGGCGGAACAGGCCATCCGCTTTGTGGTGATTGATCGGCAGATCACGCAGGGTCCCAAAGGCGAAGGCGGCCGACGTTGGCTGGAGTGCATCTGGACCACGCTGGCCACCTGCGCCCAACAAGGCCGTTCGGCGTTCGCTTTTATTGTCGAAGCGGTCTGCGCCTATTTTCAAGGCCGTCCCGCCCCCTTGTTGTTCCCCGACACTTCGTAACATCGCGCCGACTCTCGGCTGATTGCTTCCCCTCTCACGTCCCGACGCACCGTCCACGCTCCCACCTCGCGCGTCGCCACGGTAGAATCACGGGCGAAGCCGTGAACGGTTACCTTTTTCAAAACTACAGCTTCGGGCACAGGCACGTATGGCCCGTTCGGAAAAAAATGTCCCATTGGCTAGTTGAATAATTCTGCGATGCAACATCGAAAGAAGATGCCGCGCATCAGTTTTGGTCGCTTCGCCATGGATTGTAGTTTGCGGCGAGCAAGCT
>Ga0214472_10003457_pt1 | contig 16694 bp, 18 predicted proteins | sample RVTome_6_FD_207662 | JGI IMG/M metagenome (GOLD analysis project Ga0214472, IMG submission 207662) | Soil microbial communities from uranium-contaminated site in the Upper Colorado River Basin, Wyoming, United States - RVT140D175 | ecosystem: Environmental > Terrestrial > Soil > Contaminated >... | reverse complement strand
GAACAGGTTGAGGAACTCTTCTCCACTGGAGCCCTTTGTTGTAAGTGCTTACGATTAACTTCAAACCTAGGGGCAAAGAATTATCTCAGGCATGCAATGCCTTATGGGACATTGATGGGACAGTAATCTTTAACAATTCTCAATACTTATCAATCATAAATAAGTCTTATATTTGTATAACTCTCTCGCTATTAAGTTGATAATTGTTGAGTAGTATTGATGCCAGTAAGTTTCTAACTGACTGTAAATCCCTCGACTTCGGTCTTCGGCAGTTCGAGTCTGCCCGCCCCCATGTATTTTTTAGAAATATTTTCTTAAACGCCCAAAGAAATATTTTCCAAGTTTTTCCATGAAATGATCTTTCCTTGGCTGCGCAATTGATTTTCTTCTCCGCCATAGATTAAAAAAGTATTTTCTGAACTATTTTTTGCTAAGTTATTCCAATAATTTAAACCATCAAAAAAATCGGTATTAATTGTTTTAGCTGATTTTATTTCTATGGGAGTTAATAAAGGACCATGTTCTATGAGACAATCAATCTCATGTCCGTGTTGATCTCTCCAGAAGTAGAGGTTGGGATTCTTTTTTTGATTGATTCTGTTTTTCATTAATTCGCTAATAATAAAAGATTCAAAAATACCACCTCTTAAATAATGAGTTCTTAGTTGTTCAGGCGATTCAATACCCAAAAGATGACAGAGTAATCCTGTATCATAAAAATAAAGTTTAGGAGATTTTACCAAACGTTTATTAAAATTATTAAAATGAGGTCTTAATAAGAAAACTACAAAACTAGCTTCTAAAATATTAATCCAATCTTTTACAGTATTATGAGAAACTCCACAATCATTTCCAATCGAAGTCAAATCTAAAAGTTGTCCTGTTCGGGCTGCGCACATTTTTAAAAAGATTTGGAAAGTACTTAGATCTTTAATATTTTTTAGTGTTCTTACATCTCTTTCTGTATAGGTATTAACATAGTTTGAGTACCATTCTTTTGGTTCTAGTTTTTGATCATAAATTCTTGGATAGAATCCGGTAAAAATCAGCTCTTCAAGATTAGACAAGTTGTAATGAGCCATTTTAAGTTCTTCAAGGCTTAATGGTAATAGATGAAAAATAGCAACCCTGCCTGCTAAGGATTGGGAAATTTTTTCCAATAAAAGAAAATTTTGTGAGCCAGTTAAAATAAATTGACCAGGTTTCTTATTTTCATCGGCAATGACTTGTATGTAAGAAAAAAGGTCAGGAACATATTGTGCTTCATCAATAATTAAGGGTGTTTTGTATTCTTGTAAAAAAGCTTTGGGATCATTTTTAGCAAAACTTCTAAGTTCTAGGTTTTCTAAGTTAACATATTTGTAAGTCTTTCCAAAGAGTTCTTGTACTAATGTCGTTTTTCCAGATTGTCTAGGTCCTGTTAAAGCAATGACTGGGTAAGATTTAGCCAGTTCTTTTAGTTTTTTTTCTAATTCTCTTGCAAACATAGATTTTTTACCTTTACTTTCATAACGCATTATATCACAAGCGGACAATTTGTAAATAGAAATTACAAATAGCTCAATTTAATACAACTCACTAATAATAAACGCGATATGGTTTTTTTGAAGAGTTTGAAAATAAATAAGAAATTGAATAATATCTTTATAACGTGGTTTTAATAGCGTTTTCTTTTATCCGAGTTTCTCTTTCCGAGGCATATTGATTTATGATGTTTTTTACTACATATCTATATATTTAAGGTAATTTTCATCAAGTATGATAGGATTTGTATTAAAAATTGTGGCACACTCATGGCACATTTAGTAATGACTAATCTGGAAAACAGGGGATAGTCTAGGATAGATGAAACAGGATTAAGTGATTGATAGTTATGTCAATACGTTTCATAGAGTATCATGGATTATCCGTTTGGAAAGACTGTAAATCCCTCGACTCCGGTCTTCGTTGGTTCGAGTCCAACCGCCCCCAGTTCTATTAAAATTTTTTCATTTACAAAAAACGGTTTTTTTGACTAAATTGAAGTTGAACTTCAAAAAAGTCATAAATATGTTTGAAAGAATCTTAGAGGTTGAGCTTAAGGAGCTTGCGAAAGGTTATCCTATTATAACTGTTACTGGACCACGACAGTCTGGAAAAACTACCTTGGTAAGGCATGCTTTTCCAGAGAAAAAGTATGCAAACCTTGAATTTCCTGATGTTCGTGCTATGGCAATCGATGACCCAAGAGCATTTTTAGAACAGTTTCCAGATGGCGCTATTCTGGATGAAATCCAAAGAGCACCGCAATTGCTGTCATATATTCAACCACTTGTTGATGAAAAAGACCAAAAAGGCATGTTTATTCTCACTGGAAGCCACCAGCTAGAATTACAAGAGGCTATATCACAATCATTAGCAGGTCGAACGGCTTTGCTGACTCTTCTTCCTTTGAACTTAGCTGAGTTAGAAGCGGCTGGCTTTGATCTTACAGTGGATGAATGGATGTTTAATGGGGGGTACCCACGTATCTATAAAGACCATCTTGATCCTACAAAGACTTATCGAAATTATTTTCAAACGTATGTAGAAAGAGATCTACGTCAATTAATTCAAGTAAAAGATCTCATGCAATTTGAGCGTTTTGTTGCTATTTTAGTAGGAAGAATTGGGCAAGTACTCAATATGGAAGAAATAGGAGGGGAAGTTGGTGTGTCTTCTCATACTGTTAAACAATGGATTTCTATTTTAGAAGCTTCTTTCATAGTATTTCGGCTTTCTCCTTATTTTGAAAATTTTGGTAAGCGAATCATTAAATCTCCCAAACTCTATTTTAATGACGTAGGACTAGCGGTTTATTTATTAGGCATTCAAAATGAAACTCAACTTAAACGAGATCCTCTGCGGGGTAATCTGTTTGAGAATGCAGTTATATTGGAATTAAAAAAGTATCGGTTGAATCAAGGATTAGATCCTTCCCTTTTTTATTATAGAGATGTACAAAAAAATGAAATCGATGTCATTTATAAAAAGGGAAATGATTTAATACCTATAGAAATCAAGTCTTCGAAGACATTTCATTTAGAATTTACTAAAAAACTTAGCTATTTTCAATCGATAGCAAAAAAAAGAGCCTCTCAGTCTTTCCTCATTTACGCAGGTGACGTGGAGCAACGTATTCACGATACTCAACTCCTAAACTTTAAACATGCCGCACATGCGATCCACACATAAGAAATAGAGAATAATAATATTATCCAAAAATAGAATGCTTACTCATAGGTGGTTTTTGACTATTATTTTGCTTGGGACACTAGTGGGACAGTACTCTTTAACAATTCTCAACTTTTATCAATCATAAATAAGCGCTATAGTTGTTTAACTAGCTAGATATTAGATTGATAACTATTGAGCAGTGTTGGTGCCAGTAAGTTTATAACTAATTGTAAATCCCTCGACTCCGGTCTTCGTTGGTTCGAGTCCAACCGCCCCCAATTTCCTCGTAATTAGCTGTTTATTAAAAATTGAACAAATATAAGGCAATATATTCCTTGGCAAAAAGCTGTATTGTTTGCATAAATACCTTAAATTTTAAGCTATTTATGTATAGCAAAGGTAATGAAAAATTGCTCTTTGAAATAGCCGATAAACAACCGTTTTTTTTTACATCAAAGCAGGCTATTCAGTGTGGATTTTCCTCAAATAAAATTTTATCCTTCTTGCCTAATGATTAATTTTTTCTAGAACGGGTGCAATAAATTCTCTAATCTGGTTAACAACTTCTGATAAAGTGCTTTATTTGCCGAATATAAGGTATTTACATGATGCAACTATAACTCCATGCCCTATAGAAGACAAAGCGTATGATTTACTTATAGCTCTTCAAGTTTGGGAACATCTTGAGGGGAAACAACAAGATGTTTTTAAAGAAGTTATGAGAGTTTCCAAAATGGCGATTTTAAGTTTTCCTTATAAATGGAAGACCTCCTGTCCCATTCATTCTGGAATTGATTATCAATGACGGCGTAATACCCCTTGCTATAAAACAGTGGATTCAAATCGAGCCATATATTTTTTCAATTTTGACGGAAAATAATTCGGTAATAGAGGAAACTTTTCTTTCTTGAGATTCTTATATTGGGGAAGCTATCATTATTCACCAAAGTGATATCAATTTATTATTATGAATAAGCAATCAGTTATATTGAAATCTGGTAAGGAACACATTTTTTTATCTAGGCATCGTTGGATATTTTCTGGCGCTATCGCTCGTTATCCAGAGAATTTTGAAGATGGGGGCATATATCCTATTTATAGCCATCAAAAAGAATTGTTAGGGTATGGGTATTTTCATAAAAAACTTAGTTTAGCGGGTAGAATCATTTCTTTTGGCAATAAGCCTGCTATGCAGGCCATATATGATTATTTAGATGAGGCAATAATTTTAAGAGATAAGTTATTTAATTTGCATCAGACCAATACATTTAGGCTTTTTAATGCCGAAGGGGATGGGATTAGTGGCTTGATCATTGATCAGTATGCGGATTATTTAGTTGTCCAAAGCAGCACGTTGGGGGTAGATCGTCTTTTAAAGCAAATTGTTGAACATCTTACGAAAAAAGGAAGGTGGAAAGGTATTTTTGAAAAATCCAATTCTTCTTCAAGAATAGAAGAGGCACTGCCTAATCGGATAGGATTGTTATTTGGAGAAATGATGAAGGAAATAGAGGTGAAAGAAAATGGCATTCATTTTTTGGTTGATTGGCAAGAAGGACAGAAGACAGGACTATTTTTAGACCAGAGGGAGGCGAGAAAATTAGCAGGGGAATTGAGCGTTAATAAAAAAGTATTAAACTGTTTTAGTTATTCAGGTGGTTTTTCTTTATATGCTCTTCATGGCAAAGCCAGACAAATAGACTCTGTAGATATTTCTGCAAAAGCTTTAAAAATGGCTGAAAAAAACTGTAAGATCAATGCTTTTTCTCAAGAAAATTGTCGATGGATACAGGCTGATGCATTTGATTTTTTATCAGAAAATGTTTTGGATTATGAGCTAATTATTTTGGATCCTCCTGCGTTTATAAAAAGTAAAAAGGATATTTCTAATGGTATCAAGGGATATCAACAGATCAATTCTACAGTATTTTCTAAAGCTAAAGCGGGTTCTTTTTTACTAACCTGTTCTTGTTCTTATTATCTATCTAATGAGATGTTTATATCTATGCTGCGTCGTTCTGCTTTACAAGCAAAACGCGATATCTGCATCTTGAAGCAGCTATCTCATGCACCAGACCATCTTGTCAGCTTATTTCATTCTGAAGGAAACTATCTCAAAAGTGCTTTGATCTATATTAATTAGTTCTGGATCAAATAAATGCGATTTTTCTCCTAAAATATTAGTAAAAGGAACATGCTTAAATTAATAACAAGTTCATACTGAGCTTGGCTTGGGAACTTGTTAGAAACCAAACCTTGATAAAGGTTTATAAAAAGGTATCATTATTATGAAACCATCAGAAAAAAAAGATAAAAACAAATCAAATCATCAACCAGGATGCTGCGGCAGTGCAGTTATGCCAAAGCCAACTCAAGCTACTGACAAAAAAGTACAGAACCCCCCACCTAAGAAAAAATAATATTCCTTGAAAAGCAGCCTGTTCAGCCTGAATAGGCTGCTTCAAGTATTTTCTAAATTGTTTAGACTATTGTAATAATTGATCGATAAGCTCTTTTGCCAGTTTTGCATCGATAGGTAAGTTTTGTTTCATGATCGCTTTCATGACCAGTCCGATATCTTTTTTGGATGTAGCGCCAGTGTCTTTAATCGCTTGGACAACAATTGCTTTGGTTTCTTCTTTAGATAGCGCTTTAGGTAAAAATTCTTGAATGATTTTTAGCTCTTCTTTCAGACCGTCAGCAATATCAGAACGATTAGCACTCTTCGCTTGCTCATAAGCATCTTGGATATTTTTGAAATAACTCTTAAACAGTTTGATTACTTCGGGATCGGGTAAGTTAGCTCGGGCATCTACAGTTAAGATTTTTGATTTAAGCATTCTTAATACGTTGAGTCGAAGCGTATCTTTACCTATTATTGCTTTTTTAATACCTTGATTGATTTGTTCTATAAGTGACATAAGCTCTACAGATGTTGATTTTATATCTTTTATAAGTTTTTCATATCATAAATGCAAATAAAACCTAGAAATCTAGGTTATGGATTTATTTAGGTTGATCTTTAATCTTTCTCTAAAGAAAATACCGCCTTTTTATAATTTAATAGGAGATTAAAATGGCAACACCAGTAAGACACCGTAATTATGGAGACCAAGTGGCTCTACCAGCAGATCATATAGAAAGAAATTCTCATACATCTAGGACAGATAAGAGGCAAATTCGTCAAGAGAAACAAGCCGAAATCAGCGATGCAGACTGTGTATGTAAAAGTTTAGGTGTGATCGCCCTTGTGTTCGCCATTGTAAAAGGGATTACAGGGATTTGAAATTCAAAAAGAGGTACAATTATGTCAGTATCGGTAGCTAGAGGACTTAGCGTTGTTAATCCTCATAAAACACCAATAACGACAAGAAAATCTCCGCAAGCCAGCTCAACAAGTTCTTCAAGGATTCATGCTGTAGCATTGTTTTTTGTGGGATTATTCACTTCTGCTTTTAGGGGAGTGATGGGTGCTGGTTTATATAGTAGCGGGCCGATTGTTTGTAAAGAACCCTCCGAGAGAATAGAAAGAGCCTTGGCTTGCATTAAAGATAGAGAAGCCTGTAGCTATAGAGCTCTTGCATTAAGGGATTCAGCGCATAGCTTACATACAGCATTAGACAGAACGCATTTTCATTATAGCTACGATCATTGCGATGATGAGTTAGATGTATGTGTAAAATCTTTTGAAGCTAGTGCATTAAGAGTTAATCCTAATCTTGTAGAAGCTAGAAAAGCCTTTCATTCGTTATTAGATGTAGCAATTCGAACAGATAAGCTAGATGTTATGCATGATTTTTTACTGGGCGTTACTACGTCTATTAGAAATCAACCAAATATAAAAGACTTTCGTCAACATGTAAGAGCTAAATTATTAGATCAGATGTGGCTAAGAATGATAGATACGTATCTTGAAAAAAGAGATTATGCTTCTGCAGAAAGAGTGGTTTTAGAAAATCAAAATACCGATCAGGCGGCTTTTTCATCACCGGATGCTGTATTTAAAGCCATGCAAAAAATGTCTAAAGCATATGGCCAAATTTATGAATCTGCTGAATACAGGAATGTCATGACAAGGTTAATAGATAAGTTAGAGATGTAACCATATCGAGTTGTCGTATTATGTCTTACCCAAGATTGATTGCAGTTCGCCTATTTAACCATTGGACACAGATTCCAAAGGACGTAAAAGCTGATCTTTTCACTATTCGATGGGATGATTTTCTTGCTGAACGAGTATTACCTAAAACTGCAGATCTGGATCGATATGAATACCCGCCTCAGACATTTTGTCAAGGACCAACTGAAGAGGCTATTCAAGCGATACAACGTTTGAAAATCATGCATATTGTATCGGCTATCCACACACTTTTTGGATAATTTTATTTCATTGCTTACAAATGAATAACGGATTATATGAAGAACTAACTCTGTATTTGTAAGGCTATGAACTATTTTAAATTGATACTATTTGTTTTTCTTGTTTTCTCTAAGGGATATGGAGTTGATAAGCCCTTTCCTGACTGCAAATCTATTATACGTTATGCCAAATCGGAGCTGTCGAACTGTGGAGTTTTAAAAGAGGAAAAAGGATTTGTTTATGTAGATTTAGAAGATGACTATATCCACAAGCTATATACGCTGATTCGTGAGCATGGTTTTCAAGAGCCTCCTTACTTTGGTAAACAAGAACTAGTAGGCGCACACGTTAGTGTCATTTATCCAGCAGAATCAAAAGAATATAAAATCAAAAAAATTCAAGAGTTAGGTCAAAAAATTTGTTTCGAGCTTACTGGGTGTGAGATTGTTTATCCACCGGATTGGCCGGGTGTAGAAAAGGCGTATATTTTGCTTATAGATGCTCCTGAGCTCGATGAGCTTCGAGATAAGTATGGTTTGCCACCTAAAAGCAATGCATTTCATATCACTATTGGTATTAAGCAAAAACAAGCACAAGCGGCTTAAAACTATAATCCCTGCTTTTTAAGCAATTAAAATTATAATTATTATATTAATGCGATATTTAAAATTTTATTCATAATTATTGTGGATTTTATCGAGTATCTAATTGATATATTCACAGGATTTTTATATACTAGCTGATGAAATTTAACAGTATTAGGAGACATTATGGCAGCAGCGGCAGCCTCTAAGAAATCCTTAACAGCAGCTTTAAATCTTGAAGTAGTATCAGCAGATCTAGATCTTGAAATCTTGAGCTATCTCAATCCGCAAGATCAATTGATTTTACGCTTAGTATCTAAACCACTATCTGAGCTGATTTCTTATGAAGATATTAGGTTGAAAATGGATAAATATACTTCTGTAGTATATGATGCTGTTTTTGTTCAGGACGCTCCAAAAAGATTGTATGACTCTGCTTTCGGGCCGTTTGATCCGACAAAACATATTGCTCATTATTCATATGTTTTTAATCTTAATGGGACTATTTTAACTAGTACTTCGCCAGGTAGAACAGTTCGCATTCAAGGATTAATGCTGAATCTAGACATATTGCAGGCAGTTGTAGAGCACATTTTTGCAGGAGGAACTCTACTTTCAGAAGAAACTAAAGCTATTATTATCCGGATGAGAGATGACCGTGCTCCAGTAGCTTTGGTTGATTTTAATATAAACATACAAGCAGCAGATAAAGTACATCGAGTGGTTTTTTCTGGGGTTTTTGTTGCAGTTCCAATGATGAACAGAGGTGATCCAGCCACCGGTGTTATGGGATTTGCACATCAATTTTTTCTACACTCCTATGAGTGTAACCTTACTAATAGATTTGGTGCAGGACACGGCATTCAGTGGAATCCTTTACTAAAGCCTTCTGTACGCTTTGAAAGAGCTTTACGCACATGGATAAGTGGACAGGCAGCTGCTATTCCTGATCTTTCTGATGAACGTGTTGGAAGTTGGGGTGGATGGGATCTGCCGAGCTCAGATGGTTCTGTAAAATTATTATATATTGACGATGCGACTGCAGCTGAAGATAGCGCAGGAGCCGGAGCCCCCGCTGAAGGATCTGGTGGCGCGGGCACCCCTGCTGGAGGGTCTGGCGGAGCTGCGGAAGCAACCTAAGAGAATACTGTGGCAGCAGCTTCTGGTATTACAATAGACTATTCTGTAAAAAGTCTTCTTGGCAGAGGAGATACTGCTGAAGTTTTTTTAGTCGAAGATAATGAGACTAAAAACCTTTACGCTTTAAAAAGGTATTACTCTAAACTATCACGTGCTGTTGAAGTTCCTACAGAAGCGTTAGGAGCCTTTTTTGATGAAGAAGACAGACCAAGAGAGGCTTTGCATGAGTGGCGGGTAGCCCATGAACTGAAACATCCAAATATTACACAATATTTTCAATTTCATTTTACCAAAAGAGCTGAGCTGTTAATGGAGAGGATTGATGGTCAAACTCTAGACACAATTCCTGGTAGTTCTTTAGAGCCGTTAGCCGTTATTAATCTTGTTAAAGAAACATTGCAAGTATTGAGTTATACCTTTTCTCAAGGATGGGTTTCACATGATCTACACAGTGGAAATTTCATGGTGGATAAAGAGCATCATATTAAGGTGATTGATCTGGCTAGCTTTGAGTTGTTATCGGAAGATGAAGAAGAGACGTATGAAGAAATAGCTAATAAAATAACCATATTGCTTTTTAGTCTTGTTTATAACGGGCATTTTTTAGCTTCTCAAATAACGATGATTGAACAAATGATAAAAAGCACTTTTTCAGGTATTCGATGGGATTGCATAAAACATAACCCTATTTCTGTTGAATCGGGTGTTTTATTTGCTGAGATTTTAAGACAAATCTATGAAAAAATCGAGATGTATCAAGCAGAAGTAATCGCTTAATTAATTTCTGTGGATAGCTTTACGGCCCAGCCTTTTTTCATCCTATCTTTTACTTTTAAAAATTCTTTTTTCAAATGAGGATCTACTTCGGTAAGACGTTTTCTTTTATCGATGACGGCGTAATACCCCTGGCTTTAGCCATGGGGATATAAGCCGCCTTTTCTCTTGTAATATATACCTTTCACATATTAAAATACTTTCACCTTTAGAGGTCTAACCGAGGGACACTCGGGATGTTAAGCCTTTGGAGAGAATGTAAGACCGGAGGACATGGGTTGTAAAAAACGTAAAAGTCCTCTATGAGGACATTTGCGATAACCAAGCCGTTTCCTCCTGGCTGTTCTCTGTGAATTAGGAATCCCCTAGCTTTAGCCATAGGGAGCTGTCAACCAAGGATCGATTCCCCGAAATTTACATTTTAATATCTGATCAGCTTTTTCAGGAGTAACCATAGAAAAATGTTTGGGGGCATGGATTGCCATATTCATTTTTTTTGTAATGATCTTGTCATCATGATTATTTAGTTTTTGCCAAATCATTTCATCGGTTCCATGATGCAAATCTTTGTGTGTGATGCAGCCCACTTCTATACCACGTAAAATCGCATCGGCAAACCATCTTGAGATAAAGTGGTTGGTAGCACTGCCCCAGCAATCTTGAGTCATGAAATTATTCTATCATTTTTTTTATTCAGTTTGTTAGGGTAGTTCCGCATTTATTTTAAAGGGGGGCTCATGCTAAGCAAAATAATACGTGTCGTAGTTATTTGTTTTCCTGTTTTCTTTGTATTTAGTCACACACCTAAAGCTTACTCCAAGAAGAACAAATATTTGGTTAATGTGCCTGTTACTACACTATACGAAGAATGTTCAACCGGTTCTAAATATGTGACTCAAGCAGTTTATGGCCATCAGATTTATCTTATCGAAAGTAAAAAAGATGGATGGGCTCTGTTAGAGACTGATGATGGAAGTAGAGGATATGGGGTGCAAAAAGAGTTGATCATTGACAATCCTAGATGGAGAACAAGCCAAAGGCTTTGCAAAACCAAATCTATTGGAGCGATGGTTTATTTAGTAGCGGATACTGAATGGCCTGCTTTAATGCGCCTGCCATACGATGCTAGAATTGAATTGGATATTGACTATAATCAAAATACCGATAGATGGTTATCAGCGCAATTAATCAATGGAAAAAAGGTCTGGATACAACGAGGGGATGTAGAGAAGATTACACCCAAAACTTTTGATGAAATCATTGCCTTGGCGCATCAATTTCAAGGATTGCCTTACATCTGGGGAGGCACCTCTTCTGAAGGATATGATTGTTCAGGTTATATACAAACTTTGTTTAAACAAATGGGAGTTCTATTACCTAGGGACAGTAGACCTCAGTCAGATTCTGATAAACTGCTAAAACTCGATGCTCCTACTCTACCAGGTGATATATTGTTTTGGGGACGAACTAACATTGGGCATGTGGGCTTATATCTTGGGAAAGAGAGATTTATTCACTCTGGAGTTTGGTCACATTATCCCAAAATCGGTATTGGAAATTTACATGCTGCACCTTGTAAATTATTAGCTGTACGCAGAATTAGACCACCGGTATATGAATCCTCTATTTTTCAAATAGATAAAAATATCTTAAAAAAAATGGTTTTTTCATGGAGAGAAAATAATCCGGTACCTTTATCAGATCTTCGATATGTTCGATTAACTCATTGGGGATTTGATGGGTGTGTACATGAAGGAGAATTCATTGTTCATGAGAAAGTTGCTAAGGAAGTCATAGAGATTTTCCAAGAATTATTTGAGAAAAAATATCCGATAGAAAAAATGCTCTTAATTGACATATACAAAGCAGATGACGATCTGTCTTGTGAAGATAATAATACCTGTTGTTTTTGTTCTCGGCCATTTACGGGTAAAAATGATGAATGGTCTATGCATAGCTATGGTCTAGCCATTGATATCAACCCATTATTAAACCCTTATTATAATAAAGCCTTTCGCACAGAAGGTATTATTGGGGAAGAATTTCTAGAGCGTACATTAGATTGCCGAGGAATGATTAAAAAAGATGATGATTGTTACAAGGCATTTACTTCTCGCGGCTGGAAATGGGCTGGGCATTGGTATGAAGAAAGGGGCTATGTAGATTACCAGCATTTTTATAAAGAACTCTAACTGTAGTAATTAAAGCGATATTTCGCATAAGACTTCTTGTTAGATTAAAATTATCTTTATATAGTTTTATATAGAATTTCTTGTTATAATCAACCTTCATTTTGGAGGTTGTAAATGGCTGCTGCAAGCGCAGAAGTAAAATCCAGTGCAATTACCCTAGGTCAGGGGGTATATGTTTTCTATAAAGGAGACGAAGAACCTTTAGAGGAAAGAATCGATCATTTAGCTAGAGATATTTTCAATCAATGGCAACATCAGCTGTACACAGGTGAGATTGATGCAGAGTCCAGATATGAAGATCTATGTAAAAGATTGCATGATTTAGATCCTGAAATGCAGGCTTTATTTATTCCTCAAACCTTATTTGAGTTAGTTTTTCATGAGCTCATGGTAAAAGAACATGTAGATGGTATATGCGATAGTAAAAGGTTACCTTTTAGATTTGGAATATATACTCGTTTTAGGGAAGCCAAAGATCCTATCGAAGATTTGATTCTGGATGTAATTGAAAGAGGGCATAGTTTTGGAAAAAAATTCGTTGAAGCAAGCCTTTTTTGTATGCATCGTAACAAAGATTTTACTCTTTCTGAAGAGGAACAAGCATTATTTGATTCTTTTTTTGATGATGAAACTAAAAGCATTACTAACCCAGAAGGATTATGTAAATTTATCGCTAGTTTAAGAGATAGAATAATAGCAGCAAGTAGAGAATCAGAACGTATACCCTCATTGTTTTTATATCGTCATTATTTTGGTCATCCTGAACAAAAGGCATATGGTTACTATAATGATGAAGTAACTGGTGCAGAGCTTCATAATGAACATGCCTATCAGGCTTTTCGTATTGTAAGCCTTGAGCTGCTACATAGAATAAGAGTAGTCGTTGGAAAAACAGCCTTAACTTTAGAGGATTATTTAGCTATAGCTGATACGTCATTAGATGTTATCAAAAAAATGCCTTCAGATTCAAGATGTTATGCGACTGTTTGCATGGGTAATGATAGAAATAGGATAGGTGCTGTTGGTTCTCTGATAGGGATTTTACCAGAGCTAGATGATTCGTTTGATGATAGGGTGGTAAATATTTGTAGAAAAGCCATTGGCGTAGAATGTAGCGAAATGGCAGTACAAAACAAAATATTCTATAGAGGGACAAGCTGGAAATCAGATCACGTAAGTACCCTACCTCGTCATCCTACTTCTATGCAGTCTCTTTCATTTGGTAATTTTCTTATAGCCGGACTTGCTGAAGATAGAACCGCTTCACCGATTTCTTATATGAAAAAAAGAAAACAAGCTATTGCCTATCCAGTGCCTTTCAGCCATTTAAAGCATACAATGTATTTAGGACAAACAGATATCGTTAAAGCTGCCTTTTCTGTACATGAATGGTGGCATGCTCGTACAAAGATTGGTCATGATACTGAAAGATATCAAGGAGTGTGTAAACTAAGTCTCGATGATCCACCTACTGCTGAAGTATTAGAAGAATTCCGTAGTGATTGGTCTACTGAAGCTTTAACTCTTTATTTCGATGATGCTAAATCACGAGCTATTAATTTAGTAGCAAGTGGGACTAACTAAGGTTAACCATCAGTTTTGCTTATCAGCTATCTAACGGCTTCTCCCCAACATCTTCCAAAGATTCCTCCTTGGGATTCGATAGAGGCAATGCCTTTTATACGATTGAATATATCTCTTTGTGGCCTCTCAGGAATTTCTTGATCAAACAATGTAAGATTTAACATTTTTAGTGCTAAAAAGGTGCCTTCAGCTTGAGTAAAATCTTGACGCATTCTTCGTATCGCGTTTTGGGTAGAAGTTTGAAAGAAATTAGCTACAGGATCATCGCGTTTTGTGCCAAAAGCATAGATATATATAGCTCTAGAAAAAGTAAATGATACTACATCAGGATCGTATGCTTCAATACAGTCTTTAGTATCAGCGTTCATACCAGCTGCATTGAGGATATGAGTCGTAAAAAATGTTTTTCCTGCATTAATTTGTTCAGTAAGGGTTGATTCCACTGTTCTGAGCCCCGCAAGCTGGGCATTGTTAACAAATGCAAAAGCTAAGCGTGGATTTTCAAAAAGTCGGTCTACCAAATAAAGGCCATCTTCATTTCGCGTCCATCCATTTTCACCATTATAATGCATATCACGAAACAACAAGGATAGGGTTCCCACTCCATTACTTAGGACATCGGTAACTATGCATAAGAGTAACATCATAGCTCGTAATACGTTTCCTCGAGGCCAATAGTCAATAGTGATGCGCGCAAAGGATTCATGAGTTATAGCATTATTACAAAAGAGATTAAAAATAAGAATATTGCCTATATTCCAATAGGTAGTGAAAAACGCACTGGACATTAAGGAATAAGCATATCTAGTTGGAACGGTACTAATAAGACAGATGGGCAGAGATCCAACCAATAGAGTTGCATAGGCAACGGTTTCTACGGTTGATGTAGTTATTAAAAATACACTGGCGCCTTCAGTAATAATTACTTTAGGAATATGCGTCCAATAATTTTTTATACGATGATCTGCTCCCCAATTCTCTTCTATCCCATCTTGATTGCGCCAAGTAAGCATGGGTGTTGTTAATTGGCTAGAAAGGCATCTAGTAGGTGCTGTCATAAGTTTTCTCCGTTAAAAAGAGCATCATTTTATTAATTTATTAAAAAAAATCAATCAAATAGTGTAAAAAGTTTTCTCAATTAATAATTAAAAATAAAAATTTGGAAATAAAAATGTTTGGTGTTGATGTCACAAGAACAGCGCCTGCTTTTCCTGTTGTTTATGATGCAAAAGAAGGAGTAGCAGAAGTATGTGTAGGCCATTATTTCAAAGAAGATGGGCAGTGGGGGCTTACAAGAGCTTTTTTTCCTATAATACCAACGCGCTGCTGTAGATGCCGAAGCTGGGTAGTATTAAAAGTGATCAATGGGGATTCTGAAGAGCATGTAAGGGTTTCTAAAGTCGCGGTTGAAGCCTTTTTACTCAAAATTGGTTCCACAGAAAAAGTATCCAATCATGATTATGCACATTTTAAGCTGTGGATTGGAATTGGATATTATTTGAAACGATTTGACTATGGAGAGGTGTTAGCTGATATCGATATAAATACAGGATTTACCGAAGACAGGATTAAAGAGTTATCCGCATCGAATCCTGAGGCGTTAGCTTGTTTTAGAGAGCATTGTAAGGTGGGAGAGAGACCAGATCACAAGCGAGTATCTAAGACAAAGCACAAAAGATCTACAACAAGACCAGCTCAAATAGAAATGATAACTAATCCCTTGAGAAAATAACGCTTTATTTATTGAATATTCCGGGTGTATGATTGTGTAATTTTCATAGGAGTTTATGGCCATATTACTACAGTCTTTTCAAGCTGATGCGGATGTATATGAAAATCCAGCTTTTCCTGTTACTTATGAGAGAGGGATCTGTTATGTTGAGACTAGCTCTTTTTTTGAAATAGATAAAGGAGCCGCTGTGATTACAGAGGAGTTAGAAGTCAAAGAATATGGATGTTTATCTTCTTGTTTTGGTAAAAAATGGGTAACCATCAATGCTATTGAAATTGAAACAGGGCGTACTTTTGTGGCTAAGGTTTCTAAGGTTGCCGTTAGAAGTTTTTTAATTCGATTAGGTGATCGCGCTCCGATTATTCCTGGAGAAAATGTACATGATAGGATTTGGTTAGCTATTAAAAGTCAACTAACAGCTTTTCCACATGCAGCTTTATTATCCGATGAAGAATTGTTATTTGGCCCCTCCTATCAACGGATCAACGAGATCCATGCAATTAGTCGAGAGGCAATTATTTGGTTAGCAGAAAATGCTGCTTTAGAAGAGAAGCTCGATAATGATCGCTCAGCGAAAATAACAGACTCAGCATTTGTTAATGCGATTGATCAAACTATAGCAATGGTTACAGAAACTTTAGGTAGGCCAGCTTTTTAAAAGGGTGATGATGAAAAAAATTTCTAGTTCTGAACAAAAGCAATTATCGCTTTCTTTAAACTTTCTTTTGATGAGTGAGTTAAAACAGATTTGTAAGAAATTAAAACTACCCACTACAGGTAAAAAAGGTGAAATTGTTCTTCGTATTCTTACGTTTGTTAAAGATGGAAAAGTCATCACATCTACCAAACTGCCTGAGGCATCTATCGCTAAAAAGGGGACGAAATATGTGCTGTCAGAGCGGTCTAAAATATTAAAAGGGGCTTATATTAATAATGATGAAACCAGAATTTTTATGAAAAAATTAGTGGGGTCTCATTTTCATTTTACTGCTTTTGGGCAGCAGTGGTTGACAACTCCCCATGACTCAAGTCAGGGGATTCCTAATTCACAGAGAACAGCCAGGAGGAAACGGCTTGGTTATCGCAAATGTCCTCATAGAGGACTTTTACGTTTTTTACAACCCATATCCTCC
>Ga0214472_10003456_pt1 | contig 16695 bp, 11 predicted proteins | sample RVTome_6_FD_207662 | JGI IMG/M metagenome (GOLD analysis project Ga0214472, IMG submission 207662) | Soil microbial communities from uranium-contaminated site in the Upper Colorado River Basin, Wyoming, United States - RVT140D175 | ecosystem: Environmental > Terrestrial > Soil > Contaminated >... | reverse complement strand
TTCTATGGAATCCGGTAATAATGATTTTGCTTCATCAATCCCCTGCGGATCATGTGCTCTGATATGTGCACCATTCTCAAACAACGCTGGCAAAATAGTCAGTGCCGGAGCCTCTCGCATATCGTCTGTTTCCGGTTTAAACGTCAATCCCAATATTGCCAGTTTCTTCCCTGATTCACTACCTCCCAGTGCAGCACGGATTTTAGTGATCATGCGTGCCTTCTGTGCTTCATTAACTTCAATTACCGATTCAACAATCCGGCTGGTTACACCGTGCTCATGTGCAATCCTCACCAATGCCCTGGTATCCTTGGGGAAGCACGAACCACCAAAACCCGGGCCAGGATGCAGGAATTTGCGGCCTATTCTTCCATCCAGTCCCATACCTTTTGCTACAGCATGTACGTCAGATCCCGTAGCCTCACATAAGGCAGATATTTCATTAATAAAACTGATCTTGGTTGCCAGAAATGCATTCGATGCATACTTGATTAACTCGGCTGACTCCAGTGTTGTAAATAGTAACAGTGTTTCAATCAGGTTCAATGGCCGGTATAGCTGTTTCAACAAATTACTTGCCCGCTCGTTTTCTACTCCGATTACAACCCGATCAGGCCGCATAAAATCGGACAGGGCTGCTCCTTCCCTCAAAAACTCTGGATTGGAAGCCACATCAAAATCTGCCTGTGGATTTGTCTCTGCGATTATTCTTTTGACGTTCCTTGCCGTACCAACAGGTACTGTAGATTTATCAACGATTACAGTATAGCCGGATAAATACGGCGCAATATCTTTTGCCGCCTGATAAACATAGGTCAAATCAGCATGCCCGTCACCATGCCGGGTTGGTGTGCCGACAGCGATGAATATTAAATCCGCACTACCAACAATTTCAGAATATTCTGAAGTGAATTTCAGGTATCCATGGTGCCTGTTTTTTTCTACAAGCGCATCAAGGCCAGGTTCATAGATAGGTATATTGCCTTTATTTAATGCATCTATTTTTTTCTTGTCTATATCGATACATGTAACATGATTTCCGAATTCAGAGAAACATGCGCCGGATACCAGGCCCACATAACCGCTTCCAATCATGACCACATTCATAATTTTATTTAATTTTTGTTCTAGAGTCTTTGCAGAATTATATTGTCTGGTTTTGTGTCCCTGGGGAGCAATGACTTGACATCAAAAACAATACCCTGATTATCATGTAACAAACCCGAGATTAAGTCCCAGCCGCCATCAACAAATTCCTTATGTGGAACCGCAAGGATGACCGCGTCTGCTTTTTTCAGTTTATTCTTTGAAAACATATTCAACTGGTATTCTTCGTAAACTTCAGACTTGTCAGCAAGTGGATCACAGACCTGTACATTAATATCAAATGATTGAAGCTCATTCACGATATCAATTACCCTTGTGTTTCTGATATCTGAAATATTTTCCTTGAAGGTAAATCCGAGGATGGTCACACAGGAATTTTTTACTACCATTCCTGTTTTTATCATCTGTTTCACTACCATTCTTGCTACATATAATCCCATAGCATCATTAATACTACGGCCGGAAAGAATGACCCTGGGTGAATATCCTGCCTGTATAGACTTATGCGTCAAATAATAGGGATCAACACCAATACAGTGCCCCCCTACCAACCCCGGTTGAAATTTAAGAAAATTCCATTTTGTACCTGCTGCTTCCAGCACATCAGATGTATCAATATTCAATCTTTCAAAAATCAGCGACAACTCATTCATCAAGGCAATGTTAATGTCCCTTTGTGTATTTTCAATCACCTTTGCGGCTTCAGCAATTTTAATGCTTTGTACCCTGTGTGTGCCTGCCTTTACAACAGTCTCGTAGGTTTCTGCAATCAAGCTCAGAGTTTTTTTATCCTGTGCGGACACAATTTTCACGGTATTTTCCAGGGTATGCTGATGATCACCAGGATTGATTCTTTCCGGAGAGTAACCGACAAAAAAATCCTTGCCGCATTTCAATCCAGAAACCCTTTCAAGGATTGGAACACATTCTTCTTCTGTAAGCCCTGGATAGACCGTGGATTCGTAAACTACAATGTCATTATTTTTCAGGTTTTCGGCAACTGTGCTTGTAGCAGAGAACACCATTTCCAGGTCAGGCTCCCTGCTGGTATTGATTGGTGTAGGTACTGCAATGATATGGAAACTTGCTTCTACAAGATCGGATGGATTTGAAGTAAATAACAGATTTTTCTGTTTCAGCAGTCCGGCTTGCATGACAACACCATGCTTGTCGAAACCATCTTTCAAATTAATAATATGCTCACTATTGGTGTCAAAACCAATAACTCTGGTATGTTTCGCAAAGGCGACTGCCAGTGGCAAACCCACATAACCGAGGCCAATTACCGAAATAGATCTCAATTTATTCATTTGCCGGTTCCATAATATTCTTTATACCAATTCACAAATTCCGCCAATCCTGTTTCAACATTGATATACGGAGCATACCCCAGATCTGAGACCGTTTTATCTATGTTTGCACAGGTGTCCGGCATGTCACCAGGCTGCATGGGCAGCATATTGATAATCGCCCTCTTTCCAATCAAATTTTCCAATATGGAAATATAATACATTAAGTTTGTTGGTGTCTTGTTGCCGAGATTATAAAGACGATAATTTTCAGAGGGGAGTTTATCCAGCGCTTTTATTACACCGTCTGCAATATCATCAATATAGGTAAAATCACGACTGTGGTGGCCATTATTGTATACATCTATCGGCGTTTCTTTAATGATATTCCTGGTAAATGTAAAATAAGACATATCAGGCCTTCCCCATGGTCCGTACACGGTAAAAAATCGCAGCCCTGTTGCCGGAATATCAAATAATCGGCTATAAGTATATGCCATCAATTCATTCGCCCGTTTACTGGCTCCGTATAATGAAACAGGTTTATCAACACGGTCATTTACAGAAAACGGGATTTCAGTATTATCTCCATAGACTGCACTTGTTGAGGCATAAACCAGGTGTTCTGAATTATGGTGTCTGCATGCTTCCAGTATATTTACAAAACCAAGAATATTGGATTGGGCAACTGCCTCAGGATTGATTAATGAATGACGGACCCCTGCATGGGCAGCGAGATGAACAATACGCGAAGGTTTGTGAACACGGAATAAATTATCAAGTGCGTCCTTGTCATTAATATCAATTTGGTTAAAGGTAAAATTAGCGTGTGATTGAAGTTGTGCCAGACGGTCTTTTTTAAGAGCAACATCATAATAATCATTGAGATTATCCAACCCTATAATTTCATCGCCCCGTTGAAGCAATAATTTTGCAACATAAAACCCAATAAATCCGGCAACACCGGTAACCAGTATTTTCATCTGATGTAAATCTTTTTAATTGTGATATACAGACCTGGATTTCCCCCGCCAAAGTATACTTTAATACCATCCAGGATGACATGAATTGCAATACAGGGAAATTTGACAGCTACAGGATAAAAAAGGGCGTAATGCCCTTAATTTATTTGTATGGCGTCCCCAAGGGGATTCGAACCCCTGTTGCCGCCGTGAAAGGGCAGTGTCCTAGGCCTCTAGACGATGGGGACTATGCAAAAATATGGTTTGTTAAACCCCAAATTACAAAACAGTTACTAATACGAACTACTCTTTTACTTCCTCCCCCTTGACGGGGGAGGATTGAGGTGGGGGTGCAACAAATTCATCACCCTCATCCCCGCCTTCCCCCATCAAGGGGGAAGGTGTTCATTTTATTGGTGGAGCCAGGCGGGATCGAACCGCCGACCTCTTGCATGCCATGCAAGCGCTCTCCCAGCTGAGCTATGGCCCCTACACTTCAGTTACAAGTTACAAGTTACAAGTGTAAAGTTATAAGTGAAATAACCACTAATCAGCTAATTCACTAATTTATGGTGTCCGGGAATATGCTTCCAAACACCGTGACAAGTTACAAGTATAAAGTCAAAAGTGGAAAACTGGTGATAAATTACTTAATCCGTCACGAATCAGCAAAATCCACAAATCACTAATTACTAATCACCAGTCACAAAACAAGGCGGGGAATTTACGCTAGCACCACTGTCCTGTCAAGCCGGGGCATGATCATGGATGTATTTGATTGCACGGGTAATTCTGGCCAGTGTCTTGTCGTGACCCAGGAGTTCCAGAGTAACATCAATGGATGGTGAGATGGCATTACCGCAGAGTGCCACGCGCAGTGGTTGCGCAACCTTTCCCAGTTTTAATTCCAACGATTCTGCAACGGCCTGGACTGCTTCGTGCAATACCGGTGCTGACCATTCCACTACACTCTCCAGATGATTTTTTAATGTTTCCAAAACAACGACAGCTTCGTTTGTAAAGTGTTTGACTGCGGCCTGGGGATCATAGTCTTCAAATTGCCGGAAAAATATCTGGCTGTCAGCAGCCATAGCTTTAAGTGTATTACAGCGTTCACGCTGAACTTCAATTAATCGTGACAATTCGGGCCCGGTCACCGGATCGATATCGATGACCTTCAGTTGTTCCGTCAACGGTGCAATCAGGGATTCCACCGGGCTGGTCTTCAGATAATGCTGGTTCAACCATAACAATTTTTCCGGATTCACTGCGGCGGCAGATTTATTGACATGATCAATATCAAAATTCCGGATCATCTCGTCCACACTGAAGATTTCCTGATCACCATGTGACCAGCCCAGCCGGACCAGATAATTGAGCAATGCCTGCGGCAGATATCCCTGTTCCCTGTATTCAAGCACACTGACAGCTCCATGACGTTTTGACAGGCGCTTTCCGTCCTCACCCAGGATTAACGGTACGTGCGCATATATCGGTGCGGTATGCCCCAGGGCACTGAATATATTCATTTGCCGGGGTGTATTATTCAAATGATCATCACCGCGTATAACGTGTGTAATCTGCATATCAACATCATCAACGATCACAGTCAGATTGTACGTCGGAGTACCGTCCGACCGGGCAATGATCAAATCATCAAGCTCATGATTTTGATAGACCACCCGGCCCTGAATGAGGTCATTAATAATGACTTCACCTTCAAGTGGATTTTTGAATCTGACAACCGGATTTATACCGTCTGGAGGGCTTGCGACACCTTTTCTGCAGCGTCCGTCGTAGCGCGGCTTTTCACCCCGTGCCATAGCGGCCTCACGCATGATTTCAAGATCTGCCTTGCTGCAATAACAATGATAGGCATGATCCGAATCAAGCAAAATTTGAATTATTTCCTTATAACGATCAAACCGTCTGGACTGGTAAAACGGGCCTTCATCATATTCAAGTCCCAGCCATTGCATGCCTTCAAGTATGATCTGTATGGCTGCATCTGTAGAACGCTCGCGGTCCGTATCTTCGATCCGCAAGATAAATTGACCGCCATGCCTCCTGGCATACAGCCATGAAAACAACGCAGTGCGAACACCACCGATATGAAGATAACCGGTTGGACTGGGGGCGAAGCGGGTACGGATAACGTCAGTCATAAGTTACAAGTCACAAGGTATAAGGGTCAGTGTCTTTATTGTTTTGCATTTTAATCCATATACTTGTAACTTATCACTTATCACTTATCACTTGTAACTTATAACTTGTAACTGTAGTTACGGGCGATTAGCTCAGCGGTAGAGCACTGTCCTCACACGACAGGGGTCACTGGTTCAATCCCAGTATCGCCCACCAATTCAGCATTTGGCATCAATTAGCTTTGTGAAATAACCACGGTGTAACAGCCTGTTGTTTCTTTTCATATTCACGAATACGTTCAGCATTACTTAAAGTAACGCCGATTTCATCCAGGCCTTGAATTAACCTGTCTTTCAAACCTGCATCAAATTCAAATTTGATGTGTTTGCCTTCTGGCGTATTAACAGTCTGCTCTTCAAGATTGATGGTTAATCTGTATCCTTCATCGGCGAAAGTATTCCTGAATAATTCATCGACTTCATCATCCGGCAATATCACGGGCAGGAAACCATTCTTGTATGAATTACTGAGGAATATATCAGCATAACTGGGCGCTATGACTGCCCTGAAACCGTAATCCATCAGGGCCCATACCGCATGCTCACGTGATGAACCACAACCAAAGTTTTTCCTGGCTAACAATATTTCCGCGTTCTGGTAACGTGGCTGATTCAGAATAAAATCCATATTAGGTTTACGTTTTGAATGATCATCACCGGGATTGCCATGATCCATATAACGCCAGTCATCAAATAAATTAACACCAAATCCGGTGCGATGAATGGATTTCAGATATTGCTTGGAAATTATGGCATCGGTATCCACATTGGAGCGATCCAATGGTAATACAAGACCCGTGAATGTGGTAAAGGGTTTCATTATAATCAGTGATTGGTGATCTCTGTTATATTTGTCATTCCGAACGAACGTGAGGAATCTCGCATTATTATAAAAAAAGATTTCTCGCTACGCTCGAAATGACACTCTTCACTTTATTAATAACTAGAATCATGAATTAAAATTCCCTCACATCCACAAAATGGCCTGCAATTGCGGCAGCAGCAGCCATGGCGGGACTGACCAGGTGCGTACGGCCACCCTGCCCCTGTCGCCCTTCAAAATTACGATTAGACGTTGAAGCACAACGTTCGCCGGGACTAAGGCGGTCCGGATTCATGCCAAGACACATGGAACAACCCGGATCACGCCATTCGAAACCGGCTTCAATAAAAATTTGATCAATCCCTTCAGCTTCTGCCTGCCGTTTTACCAGTCCTGACCCCGGTACGACCATGGCCTGTTTGATATTGGCGGCGACCTTGCGGCCTTTCACAACCTGTGCGGCGGCACGCAGATCTTCAATCCTCGAGTTGGTACAGGAGCCGAGAAATATCTTGTCGAGCTTGATATCAGTGATGGCGGTACCCGGCTTAAGCGCCATATACTCCAGCGCACGCTCCATACCGATACGTTTTACATTATCGGTCTCATCCTTTGGATCAGGAACGATACCGCCAACAGTACCCACCATTTCCGGCGATGTACCCCAGGTAACTTGCGGTTGAATAGTGGCTGCATCCAAAACGACTTCCTTTTCGAACATCGCACCAGGATCACTCTTCAGATCCTGCCAGGCCGCGACGGCCTGTTCCCACAATTTTCCGGTGGGTGCAAATGGCCTGCCCTTGACATAGTTTATGGTGATCTGATCGACAGCAATCAGTCCGGCACGTGCACCGGCTTCAATACTCATATTGCATATAGTCATTCTTCCTTCCATTGACAAGGCACGTATTGCATCACCGGCAAATTCGATCGTGTAACCCGTACCACCAGCCGTACCAATCCTGCCGATGATGGCGAGTATAATATCTTTTGCTGTGATCCCTTTACCCACACGACCATTGACACTGACACGCATATTGCGTGCCTTGTGCAATACCAGGCATTGTGTGGCCAGGGCATGTTCAACTTCGGACGTGCCTATCCCGAAGGCCAGCGCACCCAGCGCACCATTCGTTGAGGTATGGGAATCACCACACACGATGGTCATCCCGGGCAATGATGCGCCCTGCTCCGGCCCGATCACATGCACGATACCCTGACGTGGATCATCGATTTCAAACTTGGTAATACCGGTAATGGAACAATTCTCGTCCAGAGTCTCCAGTTGTAATTTTGAGACGGGGTCTTCGATGTGATCACGATGTATCGTCGGGACATTATGATCCGGCACGGCAAGATTGGCATCCAGACGCCAGGGTTTGCGTCCGGCCAGACGCAGACCTTCAAAGGCCTGGGGCGAAGTGACCTCATGGATCAAATGCCGGTCGATATAGATCAACGCTGACCCATCGCCGTAGTCCTTTACCACGTGTGCATCCCAAAGTTTGTCGTAAAGGGTTTTTGGTTTCATTTTCAGATTTCAAATTCAGTTCTGGGAATTTTTAATTGTCTGATAATAGATAACAATGTTCCTGTACGAATTTCTTTATGGTCGGTGATAGGGACAGTTATTGTTTCATCAGGAGTTGAACTTTTCTGCATGACTATGTGGCTACCACGCCTGCGGACTTCCACGAAACCATGCTTGAGCAATATTTGACAAACCGCTTTCCCGGATAAAACCTTCAGTCTAGCCAATGGCTACCTCAAGCTGAGTCACATAAACTTCAGAATGCAAACGCTTTGCTATTTCCTGGCTGGCGGCGGTCTCAAAGAATAATTCCAGCGCTTCTCGCAGATTTTGTCCTGCGGACTCAATTGTTTCTCCCTGACTGGCGATGTCCAGCTCCGGACATAATGCGACGTAACTATCACCCTCTCGCTCTATAATTGCTGTTAGTCTTTGTTTCATTATGTCTCCTGAAGCCAATTAGTTAGGGAACCTCTGATTAAGTGTCACAGCCGTCATTGCGACCGCGAGGCGCAGCCGTGGCGGGAAGCAATCTCGAATCAAGTATTATCAACGTGTTAGAAGATTGCTTCCTCCTGCCTGCAAACAGTCTCCTACGATTGCAGACTCGATCAAGCATAGGATGACTACTTAATCAGAGGTTCCTTAAGTATTATAACTTTATTCCACAAATTTCCACACCAGAATTCCACTCACCACTAAACCAAATCAGATTTCTCGCTGTGCTCGAAATGACAATTTAATGTCATTCCGAACAAATGTGAGGAATCCGCCGTAGGCGTCCCGAATGTAGTGAGGGATCTCACTAATCACCAATCACCAGCCGCTCCTGCGCATCCTGCGCTCGCGGCATACCGTACATCCTGTACATAAATCACCATTCACCATTCACCATTCACCATTCACCAATCTTAACCACTGTTCTCCCTGTCGTTTTTCCGGCCAACATGTTCTCAAAAATTCCGGGCAGATCTTCCATAGACGCAATTCTTGTCACTATCTTGTCCAGGTGCTTCGGGGCCAGGTCAGTCGCCAGTCTGTGCCAGAGTTTATGCCGCAGTTCAGTCGGGCAACCGGATGAGGTGATGCCCAGCAAACTTACGCCACGCAGGATAAACGGCATCACGGTGGTATTCAATTGCAGACCACCGGCCAGCCCCACGGACGCAATATTGCCCCAGGGCACAACGGTACGGGTCAACCAGGCAAGGATATCACCCCCGATATTATCTATGGCTCCGCCCCACTGGGCCTTTTCCAGTGGCGGCCCATCCAGCTTGATGGTATTCCGGTCCATCACCCTGGTAGCGCCTAACGCCTTCAATTCTGCTTCCTGCGCCAGTTTACCGGTCAGGGTAACAACCTCGTAACCCAGGTTGCTGAGTATATCGACAGCTATCATACCGACACCGCCGGTGGCGCCCGTGACCATGAATGGCCCCTGGCCGGGGGTTTGCCCGTTATCTTCAAGCCGGTTGATACACAGGGCAACGGTAAAACCTGCCGTACCAATGGCCATGGCCTGATAAGTTGTCATGCCTTCCGGTAGAGGCACCACCCATTCTGCCGGCGCACGCACGATTTCCGAATAACCGCCATCATGTGCCACGCCAAAGTCGTAGCCAGTCACCAGGACCTGGTCGCCTTCTTTATAACGCGGATCTTCCGAGGTGATAACCCTTCCAGCGACATCAATCCCGGCGATGAGGGGAAAGTTACGGATGATCTTGCCAGCACCGGTGGCAGCAAGCGCATCCTTGTAGTTCACACTGGAATATTCCGCCTTCAGAATCACCTCGCCCGGAGACAAATCATCAATAGCACTTTCTTCCAGTTTGCCCTGGATTTTGCCCTGCTCATTGTAGACCCGATATACTTTGAAATGGTCCATCTAACTACCTCAAATCTTTACATTTTATGAACTGCATGAAACAATCCCCTGTCCTTATGATACTGATGCAACTATAACATTACTTGCTTGTCACATTATGCGTTAGTTGAACGCTGTCATAAGACTTTATTTTGATCAATGTGGAATCCCTGTAGTTAACAATATCAAATGAAAATATATAAATGAGCAATTTATCCAGGTGACCGTATTGACATTAGCAACTTCATCAGCGGCTCCACAGTGCAAACAGCCGCACATTCTACGAAAGAATAATAGATAGTCCAAATAACAGGTGCCAGAATGAAAAAAGTTTATCTCGTATTTCTCTTAATGCTGCTGGGTATCAACACTGCCAGAGCTGATTTTAATGATGGTGTGGTCGCTTACCTGATGGGTGACTATGAGAAAGCCTATAACACCATGGTCTCACTGGCCAAGACCAATGATAAGGATGGTCTGGCACAATACTATCTCGGGATGATGTACCTGAAAGGTCAGGGTGTAGCACAGGATTATAAAGAGGCCGGTGAATGGTTTCGCAAGGCATCGGAAAACCGTTTACCACAGGCCCAGTACAAACTGGCCAATCTTTATACCGAAGGTAAAGGCGTGCCGAAAGATTATGAATTTGCCTATCTCTGGTACAGTACCGGGGCTGCACATAACCACGCGTTGTCCAAAAAAGCAGTAGAGAATGCCAAGGCCAGGCTCTCCGAGAGCGAGCTGAAAGAGGCGCAAAAACTATTGACAGAATTTATAGAAAAGTACGGACCGAAACCGGAAGAACCAGCAAAAACCATGCAGATCCCTGATGAGGAAACTCAGTAATTAAGTACTGAGTGCTGAACAGACGGATATCGTCACAACATCTTAATAAATTCCAATCTGTCGTGCTGGTGAAAACGGTCTGCGGTTCCGGGCGGACGTTATGCTGGTGCATACCAGCATCCAGTAGATAAAATGTTTTTACAGTTTTTTGACTGGATTCTGGCTTTCGCCAGAATGACGGCGTTGCAATTGTCTAATCAAATTGTCTGATCAGTTTTTCAAGATTGGCTAGTGAATTCAAATGTGCAAAAATTAATTCCAGTTGTCCCGATTTCATTAGTTCTGACAATTTACCAGGCTCAAGTGATTGTAAACGGCTACGGTTCACACACAAGAAACCACCCAATACCTGCTTTTTTCCGGCTTTCTCGATATTGGCCTGCATGGGTTCAAGCAATCCTAACTCATTGATTGTATTACAAAATAGTGATGTCAGTTGAATATGGTTCTGGTAATCTTTCAAAAATTCGACGGACTGTTTCAGCAAACCAGTTTCTTCACCTTTATCATCAAACAATCGCTGACCTTTTTTGTCCTTGTTAAATCCGGAATAGCTTTCGTCTATACACACAGTAAAACCGTCGTTATTACCTGCGCCTGTTGCCAGTATGAACGGATAACGTCTGACATAGGCCGGAATATAATCTGCCAGCCATTCTCCCTTTTTTCCAAGATAAAGATTCTGGTTGTTTTTGAGGCCCAGCAGCACCACCGGGAAGATTGAATCATCCGAACTTTTGCCGAATACAATCGGATATTCTTTTGATGCCTTCGGAAATTCAATGGCGGCGATATAAACGCTGTTGGTGTCTTTGGTGTGTTTGTAGCTGACGACGGGTTCAACGTAAAGGTCACCATGTTGTTTTTTATTCAGCGGTACGACTTTTTTGTAAAATAATGGTTGCGTGCTCATGATTTATAGCCCGTGATTGGTAATTCGTAATTATGTACAGGATGTACTGTATGCCGCGAGCGCAGGATGCGCAAGAGCGGCGAGTAATTGGTAAATAGTGATTCGTGATTCTTTAATTATGAACTGGATTTGAGTTTTTTGTTCAGCCCCTTAAGCATCCTCGAAACACGGGTATTTTTATCCTGTAGTTCATCCAATTCCTGCGGCAGGCCTTGAGCTGTTACTCGCAATATTTCTATTATGGTATCTAACTCGCTCGCTGAACCCGAAGCGATATATAAAAATTGCAAAAATTCTTTTTTCGTCTGTCTTGCAGCGCCTTCTGCAATATTAGCAGCTATTGAAACAGCTGCCCTCCGCATCTGAGAGATAATACCAAACATCTCATTCCTGGGAAAATTTTTGGTTATTTTGTAGACATCACTGGCTATCTCAATCGCTAAATTCCAAACATCCAGATCCTTATGAGTTTTCACGAATCAACCTCCATGTTGTACCAGTCACGAATTACGAATTACGAATCACGATTAAGGATCTTCCGGACTAAATTCATCTTCAAACGATTCATCAGCACCGGGGCCTGCATCACCTCCGAGGCCTTCATCAACGTCTTCGAAGATACTTAAATCAACTCCTCCCTGCTGGTCATCCGCGCCAAATACTTCTGTTTCAGATTTATCGTCTTGCACGATATTATCAGCCGCTTCCGGTATACCCACAATTTCTTCCAGTTTATCCTGGTACTTCAAATATTTTTCACGCTGATCAATATAGGCGGTGAGCACTTCCGTATACTCCCCTTCACCTCCACCCTGGCGCAATATAAGGTTATCTATCCGTTCATCCAATGTATTGAGTAATTGTTCTATTTCATCTGCGTCTATTACCTGGCATTGGTCCTGACCTTCACATTGTGCCAAGGAAAGCGCTATCCCCATGCCGATGGATTTGAATATATTGGCTTCTGCAACCAACGCTGCTTTATCCGCCTGTTCGGCCTCTATGCCTTCGAGTATCCTGCCGGTAGCGGCAAAAACGAATGGTGTGTTTATCACCAGTAGCCACGTAATTAAAGTGATAAACATAATCCAGTAAAAACCATTGTTTACTGGATGCTGGCATTCCTGGCTGTGTGAAAACTTGCTGACGTCACTGCGAGCAACGCGAAGCAGTCCGGTAAATAATTGATTATAATCGATTGCCGCGTCGCCTTCGGCTCCTCGCAATGACATAAACCGGGTATTTACACGATCTGTTTCACCAGCATGACGGAATAGAGACTTGTTCAGAGGTTGCTTGATACGTGACATCAGTTCCAGTTCCAGTTCCAGTTCCTGTTCATCATTAATTCATGGTCCAGATCGAGGAGTGATGGGCCATAAACCACTGTCTGCATCCTGCTGTAATCACCTGCTTCAGCAGTAAACACCGGTGGCGGCTGTATTTGTGCCTGCGTGCCTTCCTGCAGTTGTTTAATCTGCTGTTCGATAAATTGCGATTGAGCCTTGGCGCCTTCTATGATTTCATTCAAGGCTTCCTGGGTAAGCTCTATACCGGTAATACTGCCAAGGCGTGCACGTTCTTCCGGATTGGTCAGGAGGCTCTCCAGCCACTGGATCCTAGCCTTGACAGTTTCCAGCATCTTGACGAGAACATTAATACTTGCCTGCTTGCCTGTGGCCGGTCCCTCTTCGCCGAACTCGTCAGTGAATTCATCACCCAGTTCTTCTTCTGCACCCGCCGTGAGATATTGCTGTAATTCTTCACGATATGCCATGAACTTGCCAAGTTCTTCCCTGTAGCCTTCCAGCAAGGCACAGGCCTCGGCGTCACCACTGTCGCAACGTTTCTCCAGTTCGGCAATCCGTGCTTCAAGCTGGACTATCAGTTCATTTAATTCTTCTTCCGTAACGTTCGGTGCACAACCTTCAATTTCTTCGCACTGAGCGAGGGCCAGCGCAATACCATTACCGATAATCCCAAACAGTGTCAGATCCTGTTCAAACAACCCGGTATCAATGAAGCCCAGTTCTTCCAACCCAATCAAATCGGCGGCAGGATTTAATACCTGGATCTGCGCCGTGGTAAATCCGCCGCCACTCAGGGCGCCAACCAGCAAATTGGCTATCGAAGGACCGGGCGTTGATGCACCTGTGGCATTTGAACCTGGACCAAACACGACAACGCCCACATTGGTTGTGGTGGCGACTTCCATGGTCCCGCCGCCAAATTGCAGGATCATGTTACCGGTATTGGTTAAAGTCCCGTCGGTCACGATCAGGCCGTTGGTTGCTGTCAAAGTGACCAGTCCCGCTGAGGCATCTACCCCGAGACCATCACCTTCGAGACTTATAATACCTAATTCACCACCGGCAGTTACATTATTGGTAAGATCGATGAATTCTCCCAACAGGGTCAGGTTGCCGCCCGTGTTAATCGCATCGGTCAACAGCGGGCCAATTGAGAGACTGGTCGCGGTCGGATCAATGATCGTCAATGCAGGATCATCCAGTGATAGCACAATTTCATTTAGCGTACCACCGACAATCAGATGTCCTGTAAAGCCGCCAAAATTAGACAGGTTCAGATCAAAACTTCCGGTATTCGCACAGGGGGTACCACAAACTGTCACTGTACCCGGCGCGGGAATCTGCAAACTACCACTCCCGGTAACTCCAGAGGCCAAGGATGTTAGCGGTATAACATCTGCGGGATTCCAGGTCGCGTTACCATTGATAATAACCGCCCCTCCCATGGTGCCGCCAGCTGGGAAGAAATTAAATGAATCGGCTGTTGATATATCAGTGCCTGAGCTGTTGCTGGTGATGCTGGCGGTAACATTGCCTGTAATGAAATTGAACTCGTTGGCACCGTCACCACCATTTACAGTACCGGCAAAGCCGATGCTGAAGTCGAAAATATCATTATCAGAACCACCGATCAGGTTTTCGAACCCATTAATTTCCAGTGTCTCTCCATTGTTATCGTAGGTGTTCGGGACATTAATCGTCCAAGTCGAATCAAAAGTATTGCTGGCGCCGGTAATGGAATCGGATGCCCCGCTGGTATTGATGATATTGATATTGTCGAAACCGCCGGTCCTGTTGGCCGTGCCCTGGAACCCATCAATGGTCCCGATATCCGTTACTACTATGGTTGCATTGATACCACCGGCGTAATTCAGCGAGTCAAAATCGTCATCATCGCCATCAACGGTACCGGAAAGATCGCCGATACCAGATATGGTAAAAGAATCTGTTCCAAGGCCGCCTTTAAGGTTTTCAATACCACTCCAACCCGTGGTCTTGCCCGCCAATGTACCGCTGTTGATTCCTGTAATCCCGAATACATTGTCATCATCATCGCCAGTCACGGTGTCCTCACCGTCGCCGCCTACTATGGCGCCGGTCAGGGACCCGGCATTGGTGAAGATAAAGCTGTCAGACGCTGTGCCACCCGTCAGGTTCGGAATGTCAATAAAGGTAAATCCTGTATCGAGTGAGCCATCATTCTGGGTGTTAATTGTCCATTCGGTGGGATCATTAGTGCCGACCAGGATGTCATTCACGTTATCGCCGGTGAAGGCCTCGATATCGCTGAATGTTCCACCCAGCATTACACCGCTGATGGTGGCCGTCTGCAGATTGATGGTATTTGCGCCTGCAACTGCCGCGATGTTAATCCGGTCCTCAAGCGACTCGCCACCATCGATGGTCCCTGACAGTGTGCCGGTGGTGAAGGTAAAGGTGTCGTCATTGGTGCCGCCAGTCAGGTTCGGCATGTCAATAAAACTGAAGCCGGTGTCCAGCGTGCCGTCGTTCGCCCCGGTGATGGTCCACACGGTGGCGGCGTTGGTACCGACCAGGATGTCCGCGGTATTGTCACCCGTGAAGGCCTGGATGTTGCTGAAGTTACCGCCCAACAGACCACCGCTGATGGTCGCAGTCTCGAGGTCTATAGTCTGTTCCCCGGCGACCGCTGTAATGTTGATGCGGTTAACTGTCACTGCCGCGCCACCGTCGATATCTCCGTCCAGTGTGCCACCGTCGAAGGTGAAGGTGTCATTGTTGGTGCCACCGGTCAGGTTCGGCATGTCAATAAAGCTGAAGCCCGTATTCAGCGAGCCATCATTGACACCGTTGATTGTCCATTCCGTATTGACATTGGCACCGACCAGGATGTCCGCGGTATTGTCACCCGTGAAGGCCTCGATGTTGCTGAAGTTCCCGACCAGCAGTCCGCCGCTGATGGTGCCAGCCTGCAGGTTGATGGTATGTGCACCGCCTTCCGCTGCAATGTTGATGCGGTCTGCCAGGACATGTGCGCCGCCGTCAATATTTCCGCCCAGCGTGCCGCCGTCGAAGGTGAACGTGTCATTGTTGGTGCCGCCGGTAAGATTGGCAAAATCAGTAAAGCCGATATTGGTGCTGCCGGTACTGGCCAGTGTTCCTCCATTTGTGTCGTCTATGGTAAAGATATTGACCACATTATTGGCCACCAGCGTGTCATCCGTGCCCTGGCCGTCCGCCGTCACCGAAGTACCGGTCATCACCAGGCCGGTGAATGTCAGTGTCGCAGTGTCATTCCCACCGCGGTCGATATTCAACACAACGGCATCACTGGCCGTGATCCCGGCGATGGTCAGCGAGTTGGCATCATGCAGGGTGACACCGTTCGCGGAAACCACAGTCACGGGATCCATGAAGTCATTGGCGTTATTGTCCAGCGTGATGTCAAACGTCGCTCCCGCATCCAGCGTCGTCGTACCCGTGATCAATAACTGCCCCGCGCCCGTATCGGTAATCGCCCCGCCCGTACCACCGTTAATATTCGTATCCACATCCAGATTGCCCGACACCGTCGTCACACCCGTGAAGGTCACCGCGCCCCCTGCATCCACATCCAGCGTGCCACCGCCCGAGGTCGTCACCGCACCAAAGGTAATGTCATCAGCGTCATCAATGAAAACATCGTTCGCCGCCGTCACCGTCACCGCACCACCAAAATCATTCGTCGCATTGTCCAGCGTGATGTCAAACGTCGCTCCCGCATCCAGCGTCGTCGTACCCGTGATCAATAACTGCCCCGCGCCCGTATCGGTAATCGCCCCGCCCGTACCACCGTTAATATTCGTATCCACATCC
>Ga0214472_10003454_pt1 | contig 16702 bp, 13 predicted proteins | sample RVTome_6_FD_207662 | JGI IMG/M metagenome (GOLD analysis project Ga0214472, IMG submission 207662) | Soil microbial communities from uranium-contaminated site in the Upper Colorado River Basin, Wyoming, United States - RVT140D175 | ecosystem: Environmental > Terrestrial > Soil > Contaminated >... | reverse complement strand
TGTCGAGGCTGACGAATCCCGCACCGGCGCGCGGCCGCTGTCCTACAATCCCGGTCCCGCATTCTCGATCCGAGTCCCGATCCATGTCCCAGTTCGACTACGTCGTCATCGGTGCCGGCTCCGCCGGCTGCGTGCTCGCCAACCGGCTGAGCGAGGATCCGCAGGTGCGCGTGTGTGTGCTGGAGGCCGGCGGGCGCGATCGCAATCCGTGGATCCATGTTCCCGCCGGCTACGTCAAGACCATGACCATGCCCGGCCTGAACTGGCTGTTCGACACCGAGCCGGACGCACACACCGGCAACCGCGCGATCCCGGTGCCGCGCGGGCGCGTGCTCGGCGGATCCAGCTCCATCAACGGCATGGTCTACGTGCGCGGTCAGGCGCTGGACTACGACGTGTGGGCACAGCTCGGCAACCGCGGCTGGTCCTACGAGGACGTGCTGCCGTATTTCCGCAAGTCCGAGCATCGCGAGGGCGGCGGCGATGCACGCTTCCACGGCAGCGGCGGGCCGCTGAACGTGGCCAACGTGCGCGAAACCGACCCGCTGCTCGACACCGTGATCGAGGCCGCCGGCAGCTGCGGCTATCCGCACAATCCGGACTACAACGGCGCGAGCCAGGAAGGCTTCGGCTACTTTCAGACCACGATGAAGAACGGCCAGCGCATGAGCACCGCGAAGGCCTTTCTGCGCCCGGCCATGGCGCGCCCCAACCTCACGGTGCTGACGGACGCGCACGCGACCTCGATCCGCTTCGAGGGCCTGCGCGCGGCAGGCGTGCGCTTTCGCCAGCGCGGAAAGGATCGCGAGGTGCTCGCCACGCGTGAGATCGTGCTCGCCGCCGGCGCGGTGCAGTCGCCGCAACTGCTCGAGCTGTCGGGGGTCGGCCAGCCGGATCGCTTGCGCGGGCTCGGCATCGACGTGCGGCACGAGCTGCCGGGGGTCGGCGAGAACCTGCAGGATCACTACGTCTCGCGTGCGACATTCAGGATCCGCGGCGCGCGCACCTTGAACGAGCGCATGCGCGGGCTGTCGTTGCTCGGTGAGGTCGCGAAGTTCGCGTTCGCCCGCACCGGCGGGCTGGCCGCGCCGGCCGGCATCGTGGTCGGCTTCGTGCGCACGCGCCCGGAGCTGGAGACGCCGGATGTGCAATACCACATCGCGCACGCGAGTTTCCGCGATCCGAAAAAGCGCATCCTCGACGGCTTCCCTGGCCTGACCATCGGGCCGTGCCAGTTGCGCCCGGCCAGCCGCGGCACGCTGCACATCCGCTCGGCCGATCCCTTCGCGGCGCCGCGCATCGCGCCGAATTTCCTGCACGAGGCGGTGGATCGCGAAACGCAGGTCGCGGGCCTGCGCATCGCCCGCGACCTGGTCGCCGCGCAGCCGCTGGCACGCTTCGTGGAGGCCGAGATCACGCCCGGCCCGGACGTGTTCAGCGATGCGCAACTGCTGGACTACGCGGCGCGCACCGGTGCCACCGTGTACCACCCGGTCGGCACCTGCAAGATGGGCGCCGATCCGATGGCGGTGGTCGATCAGGAACTGCGCGTGCACGGCCTGGAGGGCCTGCGCGTCGCGGACGCATCGGTCATGCCGCGGCTGGTCTCGGGAAACACCAACGCGCCGGTGATCATGATCGCGGAGAAGGCGGCCGATCTGATCAAGGCCGCGGCGTGACGGGCGGTGCCCGCGGCGGCAGCCTTGAACGGAAGTTTTTCAACCACAAAGGACACAAAGAAGGTCAGGGGCGGCGTGTCGGTGGCGGGGCTCCCGGCGGACGGGGAACGCGTCTAACATGAAGATCATGTCCGACCAGGAACCGCAGATCCCGCTGTTCCGGGGCGTGGTCGAACTCCACGAGGAGGGGCGCGCGCCGGTCAGCGACGAGCGTCCCGACGTGCTCGAAAGCCGCACCTACAAGGTGCGGCTGCCGTTCGACGCCGAGACCCTGAATCTGTACGTCACCATCAGCGACAAGGACGGGCTGCCCTACGAGTTCTTCATCAACTGCACCAACGTGGAGTTGAGCGAGCACCTGGCCGCGGTCTCGGCGCTGGGCTCGCGCATGCTGCGCAACGGCTTCCCGGTCGAGGTGGTGGCGCAGGATCTGCTGGACATCGCGAGCCCGCACACCGGCCACATGCGCCGTGGCGGCTATTGCCAGAGCCTGTCGGCACTGATCGGCCGCACCCTGCTCGCGCACGCCCAGGATCGCCCGCTCGAGTAGCGCGGGCGGGCAGGACGGCGGTCCGGGCGCGGGCCGTAGTATGCCCGCCGCGCTGCGCCGGCGTTCGCCGTGTTACGCCGCCGCGTAGTCGCGCGCGCCGGCCTGCTACGATTGCGCCGCGGCGATCGGCCGCGGGCGACACTTCGGGGGATCATCGACATGGCGCGAATCGGATTCATCGGTCTCGGCAACATGGGCGGGCCCATGGCGCGCAACCTGGTACGGGCAGGTCACGCGGTGCAGGGCTTCGATCTCAACGAGGAGGCGATGAACTTCGCCGCCCAGGCCGGCGTGAAGGCGGCCGCTTCGGTCAAGGCGGCGGCCGGTGCGGTGGACGTCGTATTCACGATGTTGCCGGTGGGCGCGAACGTGCGCGAGGTGATGCTGAACGACGGCGTGCTCGCCGCCGCTGCGCCCGGCACCGTGATCGTCGATTCGTCCACCATCGACGTGGCCACGGCGCAGGCGGTGCACCGGGCGGCGGCCGAGGCCGGCTTCGAGGCGCTGGATGCACCGGTGTCCGGCGGCACCGCCGGCGCGGACGCCGGCACGCTGACCTTCATGTGCGGCGGATCCAAGGCCACCTTCGATCGCGTGGCGCCGGTGATCAAGGCCATGGGCGCGAACATCGTGCACTGCGGCGGGCCGGGCATGGGCCAGGTCACGAAAATCTGCAACAACATGATCGCGGGCGTCACGATCCTCGCGGTGTCCGAAGCGCTGACGATGGGCGAGAAGCTCGGCGTCGACCGGCAGACACTCTACGACGTGATCTCTACGTCGACCGGACGTTCCTACATCCTCAACAACGCGTGCCCGATGCCCGGTCCGGTGCCCACCTCGCCATCGAGCAACGGCTTCAAGCCGGGCTTCGCCGCCAAGCTGATGCTCAAGGATCTGCGCCTGGCGCAGGCCGCCGCGCAGCAGGCCGCCGCCTCCACGCCGCTCGGCGCAGTCGCAGCCGCCGCATACGCGATGCACATCAACAACGGCAACGGCGATCTGGATTCGAGCAGCATCATCAAGCTGGTCAACCCGGACCTGTAATCCCCAAAAGGAGTCGAAGCCGTTATATGCGAACTGCGGAGCTTGCGGTGCGAGGCTCAACTGCCGCCTCGTCGATTGCTGCGCAGGCGTCCAGGTCGTCCGCGTAAAAGGAGCCGAAGCCGCTACCTGCGAACCGCGGAGCTTACGGTGCGAGGCTCTGGTCCGGGTTCAATTGCCGCCGCGTCGTTTGCTGCGCGGGCGTCCAGGTCGTCCGGGCCCCACGCTTCGGCCAAGCATCGCCTCCACCTGGGCACGAAAGCGCTTGGTGCCGAGCACGTGATTGTGACGCAGCGCGCGGCGGATCTCCTCGAGGGCCTCATCCGTAAGCTGTTCCTCACACAATGCACGATAGGCCGCGCGCCTGGCCTGTGCCTCCTTTCCCAGCTCCATGTACACCGGGTGTGGTGACACCAGCGCGTCGCTGCGCCCCAGCGCCGAGGTACGATAGCTGGACCACGGGTATACCTCTGGACTGTCTACCAGTCCCGAGCGCAGCGGATTGAGCTCGATGTATCGCTGGCAGGTGAGAAGATAATTGTCGTTGTCCACCGGACAGGACTTATACCGCCCATCCCAGAGTGTGCCCGTGCGCCTGTAGCGGGCGTTCACGTGGCGTACATACTGGCCTCCGAGGCGCTGCATGGCGCGCCACAAGGAGTGTTCCTTGCGTGGTGTGACGAGCAGATGGACGTGATTGGTCATCAAGCAGTACGCGTGCACGGACAGTTCGTACCAGTGTGCCGTCTCTGCCAGACACCTCAGATAGAACTCCCGATCAGCGTCGTCAAAGAACGTCGCCTGCCCGTCGATGCCGCGCTGGCGGGCGTGCTGCGCTACGTCGGGGATGAAGATTCGTGGTGGCCTCGGCATGGGCCGCTCCTCGTGCGTGCCAGTGCTCGGACGGTACTGGCATACTAACGAGGCGGCGGCGCGCCATCGGCCCTGAATCGTCGCGGTGCTCGTAGGCTCACGTCGACGGAAGTTGACAGCCGATGAGCGTGTACGCTGACCGTGGCGACTTCAATTCCATTATGATCAGCCGAATCTAACGGCTTCGACCCCTTTTTGGGACGATATTGGGGGGCGCATGCATGTTCTGATCGTGGGCGCGGCGGGGATGATCGGCGCCAAGCTGAGCGCGCGGCTGGCCGGACTGGGCTGGCTCGGTGACCGCGAGATCACGCAGCTCACGCTGTTCGACGTGATCGAACCCACGCCACCTGCCGGGGCGGCGTTTCGCACCGAGACCGTAGCCGGCGACATTTCGCTGGCGGACACCGCGCCGCGCCTGCTCGCCGCGCGACCCGATCTCATCGTGCACCTCGCGGCGATCGTCTCCGGCGAGGCCGAGCTGGACATGGACAAGGGATACCGCATCAACCTGGACGGCACGCGCCTGCTGCTCGATGCCATCCGGGCCGTGGGCGAGGGTTACTGCCCGCGGGTGGTGTTCACCTCGTCCATCGCCGTGTTCGGCGCGCCTTTCCCGGAACTCATCGGCGACGACTACGTGCTCACGCCGCTGACCAGCTATGGCACGCAGAAGGCCGTCGGCGAATTGCTGCTCGCCGACTACTCGCGCCGCGGCATTTTCGATGGCATCGGCATCCGCCTGCCGACGATCTGCGTGCGCCCCGGCAAGCCGAACAAGGCGGCGTCGGGGTTCTTCTCCAACATCATCCGCGAGCCGCTTGCCGGTGCCGAGGCGGTGCTGCCGGTGTCCGAGGACGTGCGCCACTGGCACGCCACGCCGCGTTCGGCGATCGGCTTTCTGCTGCACGCGGCGAGCATGGATACCGCCTTGCTGGGCACACGGCGCAACCTGTCCATGCCGGGGCTCTCGGTGAGCGTGGGCGAGCAGATCGCGGCGCTGGCACGGGTTGCGGGCGAGGGCGTGACGCGGCGCATCCGGCGCGAGCCGGACCAGGCCATCATGCGCATCGTCGCCGGCTGGCCGCGCGCCTTCGAAGCGCGCCGCGCACGCGAGCTGGGCTTCGACACCGAAGAACGCAGTTTCGAGGACATCATCCGCATCCACATCGAAGATGAACTCGGCGGCAGCTTCATCGCGTGAGCCGGACCGGCGCACGCGTAGCGGCGGACATGCCGCGCTGATGCCCGCCGCGTGTCAGACCCCCGTCAAGGAAGAAGCATGCGTATTCGACTGCTCGGCACCGGCACACCCACCCCATCCCTGAAACGCATGAGCTCGGGCTACCTGGTGGAGGTGGGCGAGCGCAAGATCCTGTTCGACTTCGGACCCGGCTCCTATCACCGGATGATGGAGGCCGGTGTGCGCGTGGTGGAGATCACCGACGTGTTCTTCACCCACCTGCATTACGACCATTGTCTGGACTACGTGCGGCTGCTGATGACGCGCTGGGATCAGGGCGGCGGCCGGATCCCCGAACTCAACGTCTACGGGCCGGCGCACACCGCGCGCATGACCGAGCTGATCATCGGCGAGGAGGGGATCTTCGGCCCTGATCTCGCCGCGCGCACCGAGTTGCCGATGAGCCAGGCGGTGTTCGTGGCGCGCGGCGGTACCCTGCCGCGGCGCAAGCCGCGCCCGCAGGTGCGCGAGCTGAAAAGCGGCCAGAGCGTGGATTGCGGCGGCTTCACCGTAAGCGCGCGCTCCGTCATCCACGCGCAGCCGGTGCTCGAGTGCTTCGGCTACCGGCTGGAGGCAGACGGTGCGAGCTTCGCCTACTCCGGCGATGCCGGCCCGTGCAAGGCGATGCAGCAACTGGCACAGGCTTGCGACGTGCTGGTGCACATGTGCCACTACATCAGCGGCACGGCGCTGAACGCCGAGTTCGAGAAGCACAACATGGGGCACCTGGAGCTGGCCCGCCTGGGCGCCGAGGCCGGCGTGCGCAACCTGGTCGCGAGCCACGTCACCGAGCAGATGGACGTGCCCGGCGTCAAGGAGCGCCTGATCAAGGAGATGTCGGCCATCTACCCTGGCAATTTGTTCTTCGGCGAAGATCTCATGATGATCCCGGTCACCGCGCCGGCGCCGGCAAAGCTCGACTGAGAAAAGGCGAATCGGTGGTGAATCGGTGATAGTGGCGGATCGGTGACAGTTCACTTATTTACCTGATCCGGCTCGAGAACCTGGTGGGACATCGCAATTAAGTGAACTGTCACCGATCTTCATTCTTCGTTATGTTGGCAGGACATCGGAGATAGGTGAACTGTCACCGATTTTCGGCACCGATTCTCGGCCACCGTTTTTTTGCCACCGTTGTTGCTGTTTTTATGACCGTATTCCGAAGGGACACGAGATGACGCAAGCGGACATCGGCCTCATCGGCCTCGCGGTGATGGGGGAGAACCTCGTCCTGAACATGGCGAACCACGGCTTCACAGTCGCGGTGCACAACCGCACCACCTCGCGGGTGGACGACTTCCTGGCGGGGCGCGCCCGCGGCAAGCCCATCCTCGGCGCGCATTCGCTGTCCGATCTGGTCGCCAAGCTTGCGCGCCCGCGCCGGGTGATGCTGATGGTGCAGGCGGGCGCGGCGGTGGATCAGGTCATCGAGGCGCTGCTGCCGCTGCTCGATGCGGACGACATCATCATCGACGGTGGCAACTCGAACTATCAGGACACCACCCGGCGCACCCGCGCGCTGCGCGCGCATGACATCGCGTACGTGGGCACCGGCGTATCCGGCGGTGAGGAAGGCGCCTTGCTCGGGCCCAGCATCATGCCCGGCGGCAACGCGAAGGCGTGGCCGCACATCGAACCCATCTTCAAGGCCATCGCGGCCAAGGTGGCCGACGGCAGCGCGTGCTGTGAGTGGATCGGCGACGATGGCGCCGGCCACTACGTGAAGATGGTGCACAACGGCATCGAGTACGGCGACATGCAGATGATCGCCGAAGCCTATGCGCTGCTGCGCGGACTGGCTCGCATCGAGCCGGCGCAGATGAGCGGCATCTTCAGCGAGTGGAATCGCGGCGAGCTCGAGAGCTACCTGGTCGAGATCACGGCGGAGATCCTGGCCAGGACCGACGAGCACAGCGGCGTGCCGATGGTGGATCTCATCCTCGACGCCGCGGGCCAGAAGGGCACCGGCAAATGGACCGGCATCGATGCCTTGATGCTGGGTGCGCCGGTCACCGCGATCACCGAGGCGGTGTTCGCGCGCGCGCTGTCGGCGCTCAAGGAGGAGCGAGTCGCGGCCTCGCGCGTGCTGCCGGCGCCGTCGGTGCGCTTCGATGGCGACGCGCAGGTGCTGGCCGAGGACGTGCGCGCGGCCTTGTACGCGGCGAAGATCTGCTCCTACGCGCAGGGTTTCCAGTTGCTGTCGATGGCCGCGAAGGAACACGGCTGGCAGCTCGACCTGGGCAACATCGCACTGCTCTGGCGCGGCGGTTGCATCATCCGCGCGGCCTTTCTGGACTGCATCAAGGAGGCCTACGAGAACGCGCCCGGGCTGGCGAACCTGCTGCTGGCGGAGTACTTCCGCGATGCCATCGCGGACTCGCAGCAGGCCTGGCGACGTGTGGTCGCCACGGCCGTGACCTGCGGTGTGCCGGTGCCCGCCTTCTCGAGCGCGCTGGCGTGGTACGACGGATATCGCAGCGAGCGCCTGCCGGCCAACTTGCTGCAGGCACAGCGCGATTATTTCGGGGCCCACACCTACGAGCGCATCGACCGGCCGCGCGGCGAGTTCTTCCACACCAACTGGACCGGCCGCGGCGGGGATACCGCTTCGACCTCGTACAACGCCTGAGAGAAACGGTCAAAACGGGGTCAAAACGGGGACAGTTCACTTATCTCCACGTGCGAAGGGCGTCCCCGAGGTGTGGTGCGGCAATCAGGTGCACTGTCCCCATAATTCCCCCCCCCTTATTCCAGCGCGCGGCGCGGAAATAAGTGAACTGTCACCGTATTCTTACAGCGTCAGGCGGGTCACCGGGTAGCGCTTGCACAGGGCGTTGTGCAGGTTGATGGCGGTGTTCAGGTCGCGCGCGAAGCGGGCGTACTCGCGCACGCCCAGCACCGGGTTGTCGCTCATCTGCAGCAGGCTCGCGGCGAAGGCCTTGTTCGCCTCCAGGCGCAAGGACTCGCGCCGGCAGGCGTCGCACTCGACCGCTGGTGCGATGTCAGCAGCCGGCGGCGCGTCGGGCAGCCCGGCCCCGGCGCCGAGCCCGGGCGCTGCGGCATGCGGAGAACTCATCGGCCCGCCCGCGGCCCCTAAGCCCTCTCGGCCGCCGCGATCACGGCTTCGGCCACGTTCTTCGGGCACGGCGAGTAGTGCGAGAACTCCATCGAGAACTGCCCGCGGCCCGAGGTCATGGTGCGCAGGTCCCCGATGTAGCCGAACATCTCGCTCAGCGGCGCGTCGGCCTTGATGCGTACGCCCGAGGGCATCGACTCCTGGCCCTTGATCATGCCGCGGCGGCGGTTGAGGTCGCCGATCACGTCGCCGACGTGGTCCTCGGGCGTGAACACGTCGACCTTCATGATGGGTTCGAGCAGCTGCGGTCCGGCCTTGGGAATGGTCTGGCGGTACGCGGCCCTGGCGGCGATCTCGAAGGCAATCGCCGAGGAGTCCACCGCGTGGAAGGAGCCGTCGGTGAGGATGACCTTCAGATCGAGTAGCGGGTAGCCCGCGAGCACGCCCTTGTCCAGGCTGGTCTCGAAGCCCTTCTCCACCGCCGGCCAGAACTCGCGCGGCACGTTGCCGCCGGTCACGGCGGAGGAGAACTCGAAACCGCTGCCGGCGTCGGCCGGCTCGACCACGTAGTCGATCCTGGCGAACTGGCCCGAGCCGCCGGTCTGCTTCTTGTGCGTGTAGCTGTCTTCCACACGCCGCGTGATGGTCTCGCGGTACGCGACCTGCGGCTTGCCGACGTCGACGGCGACACCGTGGGTACGCTTGAGGATGTCGACCTTGATGTCCAGGTGCAGCTCGCCCATGCCCATCAGGATGGTCTCGCCGCTGTCCTGGTCGGTCATCACGCGGAAGGACGGATCCTCGCGCACCATCTTGCCGAGCGCGACGCCCAGCTTCTCGGAGGCCGCCTTGTCCCGGGGCGCAACCGCGATCGAGATGACCGGCTCGGGAAACACCATCGGCTCGAGCGTGGCCGGATGCTTGGGGTCGCACAGGGTATGACCGGTCTGCACGTTGTTCAGCCCGATGATGGCGATGATGTCGCCGGCCTGCGCACTGGTTCGCTCCTCGCGCGAATTCGCGTGCATCTCGACCAGGCGCCCGATGCGCTCGGTCTTGCCGGTCGCGGTGTTGAGCACGTTGGTGCCCTTCTCGATGCGCCCGGAGTAGATGCGCGTGAAGGTCAGCGCGCCGTAGCGGTCGTCCATGATCTTGAAGGCGAGCGCGCGCAACGGGCGGTTGGTGTCCACGATGGCGAACTCGCCTGTCTCGTTGCCCTCGAGATCCACTTCCGGCTGGGGCTCGACCTCGGTGGGGTTGGGCAGGTAGTCCACGACCGCGTCGAGCAGCAGTTGCACGCCCTTGTTCTTGAACGCCGAGCCGCAGTAGGTGGGGAAGAAGGCGAGCTTGATGGTACCGGTGCGGATGCAGCGCTTGAGCGTATCCAGGTCCGGTTGCTCGCCGTCGAGGTACTTCTCCATCGCGACGTCGTCGTGCTCGAGGGCGGTCTCGACGAGCTTTTCGCGCCAGGACTCCACCGCGTCGGCCATGCCGGCCGGCACGTCCTGGATCTCGTAGTTCAGCGGATCGCCCGAATCGTCCCACACCCAGGCCTTGCGCGTGAGCAGATCCACCACGCCGGCGAAGTCGTTCTCGGTACCGATGGGCAAGGTCATGACCAGCGGCGTTGCCACCAGCACGTCCCTGACCTGCTTGACCACGCGATAGAAGTCCGCGCCCACGCGATCGAGCTTGTTGACGTAGATGATGCGGGCAACGCGCGAGTCGTTGGCGTAGCGCCAGTTGGTCTCGGACTGCGGTTCGACGCCGCCCGAGCCGCAGAACACCCCGACGCCGCCGTCGAGCACCTTCAGCGAGCGGTAGACCTCGATCGTGAAGTCCACGTGCCCGGGGGTGTCGATGATGTTGAACTGGTGGTCCTTCCAGAAGCAGGTGGTGGCGGCGGACTGGATCGTGATGCCGCGCTCCTGCTCCTGCTCCATGAAGTCGGTGGTGGCCGCGCCGTCGTGCACCTCACCCATCTTGTGGATCTTGCCAGTGAGCTTGAGGATGCGCTCGGTGGTGGTCGTCTTGCCCGCGTCGACGTGGGCGAAGATGCCGATGTTGCGGTACCGCGTAATGTCCATGTTCTCAGTCTCACGCAATCTGGCGATGTACGGGCACGGAACGCGCCCGTGGATCTGGGTTCAGGTAACGGGATGGGGCTCTGACGGCGCCACTTCCCCGCTCCGGCAGGCAGGCTGCAGGCTCGGGATGCGCTGCTTTCAGGCTGGATTCGACCGTGCAGTATAGGCCCGATCGCGCCGATTAACGAGTGCCGCAGGTCGCATTTTTACCGCTGCGGGCCCCCCGTCCGGCGCCCCGGGACGCACGGCGCGTGGTGCCGCGGCTGCCCCGCCAGGCGCGGCCGGAGCCGGCTCGCGGCGCCCCCGCGGCGGGCGCCCGCCGCCCGCGCGGCGCGGGCCCGGTCCGAGCCTTGTGACGACTTCGCGATGCACCCACAATCGCGCTGCACGAGGCCGGGCCGTCCGGCTCCCCCCCGCAGCCGGCTGCCGAGGCGCTGAGAGCTTGTCCTGTTCCGGATCCCGACGGGTGTCCACGTGTGGGCCCTGATCACCTGCACCCTGGTCACGACGCTGTATGCGACGACGATCACGATTGCCAATGTGTCGCTGCCCCAGATCCAGGGCGCCATGTCGGCGAGCCCGGATCAGATCGCGTGGGTCGTCACCTCCAACCTGATCGCTACCGCGGTGAGCATCCCGGCCTCGGGCTGGTTGTCGTCGCGATTCGGGCGCAAGCGCTCGATGGTCTGGGGTGTGTGCGCTTTCGGCATTGCCTCGGTGATGTGCGGCCTGTCGACGTCGCTCAACGAACTGATCGTCTGGCGCGTGGTGCAGTCGGCCAGCTGTTCGCCGCTGACCCCGATCTCCCAGGCGGTGGTGATCGACACCTTCCCGGGGCGCAAGCGCGGGCCGGCGATGGCCATCTACGGCCTGGGCGTGGTCATGGGACCGACCATTGCGCCGCTGCTGGGCGGCTACGTGAGCGAGGAGTACTCCTGGCGCTGGGTGTTCTTCATCCTGGTGCCGATGGCCGCACTCGCGCTGGTGGGTTTGCTGCTGTCCATCAAGGACACCCGCGAGCCTGATCGCCATGCGCGGCTGGACTGGACCGGCTTCATAGCCCTGTCCGTGACCGTGTCCTGCATCCAGCTCGTGCTCGATCGTGGTGAGCGGCTGGAGTGGTTCACCTCGCCCGAGATCGCCCTCGAGGCCTTCGCGGCGGCGCTCGCGGGCTGGATCTACATCAGCCACAGCCTGACCACCGACAAGCCGTTCCTGGATCCGCGCCTGCTGTTGAACCGCAACTTCGCGGTGGGCCTGGGGATATCGCTCGTCTTCGGTGCGCTGTTCGTCACGCCGATGGTGCTGTTGCCGGCGATGCTGCAGCAGTTGCGCGACACGCCCGAGTTCATCATCGCATTGATCCTGGCCGCGCGCGGTGTGGGCACGCTGGCCTCGCAGGTGATGATGATCTTCGTCAGCAACCGGCTACCGCCGCGCACGATGTTGCTGATCGGATTCGGGGCGCACACCATCGCCGGGCTGCAGATGATGGCCTTCGACATGAACGTGTCACTGACCGAGGTCGCGATCAGCAACGTGATCCAGGGCTTCGGCGTGGGATTCCTGTGGGTACCGATCACGCTGGTACTGTTTTCCGAATTCGATGCGAAGCGTACTTCGGAGGGCACCGGCATCTTCCACTTCGTGCGCAGCGTGGGATCGAGCTACTTCATCTCGTTTTGCTTCGTGCTGGTGTTTCATACCAGCAAGATGAACTACGCCGATCTGGTGATGTGGATATCGCCGTTTCACGAGTTCTTCCGCTACCCGATGGCCGCCGGGAGCTGGGACCCGGACACCCAGATCGGCCTGTTCAACCTGTCCAACGAGGTCTCGCGCCAGGCGATCACCATCGGCTACGTGAATGCCTTCCACCTGTTCACGTGGGCGTCGTTTGCCGTCTATCCGCTGATCGCGATGGTGCGATGGCCGCCCAGGCCGGTTCGCGAGTCATGAACGAGGCGGCGGACGCGCGCGCGGAGCTGTCCAGGCTGCGCAAGATCTCGATCCTGCTGGTCGTGATCCTGACTTCCACCTTGTACGGCACCACGCTGCTCATCGTGTCCACCATCCTGCCGCAGATGCAGGGCACGCTGTCGGCCACCGCCGACGAGATCGCGTGGGTGATCACCTTCAACATCCTCGCCACCGCGATCGCGACGCCGATGTCGGGCTGGCTCGCGGCGCGCTTCGGCGTGCGCAACGTGATGGTGTGGAGCATCGCCGGCTTCACGCTGGCCACCTTCATGTGCGGCATCGCCGGCAGCCTGGAGTCGCTGATCTTCTGGCGCATCGTGCAAGGCGCATTCGGTGCACCGTCCACGCCGCTCAGCCAGTCGATCCTGCTCGAATCCTTTTCGCGGCCCCGGCACGGGCTGGTGTTGGGCGTGTACGGTTTCGGGGTCGTGATCGGCCCGATCATCGGCCCGGTGCTGGGCGGACTGATGGCCGAGCTCTACACCTGGCGCTGGGCCTTCTACGTGCTGGTGCCGGTCGGCGCGCTGAGCGTGCTGGGCCTGCATCTGTGCCTGTCGGACCACATCCGCAAGCGCAGTGCGCGCCTGGACTGGACCGGCTTCCTCGCACTGGCGGTGGCGCTGAGCTGCATTCAGCTCATCCTCTCGCGCGGGCAGCGCCTGGACTGGTTCGATTCGGGCGAGATCATCATCGAGACCGTGCTCGCCGCGGTGGCGATGTGGATGTTCGTGACCCACAGCCTGACCTCGCCTGCGCCGTTCCTGAACCCGAAGTACCTGCTGGACCGCAACTACTCACTCGGGCTGGTGCTGGTCACGGTGTACGGCATGCTCAACTTCACGCCGATGGTGCTGTTGCCGCCGCTGCTGCGCGAGCACATGGGATTTACGGATCTGCTGATCGGCGTGGTCGTGGGCAGCCGCGGCGTTGGTGGCGCCATTGGCTTCCTGGCGGCCGGGTTCGCGAGCCGGCTCAACCCCCGCATCAGCATGATGGCCGGCTTCGGCATGCTGTTCGCGGCCGGTCTGTGGCTGATGCACGTGAACCTGGAAGTCTCGGTCGCCGCGCTGGCGGCCAATGCGTGCCTGCAGGGGATCGCCATCGGCGCGATCTGGGTGCCGCTCACGGTGGCGACCTTCGCGACCTTGCCGCCCTCGGCGCTGGCCGAGACCTCGGCAGTGTTCCACCTGCTGCGCAACCTCGGCTCGAGCTTCTTCATCGCGCTGTGCGTGGCCGAGATCGTGCGCTCCACGGGCATGAACTACAGCCGCATGGCCGAACTGATCACGCCGTTCAACGAACTGCTGTCGATGCCGTGGGTCACCGGCGCCTGGAACGTGGAGACCGCGCCGGGGCTCGCGTCGCTGTCGGGCGAGATCGCGCGCCAGTCGGCGATGGTCGGATATCTCAATGCCTTCGGCATGTTCACGGTCGCGTGCGCGGTCGCGATGCCGCTGGTGCTGCTGGTGCGCGCGAAGCGCGATGGGTGAGCGAGCGCGGCGCGCGCCATGCGCCGTTTCGCTTCGTCTCGGGCTACCTGTCCAGCGCCGATGCGTTCTGCTTCTACGAGGCATTGCGCCTGCCGGTGTGGCTGGCGCACGGCGCGTGCGGCGACTTCCAGGACTACCGCCTGGCGCGGCTGATGGCAGGGCGCGAGAACTGGACCGTGCAGCGGTTTGCAAGCGGCGCGCTGCCGCATTTCGAGGTGCTCGAGGAATTCGTCGCGTGCTATGACGCCTTCCTCGACGGCGTGCGCGGTTCGCGGTGATCCGTGCGCCGGCCCGCGGCAGCGCCAGGGCCTGTCGCGGCTGCGCGCGCGGCCGGTGAGCCGGTCTGGTCCCGCCCGCGGTCCGGCCGATGCGGCAGACCGGGACACCGGTGCGCCGCGGCCCGTGTGCTCCCCGCTGCCGGGCGGCAATCACCCCGCCGGCGGCTGTGCGCACACCTGCTCGTAGGGGTGGCGCTTCTTCAGCAGCCCGTTGTACTCGAAGATGTCCAGCGTCGCTTCGTACGCGGGGCGCGTGATCTCCACGTGCCGGGTCCAGCAGCCGAGCTTCTGGTAGGCGGCGATACACTGGGCCAGCACCGCCTCGTCGGTCTTCGGGAAGTACTCCTTCTCGGCGCGCGCGATCTCGGCCGCCGGGGTGTCGTTCATGTAGTCGCGGGTCTTCTTGTAGGCGCGGATGAAGGCGCGCGCCATGTCCGTATCCAGCCACGCGCGGGTGCTCGCGAGACTGGAGAAGCCGCACGGTCCGATCACCGGCCCGGATTGCGCGACCACGCGGCCGATGCCGTCGGCCTCGAGCTGCTGCGGCATCGGCCCTTGCTGGTGCGCGTACTGGCCCGTGCCGTCGCGGAAGGCCTGGTCGATCTGCGCCGCGTTGCCGGCGTTGATGGCCTTGATCTTGTCGAAGTCGATGCCGGCCTTGTGACAGGCATAGCGGAACATCGCCTCGGGCTGCCCGCCGTGGTGCACCAGCACCTCGGCGCCCTCGAGCTTGCGCCACGAGAAATCGGGGTCGGCCTCGCGCGCGGTGATGAAGAAGCCGTCCATCTCGTTGACCTGGGCGAAGTGCACCGCCGGCGGCGTCTCGCCCTTGTTCAGCGGGCCGAAGCCCTGGCTCAGAGCCGACTGCACGACGTGCGCGGAGCCTTCGCTGAGCGCCGCGAGCGCGGACACGCCGGGCTTGGCGACCGACCACTCGTGGTCCAGGCCTTCTTCCTTCAGGAAACCGCCGGACATGGTGGAGATGAGCGGCGAGTAGAACGCCGAGAACAGGGTGAACTGGATCTTGATCTTGGCCATGGTCTTCCTTCTTGCCGGAAATGCGAACGACGCGACGACTTTAACGAGGCAGAGCTTCCCTCATTGTCCCCAGGGCGTGATCGCTTGCTTGAGTTTCGCGTAGCCGTCGAGGAAGCCCGGCCGCTTGCCCGCATAGACCTCGTCGAACTTGGCCAGCGCCTCGTCCAGCCAGGCGTGCAGCGCCTTGTTGTCCGGGTTGGCGTCCTTGTAGGCGTCGCGGATGAGCACGAAGTGGATGCGCGGATCGTAGGGCTGCTTGGTGCCGCCCATGGACTCGTCGCCGTCGAGCAGGCGCAGCAGCATCGCGTCGGCCGAGCCCAGCGTCTGTTCGTGGATCGGCGGGCCCGATATGCGGTACATCACCGAGGTCATGTCGCGGCCGTTGCCGGTGGTGTAGCCCATCTCGCCCCACAGATCGTTCATCGTGTGGCGCGCGCCCAGGTGGTCGAGCACCCGCTGTCCGAACGCGCGCAGCGGGTCGGATACGTCGGCCAGCAGATCGGTCAGGCGGTCGCCGTCCAGATCCGTGGCGAGCACGATCGCGTCGCGCTTCTCGATGATGTCCCACATCAGGATGCCGAAATTGGTGTCCGAGATGTGCTGCTCGATGCGCCCGCCCCAGTCCTGCATGCCGGCTTTGAAGTCCGCGGGCAGCAACGCGACGATGCGGTCCACGTTCTCGCGATGCTCCTGGTACGCGTCCACCGCGTACTTGCGGCCGACCTCGAACTTCGTGCCCTCGAGCAGCCACGAGTGCAGGCCGGCGTTGATGCCGTCCTCCATCGCCTGCGTGGGCTTCATGGCCACCCGTCCCAGCGTGCCGGACTCGTGCACCATCTTCAGGAACAGCCGGTTGGCATAGGCCATCTGCACGCCCGGGGTGTTCATCTCCGAGTGCACGATGCCCTTGTCGGCGCTGACCGCGAACTTCTTGCGATCCTGCGAGTACGGCAGACCCGGCATGGAGCGCACGACCGTGATCGGCCCGTACGGGCGCACGTTGCAGTACACACCGGCCTGGGTACGCAGCGGCGCGTTGCCCGACTTGCCCATGACCACGACCTTGCCGCCCTTGCCGTCGTTGACGTAGGCATCGCCGGCGGTGGACCACTTGATCGAGGTCGCCGGCATGTTACCGAACCAGGCCAGCGGCTCGAGCTGCTTGTCATGGCGGAACTGCGCCCACATCGGCACCGCGTAGAAGGGCAGGCCCAGCACGTCGATGGCGGCGATGGTGCCGAGCAGCGCGTAGGCATCGGTAAGCGAGTGCGCCACCGGCGCCACCTTGCCGTCGTGGTGACCGCCCTGCCAGATCACGGCGTCGGGGTAGCCGGTGGGGCGCACGTCGGTGGGCTGGTAGAGGC
>Ga0214472_10003453_pt1 | contig 16703 bp, 16 predicted proteins | sample RVTome_6_FD_207662 | JGI IMG/M metagenome (GOLD analysis project Ga0214472, IMG submission 207662) | Soil microbial communities from uranium-contaminated site in the Upper Colorado River Basin, Wyoming, United States - RVT140D175 | ecosystem: Environmental > Terrestrial > Soil > Contaminated >... | reverse complement strand
CTCGTGGGGGCGCTCGAGGCGCTCGACTCCGGGATCACGACGCTCGTCGACTGGTCCCACAACAACAACACGCCCGAGCATGCCGATGCCGCCATCCAGGCGCTGCGAGACACGGGAATGCGTGCCGTGTTCGCGTACGGCAACTCGAACGACGAGTGGATCCCGGTGAGCGACGTTCCCCACTCTCGGGACGTCCTGAGGATCCGGGACGAGCACTTCCCGTCGGCGGGCGGGCTGGTGACGCTGGCGATGTCGCTTCGCGGACCGCAGTTCACGACCCCCGAGGTGACGCGACACGACTTCGACCTGGCGCGGGAAGCGGGCACGCCGATCACCGTGCACGTGGGGGACGGACTCTGGGGGCTGAACAAGCCGCTCGAGCAGCTCGAGGCCATGGGTCTCCTCGGCGAAGACGTGACATACGTCCACTGCAACACGATCGGTGACGCCGAGTTCGACCTCATCGCCCGGTCCGGGGGGTGCATCTCCGTTGCTCCCGAGCTCGAGATGCACATGGGTCACGGCGAGCTGGCCGCGCTGCGTGCCGTCGCCCGCTCGATCCCGGTATCCCTCTCGATCGACGTGTGCACCTCGGTCGGCGGCGACATGTTCTCTGCCATGCGCGCCGTGCTCGCAGGGAGCCGCTACCTGGTGAACCTGGAGGCCATCGATGCGGGGACGGTCGTCGAAACGCTCCCGCTGCTCGCCCCCGACGTGCTCGGGTTCGCGACGAGGGGGGGCGCCAGAGCTGCATGGCTGGACGACGAGGTCGGGACGCTCACGCCGGGTAAGCAGGCCGACATGGCGATGGTGCGGCTCGACTCGTGGCCGATGGTGCCGCTCAACTACCCGCTCGGAGCCGTCGTCGAATCGGGGAATCCCCGCCTTGTCGACACCGTCCTCGTCGCTGGGAAGGTCCGCAAGCAAGACGGCGAGCTCGTCGACCACGACCTGGGCCGCGTGCGCAGGCTCGCCGAGGCAGCCCGCGACAGGATCCTCGAGGCGGCAGGAGTGACCGAGCCGGGGGCATGGCAACCGAAGCCGTACACCGGAGACCCGGCGGAGCTGGCCGGCTGAGTCGCGACTGCCGCGCGAGGGCAGGCTCGAGCGTGACACCGCCGGGTCGTGGGCTCCCAGATCGACGGTGGGCATGGTTGGTGCCGGGGGGCCGGCGGGGAAACGGCAGGGTTCAGCGGTGCTCCTTGCGGTATACGACCTTGAGACCGGACCAGACGTCGTCGATCGCCGCCACCTTGACGTCGACCATCCCGGCGGGCAGCACGACTTGGCGTACGACGTCTTCGGTGACGTTCGTCGGCACACCGGACGCCCGTTTCGGCCATGCGACCCACAGGGTCCCGTCGGGGAAGATGGCGCGTCCGAGAGCACCGAGGCGCGATCGCAGGTCGGCCGAGCTCTTCGTGAAGCACACGACGAGGTCGGTACGGGCTCTGAGATCGCGGCGCAACGTCACGCCGGCCGGGAGCGGGGCGACGACGTCGGCGAAGTGACCGGGGTCGCCGAGCACGGCGACGGTCATCCCCGTCGCAATGCCGAGCTTTCTGGCGAGGGGCGTCCCCGAGTAGCCCGCGGTCATCAAACTCTCCAGGCAGGCGTGCCGGCGTCCGATGAGTATGGCATGCGCCGACTCGCCACCCTCACTGCGCTGGTGTGTGTCGCCGCGCTCAGCATGATCCCCCCCGCCACCGCTCTGCAGGCGTGCGGCGACCGCACCGATCTCGAGACGGAGATCACCCAGGCAGACGTGGTCTTCATGGGCAGGGTGGAGTCGACGAGCGACGCCGGGAGGACGGCCGAGATGGCGGTCATGGCCGTTTGGAAGGGAGATGACCTCCCACCTCACGTGACCGTGAACGGGAACACGGGAGCCACCGCGGCGAACGCACGCACCTTCCAGCAGGGAGGGATCTACCTGATCTTCCCCGCCAACGATCGGCCTCCCTTCGCCGACGACGCTTGCACGGCGACCCGCATCTACCGGCCGAACGGCCTCGTCATTCCGCCCGACCTCGTGGGTGCGGTCGGATCGGCGAGCGCCAGGGCGCCCGTTGCGGAGTCGGCGGAGGAGGAGACGGACGGTGGCGGAGTGCCGGTCGGGCTCGGGATAATGTTCGTCGCCCTCGGCGCAATCATCCTGGCCGCCTTCACGTTCCCCAAGATCGCTGGGAACAGCAGCAAGCGAACCGGGACGGGAACGCTGGGCGAGCTCTCGGGGCCGGGAGCGCCCGGTCAGTCCGAGGAGGACAAGAAGATTCGCGACGCCTCGGCGAAGCGCTTCAAGAGGGCCAGGCGGAGATCGGGACGTTGGTGATCAGCCGAGGACGGCGCGCCCGGTGCCTTCCCGGATCTCGCCGATCTGCCACGCCCGCCGCCCGGCAGCACTGATCACGTCGATGGCCGTCGCGGCTTCGGCCGCCGGCACCACGGCGATGAAGCCGATCCCCATGTTGAACGTCCTGAACATCTCGGAGTGGTCGATGCCGCCGAGGCGGGCGACGACGTCGAATGCCTCGGGGCGCTGCCAGGACGCCGTATCGACCGAAGCGTCGACGGACGACGGGAGTACCCGCTCGAGGTTCCCGGCGATCCCGCCGCCGGTGACGTGGGCGAGGCCGTGCGCGTCGACGGCACCGATGACGTCGAGTACCACCGGCGCGTAGACCACGGACGGCTCGAGGAGCACGGACGCCACCGACCTTCCGGTGCCCGGCAGCTCTGATGTGAGCTCGAGCCCGGCGAGGGCGCTCCGCAACAGCGAGAATCCGTTGGAGCGAAAGTTCGGGCTGTCGATCCCGACGAGGACGTCGCCGGCGACGATGCGCGAGCCGTCGATCTCCGCTCCGAGCTCGACGATGCCGAGGGCGGTGCCTGCGATGTCGAGAGCGTCTTCTTCCATCACGCCCGGATGCTCGGCAGTCTCACCTCCGACCAGGGCCACGCCCACCGACTCGCATGCCGCCGCCACCGAGCGGACGATGGCGGCCACGGCCGCCACATCGAGGTGCCCGACCGCGATGTAGTCCATCATCGCGATGGGTCTGGCGCCTGCCGCCGCCAGGTCGTCGACGCACATCGCCACGAGATCGAACCCGAGACCGTCGAGCATTCCGGCCCGGCGAGCGACGTCCACCTTCGTCCCGACGCCGTCCGTGGACATCATCAGGACCGGGTTGCGATACCCGGCAGGCAACGTGAGCCCGGCGGCAAAGCCCCCGAAGCCGCCGACGATGCCGCCGTGCCAGGTGGCGGTGACAGCAGGGCCGATGGCTGCGACGAGCTGGTCGGCTGCCTCGAGGTCGACGCCTGCTTGGCTGTACGTGGCCATCACGATCGCTCCAGTTGGTACTTGTCCGTCGTCACCGGCAGCGGCGTCGGGTAGTCGCCGGACAGGCAGGCGGTGCAGAACGAGTCCGCAGGTGCTCCCGTCGCTGCGATGAGCCGCTCCAGGTCGAGATACGCCAGCGAGTCGACGGCGAGGTAGGCGGCGATGTCGGAGACGTCACGGTCTGCGGCGAGCAGCGTCGAGCGGTCGCCCGTGTCCATGCCGTAGAAGCACGGCCACCGGTACGGCGGGGACGAGATCCGCAAGTGCACTTCGTGGGCGCCGGCGTCCCGCACGATCTGCACGAGCTGCCTGGTCGTCGAGCCGCGCACGATCGAGTCGTCGACCAGGACCACCCTGCGTCCTTCGAGCTCGCCGCGCATCGCGTTCAGCTTCATCTGCACGTCGCGATCGCGCATCGACTGGGCGGGCTCGATGAAGGTCCTCCCGACGTATCGGTTCTTGACCAGGCCGTCCCGGTACGGGACGCCCGATGCGGCCGCGTATCCCTGGGCTGCGGGGATCCCGGACTCCGGCACGGGGACGACGATGTCCGCCTCGGCAGGCGCCTGGGCGGCGAGGGCCTCGCCCATCCTCCTGCGAGCAGCGTGCACCGTCTGGGCGTGGAGGACGGAGTCGGGCCTGGCGAAGTAGACGAACTCGAACAGGCACAGCCTCGGCCTCGCCTCCGCGAAGGGGCGCCGCGATGTCAGCTCGACGCCGTCGAAGACGACCATCTCGCCCGGTTCGACCTCGCGAACGAACTTTGCGCCGATGATGTCGAGCGCCGCCGTCTCCGATGCCACCACCCAACCGTCGCCGAGCCTCCCCAGACAGAGCGGCCGGAAGCCGAGTGGGTCGCGAACCCCGACCAGCGTCGTGCGGTCCATCACGGCCAGTGTGTAGGCACCCTCGAAGCGCGCCAGCGCCCGCTCCATGGCGTCGGCGAGCCCGACGTCGCCCTGCATCTCGGAGGCGATGACCTCGGTCATCAGCTCCGAGTCCGTCGTCCCTGCGACGGGTCCGAGCTCGTCGCCCAGCTGTGACGTGTTCGTCAGGTTGCCGTTGTGGGCGAGCGCGATCCCGTTCCGTCCGAGCTGGCGGTAGACGGGTTGCGAGTTCGCCCACACCGATGAGCCGGTCGTCGAGTACCGGGTGTGCCCGATGGCGAGGTCGCCACTGAGTCCGGCCAGCGTCCTTTCGTCGAAGACCTGGGCGACGAGGCCGAGGTCCTTGTACACGGTGATCGTCTCACCGTCCGACACGGCGATGCCTGCGCTCTCTTGCCCGCGATGCTGCAGCGCGAACAGGCCGAAGTACGTGAGGCGGGCCGCGTCGGCTCCCGGGAGGAGGATCCCGAAGACGCCGCACGCTTCGCCCGGTCGTTCAGAGAGGAGGTTGGCCAACGCCGGGCCGAGTGTAACCGGGGGTCTCGCCACCCCCATCGACCTCAGACGAGGAGCACCAGCAGCATGCCGGCTGCCAGCACGACGGCTGCGATGAGCGCCCGGTTGCGTCGGGCGTCCGGCCTGCCTGCCGCGAACCTGGACCAAGCAGCCGCCACGAGCATCCCGGTGGCCAGGCCGCCGAGGTGGGCGCGCCAGTCGATGCCTTCGATGATCAGCGGCAGTGCCGCGTTGATCGCCAGCAGGACGAGGAACTGATTGAGGAGCGCCCGTCCGCCGGCCGTGTTCCTCAGGCGGAAGGCGACGAAGAGCCAGGCGCCGAAGATGCCGAACAAGGCGCCCGAGGCGCCCACCGACAGAGCCCGCGGATCGCCGAATCGGAACGACACGTAGCTGCCCCCCACGGCGCAGGCGAGATACAAGAGGGCGAACCCGAGCGAGCCGGTCTCACGCTCGAGCCTCGGGCCGAGCAGGTAGACCCCATACATGTTGAAGAGGAGATGGGTGATCCCTCCGTGGAGGAAGGCCGCGGTCACCACTCGCCACCACTCGCCCTGCTCGACCGCAAGCCCGATCAGACCCCAATCGACCCTGAAGCGGTTCAGCTCCGGAGGGCTCATCGAGGCGTTGAGGAGGAACACGACGACACTGATGCCGATGACCGTGAAGGTGACGGGCGTGGTCTGGAAGCTCGGGCCGCCGAACGCCTGCCTGGCGGTGACGACCCTGTGCCTGCCCTCGGGTTTCGAGCACTCCGGGCACTTCTGGCCGACGGCCGAGTCCCGCGAGCAATCCGCACAGATCGGGCGGCCGCAGTTCGAGCACGCCAGCCTGGTCGCCCTGTCCGGGTGCCGGTAGCAGACGCTCGTTCCGGTGTCCTCCATCACGGTGGCTCAACCTACCGGGTCAGGTGCCATACGACCACGTCCCCACCGAGCCGTCTCGCCTCGCTCTCTATGTTCCGAAGTCCGGATAGCCGTGCTGCGCCACGCCGTCCCTGAAGAGCCGGTTGGCATCCGGCCATTTCGTGTCGCCCGCCCAGACGAAGACCGCCTCGGCGAAGTGCCACAGGAGGTACGGATGCGCCCCGAGTCGGTACAGCTCGATCGGGTCCTTGGAGACGAAGGCAGCCCGTTCCTCATCGGTGAGCACGCCGCCGTCGGGAGGTGGCGTCCGGGCCTCAGCCGCTCGTCGCTCCCACTCGGCGACGTATGCAGCGGGGTCGGCGGCGTAGGCCTGGACGGCGCCGTCCGACTCCTCGATGTGTCGCATCAGCTTGTCGATCTCGTAACGGCTCACGTCGCCGGCTCCCACAGGAAGAACGGCGCGTTGGCGTATCGAGACGGCGTGCCTTCGGCGAACGTGGCCGGGCCCCCTCCGGCTCCCAGGGCGACGAGGAAGTTCAGGAACTGGTGGGTGACGTTGCCCGCCCTGGAGATCCGGTCGAACGAGCACCCTGCGATCGCCCCTTCCACGTCGCCTTCGGCCATCCAGGCGACTGCCGCGTCGTCGAACTCCTGGTCGGGCGAGCCACCGCCGAGGAACTGTCGTGGGCCTCCGATCTCGGTGGCGAGATGGCCGGAGGCGATGACGGCAACCCTCGCCCGCTCTGGGAAGGCTGCGATCGCAGCGGCGAGGAACCGGCCGAGCTCGACGAACCTGGCGGCCCGGGGTATCGGTGGGATGTTCGTGTTGGTGTGGATCGGGACGATCGGGATCTGCAGGTCCGGCGACAGGTAGACCATCGGGATCGTGAAGGCGTGGTCGAGCACCCATTCGTTCGACATCGCGAAGTCGAGACTGCCGGCCAGTTCCTGGTCGCCGAGCAGCCACCCGGCGAGGTCGGTCGCCCCCGTCATCTCCCAATGCTCGAGGCCGAAGGTGCGCATCTCGTTCTCGTACGTGCAGGAGAAGCGATCCGCCTTGCCTATGCAGAAGGCGGGTGAGTTGTCGTGGAAGAAGCGCCTCAGGTGGTCCGAGCTGACGACGACCACGGCCTGCGGCTCCCACGCGGTGAGCCTGTCGCGGAGCCGCGCGAAGTTCTCGGCGGTCCTGGCGAGATCTTCAGGCATGTCGTCCCGCATGGTTCGCCACAGCAGAGGGTTGTGAGGCACCCCCACCACACCGACCAGCTCAGCCAAGGTGCGCTCACCGTAGCCGAAGCGCACCTGGTCACGGGGTCGCGACGAGGGCCTCCACCTCGACGAGCATGTCCTCTCCCGACAGCCCGGCCACGACCAGCAAGGTGTGGGTCGGAGGCGGGTCGACGCCGAACCAGCGCGCATACGTCGCTTCCCTCGCCGACCGGAACCCGGCGAGCGCCTCCCGGCCGACGACGTACGTCCGCAGGTGGAGCAGGTCGGCCGGTGTCGCCCCGACGGCGGCCAGCAGGCGCTCGATGTTGCTGAAGGCAGCCAGCGCCTGGGCCTCGGCGCCTTCCTCGAGGTCGCCTTCGGGTGTGATGCCCACCTGGCCCGCCAGTTGCACGATCGTGGCGCCCTGCGGCGCCCTGGCGACCATCGAGTAGGAGCTCGCAGGTGCCGCCACGGTCTCCGGGTTCCACCGCTGTACTGCCACATCAACCTCCTGAGGCTTCGAGCTGTCCCGCCATCCAGTCGGCGGTCTTGGGCCGGTATCGGTACGCCTTGTTGTTGACGACGTGGTTGCCGTCGCGCACGACGTCGAGCACGACGGGACCGCCGACACCGGCGGCGATCTCCGCCGCCGCCTCCGGGGGTATGAGCCTGTCCCTGTCACCCGCGATGACGTAGAGGGGGCACCGCACCTTGCCGAGCACTCCCGTCAGGTCGAGCCTGGCGGCCACCTCCCTGGCCTCTTCCTCGCTGGCACTGTGGGATCTGACCTGGAAGGCCAGTCGTGAGATCGGCGGGATGACGTCCCACTCCGTGACGAAGCGGACCGGACCGGACAGCGAGACGGCCGCCTTGATCCGCTCCTCGAAGGCGGCGGCGCGCACGACGTAGTAGCCGCCGAGGCTCACGCCCCATGCCCCGAGGCGAGACGTGTCGACATCGCCGCGCGACTCGAGGTGGTCGATCACGGCTGCGATCGGGCGCTCGTACTCCGGCTCGATCGCCAGGTCGAACTCGGCCTCCCCCTGGCCGGGTCCATCGAATGCGAACGTGGCCACCCCTCTTTCGAGGAACCAGCGGCCGTAGAACTCCAGCTCCTCCTTCGTCGAGTCGAGGCCGGGCATCATCACCATGATCGGGGGGCGGTCTTCCCCGGCCGGCTTGCGGAGGTTGCCGACGAGGACGTGCCCGTCGTAAGCGACCTCACACCGCTCTATCGGAGGCTCGAGGAGAGGGTGTGCCTTGCGGTGGGCGGCGATGGCCCGATCGTGGGTCGCCCTGAGCTGGGCGGGGTCGTGAACGAAGAGGAACTTGCCGAAGTGGTAACACGCCGCCGCGGTGACGAAGTGGTATCCGGCGCTCTTGCGGTGGCCTGCCGTGAGGGCGGCGTCGCCGAGCTCCTCGTGGGCGGCTCCGCGATCCGACCATGCGGCGCACCAGTCGTCCCAAGAGTCGATCGACGCGGTGACCTCCTCGAAGTCCCCGATCGGGATCCCGTCCTCGACATATCTCGGAGCCCAGTGGGCGATGGCGGCCTCGAGTCGCGGATCTGGCATCGGGTGCTCCCTCGATCGGTGATGGGCAGCACGATCGCAAACGGTTGCGGTGCCTGTCAACGAGTCGGTGGTTCGCTCTGGCGTCCCACCATCGCACAGATGCGATGGTGGGACGCAAGAACGGATCCGGTGCGAGCGGCTCGGCGCCGTGGGATAGCATCCTGCTCGATGCCGACCGATGCCGACAAGCTGCGCGCCAACGTCGTCGAGACCGAGCGGCGCCTCAGGGCCGATGCTGCCGCGGGGCACGTGCGTCCGCGGGTCTCGACGAGCCTCGTCTCAGACGTGCACGCCGTCTCTCGCTTCGTCCAGTACGACAAGGACTTCGTGTTCGAGTGCGACGAGTCCGAGGACCGGGGCGGCCGAGCCGAGCACCCGAGCCCCCTGCGCTACTTTCTCAGCGGGCTCGCCTTCTGCCAGCAGGTGTGGTACTCGAAGGGGGCGGCACTCGCCGGGTGCGAGTTGGCGGCGCTCGACATCGACGTGGTCACCTACATGGACATGCGCGGCGAGCACCTCATCGACGGCATCCCCGCCAACCCGCAATGGATCGTCATCGAGGCGGCGGTGACGAGCCCGTCTCCTGCATCCGTGGTGCTCGCCATGGTCGACGAGGCCAACGCCCGCTGCCCGGTGTACAACCTCGTGGCCAAGGCGGTGCCGATCCACGAGCGGATCATGCACAACGGCACCGTGATCCGTGACACCGTTCCCGACGACGCAGCTCGAGAGGGCTCCGGGTGACGGAGGGTCCGCTGGTGGGCGTCAGGGTTCTCGAGCTCTCGCGCTACATCGCGGCGCCTGTTGCGGGCAAGGCTCTCGGCGAGATGGGCGCGGATGTCATCAAGATCGAGGACCCCGGCAAGGGCGACCCGATGCGTTACTGGCAGGCCGGCGATCGGCCGTATAGCCCTCAGTTCGCCGCCTACAACAGGACGAAGCGCGGCATCACCCTCGATCTCAAGATGGACGCCGATCGTCTCCTCTTCATGCGCCTCGTCGACACGGCGGACGTCGTGCTCGAGAATTTTCGGCCGGGGGTGATGGACCGGCTCGGGGTTGGATGGGACACGCTGGCGGCGCGCAATCCCCGGCTCGTGTATTGCGCGATCACCGGATTCGGATCGTCCGGTCCCTACGTCGATCGTCCGGCGTACGACACCGTGATCTCGGCGATGGGCGGCATGTACAGCCAGATCCTCGACCCCGTCCATCCTCAGCCGGTCGGCCCAGCCTTCTCGGACCTGCTCGCCGGGGCGTTCGCCGTCCAGGGGATCCTCGCCGCCCTGTTCGCCAGGGAGAGAACCGGGCGCGGCCAGTACGTCGACGCCGCCATGCTGGCCGCCGTGCTCGGCTTCCTCGTGGAGCCGGGCACCAACATGCTCGACATGGCTGAGGTCACGGTCCCGAACACGAGGCAGCGCAGAGCACAGGCGTACGGTGTCGTCTCGAGGGACGGGTTGCCGTTCGTGATCCACATGTCCGTACCGGAGAAGTTCTGGGTGGCGGTCACGGAGGCGGTCGGGCGGCCAGAACTGCGAGACGACCCGCGGTTCTCCGACCGCGACGCCAGGCACGACAACTACCTCGAGCTCGACACCGAGCTCAAGGCGGCCTTCGCCGAGAAGGACAGGGCGGAGTGGTTCGCAATACTCGAGGCAGCCGACGTTCCCCACGGGCCGATATACGGGTTCGAGTCCGTGTTCGACGACCCACAGGTGCAGCAACTCGGAATCGTCGTCGAGACGGACATGGGGGAGGGCGCCAGGCCCATGCGCCAGGTCGGGCCGCCGGTCCGGCTGGGAGACACGCCGCTCACCGTGAGCCGCAGGGCACCGTTGCTCGGCGAGCACGACGTCGAGATCCGGGACGAGCTCGCAGGGACTGGCGGACCATGAGGGACGGCGTCGTCGCCATCGACATCCACACCCATCCGCAAACGGAGGAGTTCCTGGCGGCCATGGGAGCGCGCCGCAAGCAGATGGGCGAGCACTTCGGGAGCGAGCGGGCTCCGGTCTCCTTCGACGAGCAGGCCGATCACTACCGGGGGCACCGGATGATGGCCGTGCTCACGAACTCGGACGATGAGACGATCTCCGGGGTGCCTCCGGCCCCGAACGACCTGATCGGGGCGGCCGCCGCGGCTCATCCGGATGTCTTCATCCCGTTCGCGGGGATCGATCCGTGGAAGGGCGACGCCGCCATCGACGAGATCGGGCGCTGCCATGCGAACTTCGGCATCAAAGGGATCGGTGAGCTCAACCCGGCGCGCCAGAAGTTCTACCCGAACGACGAGCGCCTCTACCCGGTCTGGGAGGCGTGTCAGGAGCTCGGCCTCGTGGTCATGTTCCACATGGGCTTCCCGGGTGCCGGAGCGGGTAGGCCGGGCGGGATGGGGTACAAGCTCGACCACGTCAGGCCGATCCACCTCGACTCGATGGCCGCCGACTTCCCGGAGCTGAACGTCATCTCCGCCCATCCCGGCTGGCCCTTCCACCACGAGAACCTGGCTGCGTGCTGGCACAAGGCGAACTACTGGATCGACCTCTCGGGCTTCGCTCCTCGATACTTCCCCCAGGAGGTCGTTCACTACGCCAACTCGCTCATCCAGGATCGGGTGCTGTTCGGCACCGACTGGCCCGTCATCCCCGTCGAGCGCTGGCTGACGGAGTTCGCAGAGCTGGACATCAAACCCGGTGTCCGCGAAAAGATCATGCTGGCGAACGCCAGGCGTCTCCTCGCGTTGTGACGCGGCGCGCCATACTTGTGGGTGCGGCGGTCGGACACCCGGCATGCGTTGGAATCGGGTAAGCCGTCCGCCTAGGCTCGATTCGCAATCGATTGCGGGTGAAGAACGATGACGGCAGGTCAGAACGGTGCACGTCCTCTCATCGTCGCCGAGAACCTCGTCTGCGGATACGAGTTGGAGCGTGAGCGGAAGCTCCTGACTGCGCTCACGAACATCAACCTGACCGTCAACGAGGGCGAGTTCCTCGTCCTGGTCGGTCCGTCCGGCTGCGGCAAGACGACCTTCATAAACGTGATCGCCGGCCTCCTCAAGCCATGGCAGGGGACCATCTCGTTCAACGGCAAGGCGATCGAGGGTCCCGGCAAGGACAGGGCCATGGTGTTCCAGGACTACGCGGTCATGCCGTGGCGCACGGTGGAGCACAACGTGAGGCTGCCGTTCGAGTTCCGGGAGTTCGGGGTGACGAGGGACCAGCAGCGCGAGCGCGTCCAGAGGGTCATCGACGCCGTCGGTCTCACGGGCTTCGAGTCGTCGTACCCGCATGAGCTCTCGGGAGGCATGCGCCAGCGCGTCGGCATCGCCAGGGCGCTCGTCACGAGCCCGAAGGTCCTGCTCGCCGACGAGCCGTTCGGCGCCCTCGACGCCATGACCCGGGAAGTGCTCCAGGGCCAACTCGAGGCCCTCGTGATGGAGTCCAAGCAGACCGTCGTCTTCATCACCCACTCGATCGACGAAGCCATCTCACTCGGCGATCGCATCGTCGTGATCTCACAGCGGCCCGGCACGGTGCGCGAGATCGTCGACGTCGACATCGAGCGGCCGCGACTCGCAGAAGGTGAGATCACGTCGCATCCCAGGTACGGCGAGCTCCGGGAGCACCTCTGGAGCCTCGTCAAGGACGAGGCGATGGAGGGACAACGGGTCGACAACTCCGGCCAGGGCGGCGGTTTCGCCGGAGCGCTTCACATGGACACAGGGGGTGGCACGCCGTGACGCAGGAGAAGACGAGGAAGGTCGACGCGACGGCGATCGTGTCTCAGCCGAGGATGCGAGACGCCGACCAGACTCCGGAGCGGCTCTGGCGGCGCCACCGCTTCGCCATCATCACCGCCATCAACCTGAGCGTCTTCTTCATCCTGTGGGAGATCATCGCCCAGACCGAGCTGATCGGCCCGCGGATCATCTTCCCGTCGTTCGTCGACATGTTCCGGGCCTTGAGGATCGGCTGGTTCGGGGGCTCGACCATCGAAGGCACCAACACGCAGCTGCTGCGGGACTTCGTGATCGTCCAGAACTTCCTCGTGACGTTGAAGGTGTACGGCATCAGCATGCTCATCGCCATCGGGGTCGGGATCCCAATCGGGCTCGTCATGGGTGGGAGCAAGTGGCTCGATGCCATCCTCAGCCCTTACGTGTGGACCCTGTCGTCGCTGCCGAGGATCGCCATCTACCCGATCCTCGTGATGTTCCTGGGCATCAGCGGCTCGATCAAGTACGTGCTCGTCATCCTCACCGCCATCTTCCCCGTCATCATCAACACGTGGGCAGGAGTGAAGACGACCGACCAGTCGCTCATCAACGCCGCCCGGGTATTCGGGGCGTCGCGCCCGCAGATCTACCGCAAGGTGGTGCTCCCGTACACATTGCCGTTCGTCGTCTCGGGCGTCCAACTCAGCCTGAGCCGCGGACTCATCGGGGTCGTGCTCGCCGAATTCCTCACCGGAGCGAGCACGCTCGGCGGGCTCGGCTGGCTGATCTTCAGGTCGGCGAGCGCCTTCAACTCGCCGCTCACGTACGCCGCGCTGTTCAGCTTGGCCGTGTTCGCTCTCGTCCTCGTCCAGGGGACCAGGACGATGGAGGCCAAGATCGCTCCCTGGAGGCAGGTCACCGAGACCTGAGGCAAGACAGAAGGAAGGGCTGATGACTGCAAGAGAGAGAGGTGTCGGCGTGCCCAACGGGCTATCGAGGCGAAGGTTCATCACGGTTGCCGGCTCCGGCGTCGCCGGCGGACTGCTCATGGTGGCCTGCGGCGGGGACGGAGACGGAGCTACGACGACGGCCGGCGGCACGGGTACGACGGGAGCGGCGGGCGCAGTTCCGAGCACGTCGATCTCGTCGATCACGGTCGGCTACAACAACCCGAACCGGGTATTGCGGGCGCCGCTGTACGTCGGGCAGACGAAGGGCTTCTTCGCCGACGTCGGCATCGAGAGCGTCGAGATCAACGACGCCGACGACCCGATCCCACCCACCTTGGCAGGCTCGTACCACGTGGCCCTGTACGACTCGGACGTGCTCTACGACTTCGAGGACAAAGCCGTCCAGGGCGGCGACCCGCAGGGGCTGAAGATGATCAGCATCAACTTGGGCTCGCAGCCGCTCGTCTTCGTCGCCAACGAAGGGATCACCGTCGACAACCTCGCAGGCAAGATCGTCGGAGGCGGCCGCGAGGGGATGGTGAACGAGGCGCTCGCCAAGTTCATGCTGCAGGAGATGGGCTACAACTGGGAGACGGACGTCGACTTCCGCAACCTGACGGGCGGATCGGATGACTGGGTCACGACCATGCTCTCAGGGGCAGTCGACGCCACGATCGGCTTCCCGCGGCACATTCCGCTCGCCGAGGAGGTCGGTGGATCGGCGCTCTACCAGGACTTCCTCAACTCGCCACAGGGCGGCTTCGGGATGCTCCAGAGCAAGATCGACGAGGACCCGAACTTCCCGGTGGCGTGGAACTATGCATACCTGCAGGCACAGAGGTACGTGAAGACCCTCGCCAACAAGGAGGAGGTCAGGAGCATCCTGAACGACGAGTTCCAGATCGACTTCCCCGACAACGCGTGGGAGGTGTTCGACCTGGACGCCACCATCCTCAGCCAGGACCTCGGGTTCGACCCGGCCGAGATGGACGAGTGGCTGGGGTTCGTCGCACCGTTCGGCAACGTCAGGGAGGACATCCCGTGGCGTGACTACACGGACGTGTCGTACCTGCACCAGGCGCAGGAGGCGCTCGACCTCGACCCGAACCCGGCTGCCGACCTGTCGAGCGGGCAGGAGCTGATCGACAACTTCTAGCCGAAACCACTTCGCTCCTGTCGGGAGCGGTGCGATTCGAACCGGAGCCCGTACGGGCTCCGGTTCGCGTTCGGCGTGCCGCCTCGAGGCGGCACGCCGCCGCGATGGAGCGTCAACCGATCGCGGCCTCGAGCGTCGAGCCGAGGTCCTCCAGCAGGATCATCGCCGCGTTGCGGCCCGGGCCCGCCGACACCGACCCGCCGGGGTGGGTCGTCGAGCCCGTCTGGTAGAGCCCGGGGATCGGCGTGCGATGATCCGCCCACCCGGCGGCAGGGCGCAGCGTTCCGGACTGGTCGGCGCTCATGTCGCCGCCGTGGCACGAGCCATGCCAGTTGTGCGGGTTCATCCTCTCCAGGTCGAGCGGGCTCTTGAGGCATGTCGCCAGGAACTTCTCCTCGGTGAGGTTGGGGGCATATCGCCTCAGGTGGTCGAGGTTGGCGGCGGCGACCCGCGGCATGAGGTCGTCCCAGGCCTCCGGTCCGCCGGCCAGCTCGTACGGCTGCACACCGACCACCTTGAGCGTGTGCTTGCCGGCTGGTGCTCGCGACTCGTCGACCACCGTCGGGCACAGCACGAGCAGGACAGGATCCTCGAGAACGACCTCTCCTCGCTCGAACTGCCCGGCGATTCGCAGCACGTTCTCCGCCGTTGTCGGGGTACCGGAGGCGAGCGGCGTCAGCCCGTCCGCGAACGTGGGCGGCTCCTCGGTGGCGTAGTGAGCGGCACACATCGAGATGCCGGCCCGCCACGTCGCGACGCCGTAGCTGTACTGCTCGCCCCACAACTCGGCCGGAGCCATGTCGACGAGGTGCTTGACGTGGATGGTCGACATGACCGCCTTGGCTCCGCGGAACGTCTCACCGCTCTCGGTCTCGACGCCGACACAGCGGCCGCCCTCGATGATCAGGGATGAGATCTTGCGGTCGGTGAGGATCGTTCCACCGTGTTCTTCGATGATGCGGCCGAGGGCGGCCGGGAGCTGACCGGACCCGCCTCTTGGCACGATCCACGAGTGGCGCTGTCTGCCGAAGGCGAGCGAGTAGGCCAGCTGGCCGGTCCCCGCCCGCTGCGGCGGCTGCATCGTCATGAGCGACATCCACATCATGAAGGCGCGGGTGTGCGGGTGCTCGAAGTGGCGGTTGACGATGTCGGCGGCCGACCACTGGCGGATCCGCTGCCAGCGGTGCCCGCCGTCGATCAGCGCCAGGTGCTCGTCGAGGGACGGTCCTCGGCCGATCGGCGTGTTCCGCCACTTTCCGAAGGCGGGGGCGACGGATGCGTAGTCGTCGATCATGGCTCGATAGGCGGCGGCGTCCGAGCTCGAGAAGGCGGCGAACTCGGAGATGGTCCGCTCGATGTCGCGCCACATCGTGATGGACGTACCGTCCGGGAAGGGGATGTGCACGACCGGGTCCGGCCGGATGTACTCGAGCCCGTAGTCGGCCAGCCGCAGCTCGTCGTTGGCGATGAGCGGGCTTCCTTGGAGCAGCGTATGCGCCGTCGAGCACGAGTCGTGCAGGTAGCCGGGCAGAGTCAGCTCGGCGGTGGCGGCGTCGCCGCCGATGTGGGTCTGCGCTTCCAGGACGACGACCGAGAATCCGGCCTTGGCGAGGTAGGCCGCGGTGACGAGGCTGTTGTGCCCCGCTCCTGCGATGACGACGTCGTGCTCGCTCATGCCGCCCACAGTACGAGCAGAGACCCGCCGAGCACGGCCGCCATGCCGGTGAGGAGCGTTGCGGTCGGCCGCTCCAGGTCGGCGCCGACGACCAGAGGCGCAACCACGACGACCACCGGCGTGGCGAGCTGCATCAGCGTGATTGCCACCGTGACCTCGATGAGGTGCCACGCCTGCCATTGGGCGGTGATCGCCGTCGCCGCCAGCAGGGAGCTGATGAGGATCCAGCGATATGCGGCGGGCGGGACGCGCAGCCGGGTGCCCCCGACGTGCAGCAGGAGGACCACCGCGTACACGACGGCCGCCGAGGCGAGGGCCAGCGTCACCCCGATGAGCGGCGTGTCGAGGCCGCGCAGGCCCCAGCGAACGAACAGCGGCGCCGTACCCCAGCACGCCGCCGATCCGAGCCCGTACCACGGCACCGCGGAAAGCCCGGAGCCGGTCACGCCGTCTCGCCTGGCGATGAGGACGACACCGACCACGACCAGGATCACCCCGACGGCGGCGATCGCAGTGAGCGGCTCGTCGAGGAAGATGGCCGCCGCGACGCTCCCGATGAGCGGCGTCGCTGCGATGGCGACTCCCGTGCGAGCTGCCCCATCACGCCGCTGGCTGAGGCTGAGCAGCGTCCATCCCCCGAAGAACTGCACCAGCCCTGCCAGGGCGAACGCTCCGAATGCCCAACCCGGCGTCGATGCGAGTATCGAGACATCCTCGGTCAGCGATGCGACCGTGCCCACGGTGAGCGAGGCGATGACGAGCAGCACGAATGTCGCCCCGAAGGCGTCGATCAACGCATTCGCCCT
>Ga0214472_10003452_pt1 | contig 16706 bp, 14 predicted proteins | sample RVTome_6_FD_207662 | JGI IMG/M metagenome (GOLD analysis project Ga0214472, IMG submission 207662) | Soil microbial communities from uranium-contaminated site in the Upper Colorado River Basin, Wyoming, United States - RVT140D175 | ecosystem: Environmental > Terrestrial > Soil > Contaminated >... | reverse complement strand
GTCCTGGCCAGGGATGAGGAGCCGCAACCGACCACCCAGGAGTCGATGTTCAACTACGTGCGCCTCTCCGACGGTGGGCCGGCCCGTCACGAGGGACCACGCGCCGAGGTCGCGGTGATCGCCGACATCGGAATACAGATGACCAGCAACGAGATGCTCGACTGGGACTCGATGCGTCGTTACGGCCGGATTCGGGAGGCCATCGCCAAAGTGATCCCCGGCTACCAGGCAATCGGCCAAATCGAACAGACCAAGCAGGAGTTCCAGATCGAGGGTCGGACTTTCCACGAGGGCGCCTTCCCTACGGACACCGGACGAGCCCGCTTTCATCTCGTCGATCTGCCGCCCCTGGCCGGGGGCAACGGCCATCTTCGGTTGATGACCGTCCGCAGCGAGGGTCAGTTCAACACGGTTGTGTACGAGGACTACGACCTCTACCGCGGTCAGGACCGCCGCGACGTGATCCTGATGAGCCCGCTTGACATGGAGCGACTCGGGTTCAGCGTTGATCAGAAGGTCACCGTGGCCAGCGATACCGGCAGGATGCGAGGATTGCTGGTCCGACCCATCGATATCCGTCCCGGCAACACGGTCATGTACTACCCGGAGGCCAACGTCCTGGTGCCTCGAGCCGTGGACCCAAGCTCAAAGACCCCCGGTTTCAAGGGGACACTGGTAACCGTGGAGGCTCTCCCCCACCCGTAATGGCCCCGGTAATTGGGTTGGAAACGGGTCACATACGGACCTGTGGCTCCCAATTACGAAGGGGGGAACGATCCCCTAGCCGGCGCTGCCCCGACGCTCCAGCCAGTCGGCGAGTGGGCTCGGCATCTGGGCGGCCCGAGTCCCCCAGTCATAGACAACGGCAGAACCGGCGAAGTGATCGTGCCAGGCCCGTCGCTCCTTCCCCCACACGATCCCGAACAGCCCGAGCCCGGCGACCCCGATGCTTATCGGATAGGTCAGCGTCCGGATCAGGGCCCGGTTCCCGTGGAGGGCGACTGTTCCGTCTGCACCAACCACCCGGAGCCCGAGAACGGTCTTTCCAATCGTCTTGCCGAACACGGTGAGAGACAGCCACATATATAGAAAGGCCCAGACCCCCAGCCCTATGGCATACCAGAGACCGGTGTCGGGGATGGTGAACGAACCTCCGGAAAGGAGATCCACCAGGAACCTGACCACACTCACAATCACCGTGAACCCGGTGGTCACCACGAACACATCGAGCACCACAGCCAGCAGCCTGGTCACTGGTCCTGCGTAACGCCCGGTCTTGACCGTTCCTGGCTCATGGGCCCTCCCCACGCCCGATTGAACTTTGGCCTCGACCTTTTCGTCGACCCACGCCGTCAGCTGTCCCGGTCCGTCTGGGAACTGAGTCGGGTCGCGGCCGACCAGCCGGTTCAGCCCACGAAAGGTGATCTCGTCGATTCCGACGATCGGCTTGCGGAACAGATCCAGGGCGGAACCCGTGAGATGGCCCGTGCTCTCCGCGACGATCTCGGGGATGCCCGCCCGCTCCACGATCGCCTGAACGTCGACCCGGGCCATCAAGGCGTCGATGTCGGCACGCGCCAGCAATGCATCGACGTCCACCCTCTCGAGCAGAGCATCGACGTCCACCCTCTCGAGCAAGGCATTGACGTCCACCCTCTCGATCAGGGCATTGACGTCGACGAGGTCGAGCACCCTGTCGGGCTGGACCACATCCAGGACCCGCGCACTGGCCCCGCGGGCCATCCGGGTCAGGATGCCCTGACGATCGGGGTCCGGAATCGGCGCCGCAGGGCTCTCGGAATCATCCGGCTTCTCGGGACCAGGCTGGATCTCGGATCCGGGATGGCTCACGTCGGAAACGCTACCCGGCCCGACGGGGCCCTGGCATGTCAGCCGGTGACCGCACCGGAGCCCGCAGAGCCCACCAGGCGGGCGTACTTGGCCAGGGCTCCGCTCTCATACCGTGCCGGATGGGGCGACCAGTTTGCCGCGCGATGGGCCAGGGTTGCATCGTCCACCAGGACGTCGAGACGACGGCCCGGCAGATCGACCCTCACCCTGTCGCCTTCTTCGACCAGCCCGATCGGCCCGCCGACCTCGGATTCGGGAGCCACATGACCGATGCATAGACCGGTGGTGCCGCCGGAGAAACGTCCGTCGGTGATCAACATCACGTCCTTGCCCAGCCCCGCCCCCTTGATGGCTGCGGTGATCTGGAGCATCTCACGCATCCCGGGCCCGCCCTTGGGGCCCTCGGTGCGGATCACGACTACATCACCATGGTTGATCTGATGATGGAACAAAGACTCCAAGGCACTCTGCTCGCCTTCGTAGACCCGGGCCGGCCCTTCGAAGATCTCGAAGTCGATGCCTGCCACTTTCACCACCGCTCCCTCGGGCGCCAGATTGCCGCGCAGGACGGCGATCCCTCCCTGTGGTGCGAGCGGGGCCGACACCGGAGCGATCACGTCCTGGTCGCCGGGAAAGGTGACCGCTTTGAGATTCTCGGCCATGGTCGAACCGGTCACCGTCAACACGTCCCCGTGTAGGTACCCCTCGTCGAGCAGTGCCTTGAGCACCACGGGCACTCCCCCGATCCGGTCCAGATCCACCATGTGATACCGCCCGAATGGCTTTAGATCTCCGATGTGGGGCGTCGCCCTCGAGATCCGATCGAAGTCTTCGAGATCGAGCTCCACACCCGCCTCTCTGGCGATCGCGAGCAGGTGGAGAACGGCATTGGTTGAGCCTCCCAGCGCCATCACCGCAGTCACCGCGTTCTCGAATGCCTGCCTGGTCATGATCTGCCGAGGCCTGATATCGGCATTGAGAAGATTCATGACGGCCTCACCGGATCGCCGCGCGAAGTCGGCGAGACGTGGATCGACAGCCGGCACCGAGGCCGAACCGGGAAGTGAGAGGCCGAGAGCTTCCCCCACCGCAGCCATTGTGTTGGCCGTGAACATCCCGGCACAGGAACCGGCGCCAGGACATGCGGCCCGCTCGATGGCGAGCAACTCATCGGGAGTGATCCTGCCCTCGGATTCCGAGCCGATTCCCTCGAACACGTCGACGATGGAGATGTCCCGCCCGTTCAGGCGGCCGGGGAGACTCGACCCCCCGTAGAGGAAGACTGCAGGGAGATTCAGCCTGGCCGCTGCCATCATCATCCCGGGAAGGGACTTGTCACATCCGGCGATCGCAACCAGCGCGTCAAAGCGCTCGGCATGCATCACCAGCTCCACCGAGTCGGCGATCACCTCCCGCGACACAAGGGAGGCCCGCATCCCCTCATGGCCCATCGAGATCCCGTCCGAGACCGCAATGGTCGAGAACACCATTCCGACTCCGCCGTTAGCCGCTACTCCGGTCTTGGCGTGACGTGACAGCTCGGGGCCGGTGAGGTTGCAGGGAGTGACTTCGTTCCCCGCGGAGACGACACCCACTTGTGGCTTGGTGAAGTCCTCCTCGGTCAGCCCTACTGCCCGCAACATGGCACGAGCGCCGGCCTTGGCCGGGCCTTCGGTGACTTCCTGGGATCTGATCTTGGTTGGCATCTTCCGAGGAATCCTAAGGAGTCGGGTTTGGTCGCGGACCGAAACCGGCCACAATTCGGGACATGGCAACGATCTACTACGACTCCGACAGCGATCTCGGCCTCATCCAGGGCAAGAAGGTGGCCGTTATCGGTTATGGAAGCCAAGGCCACGCCCACGCCCTCAACCTCAAGGAATCAGGAGTCGACGTGGTCGTCGGTCTGCGGGCCGGATCGAACCGGGTGGCCGAAGCCGAGAGTGCCGGGTTGACGGTCATGGACCCGGCCGAGGCTGCGGCATGGGCCAACGTCGTGATGATGCTGGTCCCCGACCAGGTCATGGGAACCATCTACACCGAGTCGATCGCCCCCAACCTGCAGCCGGGCGACACTCTCTTGTTCGCCCACGGATTCAACATCCATTTCGGAGAGATCACACCACCCGAGGACGTCGATGTCGCCATGATCGCGCCGAAGGGCCCCGGCCACCTCGTGAGACGCACCTATGAGCAAGGATCAGGGACGCCATGCCTGCTCGCCGTCCATCACGATGCAACGGGCAAGGCACGCGACTTGGCGCTCTCATATGCCTCTGCCATCGGCGGGGGAAGGGCCGGTGTCCTGGAGACGACCTTCAAGGAGGAGACCGAGACCGACCTGTTCGGAGAGCAGGTGATCCTCTGCGGCGGCGTCTCCGAGCTGATCAAGGCCTCCTTCGAGACCCTGGTCGAGGCCGGTTACCAGCCGGAGTCGGCTTACTTCGAGACGCTCCACGAACTGAAGCTGATCGTCGACCTCCTCTACGAAGGAGGGCTGTCATGGATGCGGTACTCGGTCTCCGACACGGCTGAATACGGCGACTACACCCGCGGCAGGCGAATCATCACCGATGAGACCCGTCAGGCGATGAAGGACACGCTGGCGGAGATCCAGTCAGGCGCCTTCGCCCACGAGTGGATGGCCCAGGCCCGTGAAGGGGCACCCTTCCTCTACGAGCAGCGGGCCTTGAACCAGGCTCATCAGATCGAGCAGGTGGGCAAGGAGCTGCGGAAGATGATGCCGTTCATGGAGCCAAAGACCGCCCCCTGATTCTCTCCCCAGCGAAGCGGTGGAGCCACGCGTTGGGAAGTGGCCCCCTCAGGCCTCGTGCCAAGGGCACCCCCGCCTGACTCACCCGGTCCCTTCCATTTTGCCCTCGATCCAGGTGTCGATCTCTTCCCAGGTGTCGTACAGCCAGGTCTCTTGCCCTTCGGGGGCGGGGATCGTCTCCGCCGGGTAGTGCCACGTACGCACGGCAACCGAAGTGTCCATCGGCATCCCACGCCAGATGTCCCGAGCTGTGATGAAGGCTTCGAGACCGGCATGTCCCACGAAGAAGACGTCAGAGTTGGCAGGGGCGGTGGAGAGAGCGGTCATCACCCCTTTGGGCTTGGGCGGCAAGGTCATCTTCAGGTCTCTGGCTCGTTCCGCCAGATCAGGCCGGCCGATCTCGATCAGCATCTTGATCGCTCTTTCCCGCCGGCCCTCGGTGTAGTTCCCTCCCTCAGGGAAGATCACGAAGGCGTCGTCGGTGGACATGGTCCGAGCCAGCTCGGCGATGGCATCCACCACCGATCCCCCGGCGTTCTTACCGGTATTGACGAACGAGCTGGGAAGGCGATTCAGGATCACATCGACGGCTGGGTCCCACTGCAGGAAGTCCTTGAGCACGATCCGAGGACGTCGTAGATAGCCGTTGGCAAGAGCGTCTACGAGCAGCATCGAGTCTCCGGGACCTGCATGCCGGCTCAGTACCAGGATCGGCCTCCGATCGGCGTCATCAGCGGTGACCGGTGGCGGGCTTTGGATATCGATGGTCAGCTTGAAGGTGCGCTTGGCCGATCCAATGATGAGGCGGAGCATCCACCCGAGAAGCCAGTAATGGGCGGTCTGAAAACCCGGCGACCTGATCTTCCACCCCAACCCCGACCCGATCCACAGACCGAACATCAGGATCATGGCCAACGCCTCCACGGCCACGTAGAGGAACAGAAACCAGGCAAGGCGCAGGATCCGCCATTTGCCCGGGACATACCGGGACACGAAGGCGGCGCCAATTGCCCACAATGGGAGCGACACGGCAGCGAGAAGAACGGCCAAGGTCACGGCGGGGTCGATGAGTACTCGGCGCAGCCACTTCGGTGGAAGTCCCATCAGCATGATCCGGCCAGATAGTCCGACGACGCCTCGTAGGCCCCACTGATCAGCTCGTAGGTCGAGGAGACGTCCCGCCACTTCCGCTGACGGCTGTCATCGAACGACACCGCGTTGCCTGAAGGGAGCAGGTGGAGCTCGATCCCCTCGGGAAGGTCCTGAACCGTGGTGGCGTAACGGTGGCGACGGGCGATCTCGAATGCAATCAAGGCCGCTTCGTGAAGACGCTCGGGCGGGCGGAGCGGCGCCTCGATTCTCCCCACCTGCAACACGTACACCACGCTCGCCCCCAGGTCGACCGCACGAGTGAGGGGTACCGAATTGACCAGGCCACCGTCGTAGAAGTGCTCGCCGCCGATCTCCACCGGTGGGAACAGAGCCGGTACCGCGGACGAGGCGAGTATGGAATCGATCAGCGAGCCCTCGGTGAACCAATGCTCGGCAGCGCGCTCGATGCAGGCGGCGACACATTGGAATCGGATGGGGAGGTCCTCGATCCTCCGGTCCTTGGCATGTACCTGTTCGAGCAGTCCTCGCAACTCGGAGGTTTCGTGAAGGGAGGGCTTGAGGGTGGCCGCGTTCCTGACTTTCTCGAACGTGCCGCCCTGGAACACGTTGGATCGGGCGATCTCGATCCACAGATTGGTCAGTCGCTCGACACCCTCGGGCCCCGGTTTGTCGGCTATGACCGAGCCATTGAAAGCCCCGACTGACGTTCCGAGCACGAGGTCGGGCCGGATGCCCACCGCGTCGAGAGCCTGGAGCATCCCCACTTCGACTGCACCCCATTTGCCGCCACCCCCGAGGACGAACGCGGTCGTCATGAAAGACCCGATCGGCTGGGGGCGGCGACCGGAGCCATCAGCCTTCCTCCTCGATGTACCACTCGGTGAAGTCGCGACACCGGCCGTCTCCGCCGAATCGAATCACGAAGAGATTCCTGAAAGTCGTGGGTGGATCGAAATAGGTGGTGGACCCGGTGATCACTGCGAGATCTTCGCTCTCGACCAGCGGAAGCCATTCGAAGGTCCAATTGTCCTCGTGGTCATCCCTCTCCAACCAGAACTCGACGATCTCATCGATTCCATGTCGCTCGCCGTCAGCGGTCTGCGGGTCGTACACCGCGTCGGGGGTGAACAGGTCCGAGATCATGCCAGGGTCGTTGCTGGCCCACGCTGCGACGTAGCCCTCCATCCAATCATCGAGACGGTCACTCATGGTGGAGTCAGGGTGACTACCAGTGGGTCCTCTGAGGCGACCTCGAACCCCTTGCTGAGAAAGAGAGCCAGGGAACCGGGAAATGCTCGTTCTCGGTCCGAGGGCTCCGCCACCGGGTAGCCCTCGATGCGAGTGAACCCCATCGACCAGAGGGAGGAAACCGCCCCGTCGAGAAGATGGCTAGCTACGCCGTGGACCCGATAGGGCGGGGCGATGGCGAAGCACACGATCGAACCGACAGTCTCGTCGCCGCTGCCCGTGGCGAAACCCGGGAATCGGGCCCGGGCCGTGGCGTTGCACCACCCGGCGAGTTTGCCGTCCACATAGGCCAGGACGCCGGTCGTCTCTCCAGACGTGATCCTGGCCGATTGATCAGCCCGGTTTTCCTGCCACGTGCGCTCACCCCAAACCCCATCCGAGTGTCCGCCGATAGGGAAAAACATGCAATAGCAGCCTGCCCAGGCCGGGTTGCCCACGGTGGCCTCCGAGTCGAAGAACGCGAGAACGTCTTCCACGGTATCTGGCCCCACGGCCCGGATCTCGATGCTCCCGATCTTCCCCAACCTCTCAGCCGGGCCAGTGAGACGATCCTCGGCCTCGAGATAGTTGCGGATAGAAGGCTCGGTCAGCCCCAACTCGGGGTGGACCGCGTCGAAATGCACCTTGACCAGCGGCACCAAGTCGCCGACGTCGGCGGCCGCTGTCTCAACCCCACATGAACAGGCGAACACCCGGCTCATCGGCTGGTGCCGCGGCGACTAGGCCTCGGCCGGCACCTTGAGATCGGAGCCGATTCGGAGGCCGCTCTTCGGGTCGAAGAAATGGAGCTTGGCGCAATCGACGATCAGATCCATCGGATCTCCACGCTTCACCTGGGCATCCGGACTGACACGCGCGATGAAGTTGGTGGTGTCGCCGAGCGTCGACGAGTCGTGACCGGTGTCGGCGAGGAGCTCTTCGATGTCCGGTGTCATCACCGGTGGCCGGTTCACCGTGAAGTGGACGAAAGTCTCGGCGCCGAGCATCTCGGTCACTTCGACCTGGGCGCGAATGGTCCGCTCCGGATCGGCCCCGGATACCGATGCCGCCTCGAGGGAGTTGGGGCGGATTCCGACGACCAATTCCTCATTCATGTGCTTCTCGAGCCCGGGATGGCTGTCGATAGCCCGTTTGTCGACCTTGACCCTGTAGTCGGCGGCCTTAACCCAAATCTGATCGCCCTCGGCCTCCAGATGCCCATAGGCGAGGTTCATGGAGGGGCTGCCGATGAACCCGGCGACGAAGAGATTGTCAGGCCGGTCGAACAAGTCGGTCGGGGGCCCTACTTGTTGGAGGTTGAACGGACGGGCCGCCGAAACCGGCCGCAACACCGCTACCCGATCACCGAGGGTCATCGCCTCGGTCTGATCATGGGTGACATAGACCGTGGTCGTGCCCAGCCTGGTGTGGAGACGCTCCAGTTCCGCCCTCATCTGCACGCGGAGCTTGGCGTCGAGGTTGGAAAGAGGCTCATCCATGAGGAACGCAGCAGGCTCACGGACGATGGCGCGACCCATGGCCACCCGCTGACGCTGCCCACCCGAGAGGGCCTTGGGCTTGCGCTCGAGGTAGTCACCGATCTCGAGGATGTCTGCCGCTTCCTGAACCCGGCGCTGGATCTCCTCCTTCTTGAACTTCCTCAGCTTGAGACCGAAGGCCATGTTGTCGAACACCGACATGTGTGGATAAAGGGCGTAGTTCTGGAAGACCATGGCGATGTCGCGGTCCTTGGGGGCGACGTCGTTGACCACCTTGTCCCCGATCGTGATCGTCCCTTCGGTGATCTCCTCCAATCCGGCGATCATCCGCAGGGCAGTTGTCTTCCCACAACCGGACGGCCCGACCAGGACGAGGAACTCCCCGTCGTTGATGGTCAGGTCCATGTCTCCAACGGCTCTGGTGCCATCCGGGTAGACCTTTCCGACTCCGTCGAGCTTGATCTCGGCCAACTCATCTCCTCCGGGAAAGTGGTGATCGCGAAGATAGCCTGCTCCGGAGGGTCACGGCACGGAAACCTCGATGATCACGCCTTCCCGGCGACCCAAGAACACCCCTTCGGATCCAATCTCACGCCCCATCGCGCTATGGGTCGACATCACGATCGAGCCCTCGACCAAATCCAGCAGCTGCACTTGATCGCTCAGATTGAGCGCAACGATGATTCGGTCATCGTCGGTGAACCGCTCGAACACGAAGACATCGCCGGTGGATGCGGTGTGGGTCAGATACTTGCCCTCTTTGAGAACCGGGGAAGACCTCCGGTAGGCGAGCAAACGTTGATATAGCGCCAGCATCGAGCCCTCGTCCGCGGTTTCAGCCATCACGTTCAGGTTCACGTGGTCGGGGCCTATTGGAAGCCATGAGCCGTCTGCGCTGAAACCCGCCATGGGTGTGTCATCCCATTGCATCGGGGTTCGACAACCGTCACGACTCAGATAGGAGACGTTTTCTCCCCATGGGTCACGTCCCTCACCGGAGCCGATTTCGGCCTGGGGCATCCCCAATTCGTCCCCGTAGTAGAGGAACGGGGTTCCCCGGAGGGTGAGGAGCAGCATCGCCGCCAGTCGGGCGTTCAAAACGCCGAGCCGAGTCTTCATCCGGATCTCGTCGTGATTGCCCAGAAGCCAATTGGCCCATCCCCCTTCGGGCACATGCCAGAGCACGGTCTCGATCACCGCCCGAATGCTCGAGGTCTCCCAGGGCGCAACCATGAGATGGAAGTTGAAGGGCATGTGAATTTGGTCGAGATGCTCGCCGTAGTACGCAGCCCACTCCGGAAGGTCGAAGATGTGAATCTCCCCCACCGAGACCGGGTCATGAGGGTAGGAATCGAGCACGGCGCGGAACTCGCGGTGCGCCTCGTGCACGTCGGGATGGGCGAAATCGTAGAGGTGGATGTAGCGGTCGTAGTCGCCCATGTCCTTCCACGGCCTGGTGTGTTCTTCAGGTGCCGGGGGGTTGTCCCGCTCCCGGGGGTCTTTCATCATCTGATGGGCGGCGTCGACCCGGAACCCGTCCACGCCCAGATCCAGCCAGAACCGGGCCACGTCGAACATCGCCTCCCTGACCTCGGGATTCCTCCAATTGAGGTCGGGCTGATGGGGTAGGAAGGTGTGGCGGTAGTACTGGCCTGTTTCCTTATCCAACGTCCAGGCCGGGCCGCCGAACACGCTCAGCCAATTGTTTGGCTCCGAGCCGTCTGGCTTCGGGTCGCGCCACACGTACCAATCTCGCTTCGGGTTGTCCCGCGACGATCTCGACTCGCTGAACCATTGGTGCTCGATCGACGTGTGATTCATGAGGTAGTCGATGATCACCCGCATGCCTCTCCGGTGGATCTCGTCGATCATGCGTTTCGCGGTCGCCAGGTCACCGAACAATGGATCGACATCGGTGTGATCCGAGACGTCATAGCCCCAATCGGCCATCGGGCTCTTGAAGAACGGTGACAACCAGATTGCGTCGACACCAAGGGTGTCCGTCAGATAGTCCAGTCGCGAGATGATCCCCTCCAGGTCGCCAAAACCGTCACCATCGGAATCGGCGAAGCTCAAGGGGTAGATCTGATAGAAGACGGCGTCCTGCCACCATTTCCTCGTCGGGGAATGACTCATGTCGAGCGAGAAGTTAGCCACTCGGCCGCGGAACCCCGGTGTAGCAAGAAGGAGCGCTCTGTAGTTCAATCGCCTCGGCATGAGTGAAAGCCTTCCTCCCTCTCGGATTGCCGATCCCCATTTGATGCTTGCGTTCGAGGGGACCGAGGTGCCGCCATGGCTGGCCGACCGTCTCGCAACGGCACCGCCGGCCGGGGTGACTCTCTTCCGGGAATGGAACATGGAATCGCCGGAACAGACGGCCGAGCTCACCGCCCAGCTCCAGACGGGAAACGCCGCGGCCCTTCCCCTTCTCATCGCCGCCGACCAGGAAGGCGGACAGCTTCTCGGCATCACAGGCTCCACCCCGTTTGCCGGCAACATGGCCCTCGGTGCCACCGGCGATCACGACCTCGTGTTTCGTGTCACCCAGGCGATGGGCCGGGAAATGCGGGCTGTTGGGATCAATGTCAACTATGCGCCCTGTGCCGATGTCGCCACCCAGGCCGACAACCCCTCGCTCGGCATTCGCAGCTTCGGCGATGACCCGACCACCGTCGCCACCATGACCGCTGCCGCGGTGGAGGGCTTCATCTCCGCCGGGGTCCTCCCCACCGTCAAGCACTTCCCCGGCAAGGGAGAAGCCACGGTCGACCCTCACTTCCACCTCCCGCTCCTCGATCTCGACAGGGAACGCCTCGACACCGTCGAGTTGCCTCCCTTCAACGCCGCCTTTCGCGCCGGAGCCCGGCTGCTGATGATCGGTCACTACGTGGTCCCGGCCATCACCGGAAGCCGGGAGATCCCGATATCAGCCACCGAGAAGGGCATGGACGGCTTTGTCCGGGCCGAGTTGGGGTATGAGGGGGTCATCATCACCGACGCCCTCGACATGGGCGCGCTCGATCAGGGCCCGGCGCAGGTCGTGGAGATCATCGCCATGATGCGCGCCGGCGTCGACCTCCTCCTCTGCATGCCCGCCCCCGATCTCCAGGAGCGGGTCCGCACCGCTCTCGAACGCGGGTTTTCCCGCGGGCTGATCCTCGAGGAGACCCTTCACCGCTCCCGGTCCCGCATCGAGAGCCTCCGTGCGTCACTCCACATTGACGGTCACAACCCCGACCTCGTCGGCGCCGCGCAACACCAGCGGCTGGCCTCCGAGCTCGCACTGCGTTCCATGACCTTGATACGTGACGAAGCCGGGCTCCTCCCCCTGCATCTCGCCCGCGGCGCCGGGGTGTTGTCCCTGGAGCCGCAACCCTCGAACGTGACCCCGGCAGACACCACCGCCCTCTATCAGCCCGGTCTCGCCTCCGCTCTGCGCTCCCACCACCAGCCAGTGACCGAAGTCGTCTATCCCCACAATCCTGACCGCAACGACATCGCCTCTGCGGTGGAGGCCGCCGCGGCTCATGACCTGATCGTGGTGGGGACGGTGACCGTCAGCGCCGGGCAGATCGCCTTGGTCGATGCCTTGTTGGCGACCGGCAAGCCAGTGGTGACCGTCGCCCTTCGCACACCCTTCGACCTGGCGCACTACCCCGCCGCCAAGACCCACGTCTGCACCTATAGCTCGCATCAGCCATCGATGAACGCCCTGGGCTCCGCGCTCTTTGGCCAATCCGGGTTCCCGGGCCGTCTGCCGGCTGCGATCCCCGATCTCTATCCAACCGGGCATGGGCTGATCCGGTGATAACCCTGCGCGGGGGCAAGGCTCTCACCCCCGATGGCCTCGTCCACACCGACGTGACTGCATCCGATGGCCGTCTGATCCTCGGAGCCGTGGACGGGAGCAGGGTTATCGACGTGACCGGGACGACGATCATCCCAGGCCTCATCGACATCCAAACCAACGGTGGGTGGGGCCACGACTTCACGGGTGACCCGGAGTCGATCTGGGAGGTTGGGCGAATGCTCCCGGGGACGGGGGTGACTTCGTTTGTTCCGACCTTTGTCACCAGCCCATATGACATGATCGATCAGGCGATCGAAGTGCTCAGGGCAGGGCCACCCCCAGGGTATGTCGGCGCCGAAGTCCTGGGCGCTCATATCGAAGGGCCCTGGATCTCTTCGGAATGGCGTGGTGCCCACAACCCCGAGTACCTGACACTCCCCGACGTGGCGCGTGCGGAGCAGTGGGCCGAATCCGGGGTCGTGCGCATGGTGACCATCGCCCCCGAGCTCGAAGGCGCCGAAGAGGCTGCCGCCACGCTGGATGCCGCCGGAGTGCTGGTGGCAGCCGGTCATACCGGCGCCACGTATGAGACCGCCCTCGCTGCTCTTCAGGGATCCTGGGGCGCAGTCACCCATTTGTTCAACCAGATGGGCCAATTCCGGCATCGGGAGCCGGGCATGGTGGGAGCCGCGCTGACGTCCAACAGACCATGCGGGGTGATCGTCGACGGGCTGCACAGCCATCCCGGCGCCCTGCGACTCGCCTGGCAGCTCCTGGGCCCGGACCGACTGATCCTCGTCACCGACGCCATGCAGGCGACAGGTCTCGGAGCAGGGACCTATCTCCTGGGTGACCGCGAGGTGACCGTCGGCGACACCGGGCCGAGGACCGTCGAGGGCAACCTGGCGGGAAGCACTCTCACCATGGAACGGGCGGTCGCCAACCTCGCAGCATGGACCGATGCCACATTCGCCCAGGCGGTCCGTTGTGCAACGCTGACACCGGCAACGCTGTTGAAGGTGACCGACCGCGGTGCCATCCGGACCGGGAGGAAGGCCGACATGACCGTCCTCGACCAGGATCTGGAGGTGGTGATGACCGTCGCCTCCGGGCTGCTGGCTTATGAGCGCGGGACAACCTGATCGTGGGATTGATCGACGAAATCCGAGAACAGTCGGCCGTCATCGCCAGGGCAATCGAACACAACCGGGAAACCGCTCGTCTGGTTGCCGACCTCGTCGGCCAGTGCACCCATGCTGTCATCGCCGCCCGGGGGACATCTGACAACGCCGGACGGTATGCGCAGTACGTGTGGGGCACCCGAAACCGGCTCTCGGTTGGGTTGACCACCCCATCCCTGTTTTCGATCTATGACCGCCCCCCGAAGCTGACCGACGCGTTGGTTGTCGGGATCTCTCAGAGCGGGCAGTCCCCCGACATCGTGTCCGTGCTGGAGGAGGGACGGAGCCAGAACCGGCCAACAGTGGCCCTGACCAACGACCCAGAATCGCCGCTGGCCGAAGCCGCCGACGTCATCGTGAATCTCCTAGCCGGAGAGGAGAGATCGGTGGCCGCCACCAAGACCTACACGTCAGCCCTGGCGATGGTGGCCCTGATCTCAGACGCCATCGACCCCGACGGCGCCGCAATGCGTGAGGTCGCACCCTCCGTCACCGGCGTGCTCGGTGTCGAGGAGGAAATCGAGCGGGCCGCCCGTTCGTTTGCCGATATCGAGCATTGCGCGGTGCTCGGGCGCGGTTTCAATCACGCCACAGCCTTCGAATGGGCCCTCAAGCTCCAGGAACTGACCCAGGTGGTCGCCCAGCCATTCTCAACCGCCGACTTCCTCCACGGACCGGTGGCGGTGGTCGAGCCCGGCTACCCCGTTCTGGCAGTCACCGTGCACGGCCCGGCCCACGCCGAGGTCTCCGAGGTCCTAGGACAGGCAGCAGCCACGGGTGCCCGTCTCCTCACCATCAGCAACGACCCGGCGCTGACCGAGCTCACCGGGCACCACATCACGATCCCGGGCGAGGTCGAGGAGTGGCTGACCCCGGTACCGGCGATCGTCGTCGCTCAGCTGTTCGCCTACCACCTCACGCTCGCCAAGGGGCTCGACCCCGAACACCCACGCGGGTTGAACAAGGTGACCAGGACCACATGATCGATCAGCGGACGGGAAATCCGGGATAGCCCGCCGCCGACCACAACCGGAACGCCTCTTCGTTTGGAACGTCCGACCCCCGCCCCGTGGCAACCGAGAGCCGGAACTGGAGGAGGTCGCAGAATCCCTGGATCGGATCTCCGTCCCACACTTCGGATATCTGAGCCACCAACGGCTCGAAGCAGGTCGTGATCCACGACATCACCGCCACCGTCTTGCCGGTGGAGGACTTGCTGCCCGACTTGGCAATGAAGTAGTTCAGGTCACTCAAGATGTGCCGTGACTGGTTCTCCGAAGCCTCGATGCCGGTCAGCTCTCGCAGCCGTTGGCTGTGGAAGGTACGACCACCCACCCGGACCCGCATCCGCACCCGGTCGTCCTGACCTACCGGTGCCAGGTCGACGTCGTCCACGGAGAACCCCAGCTCGTTGAGACGGGCAATCCGCTGTCGGATGCGGTAACGCTCGTTCGCCGAGATCACCAGGTCTTCGTTCAACTCCCCCCACAGCGAGTCATATCTCTCCTCGACTCCGTCGCCAAGACCGAGATCCGCCTCGTCGAGGTCGATGTCGTGCTCGGCGGCGATGTCGGCCATCTCGCCGGCCAGGTTCTCCTTCATGATCTCGAGGTCCTGGAGGCGCTGACCATCGGACAGTCCGGGATGCAGCTCGGAGGTCTCGGCATCGATCATGATGGCTTCGATCGCGCCGGCGTCGTATCGATAGAGGACGTTGGACAGCGAACAATCACCCCAGAAACACCCGGCGAGGTGCAGGTCCACCATCAGCCCGGCGATGGCGTCGAGCAGTTGGCCCCGGCGCCGCCCGAACCCAGGGCCGCTCACCAAGTGCCGATAGGGAAACGAATGCTCGACATATCGGGTGATCACCGCGCCTCCTTGTTCAGCGCCATGTTCCAGCCAGTTCCGTGAGACCAGACCGGCGGGAGTCGCAGCAAGACCCGTGCGCTCCTCGAGCGAGCGCAACACCGTGAACTCTGCGGCGGCGTGGCGACGCGGCAGCTCCTTGATGGCGTAGACACCCTCGTCATAGGCGACGAAGACCACCGGATGGCGATGCACTCCGGTCGGCATGTCGACCAGCCGCTCCGACACCCACTCCTCGATCGGGTCGGCCCAAGGCAGGTCGAGGAAATCGGGGTTGCCGGGTCGGATCTGAAGGTGTGGCGTCCCCATGACTCAGGCCGTCGCGTTCTCGGCCAGGACCAGCGCACCGGAGAGACCGGACATGTCCCCCAGGCCGGGAGCTACCACGAACCCGGGGCCCTGCTCCTGGTGGCCCGGGTATCCGCCCAACTGGTATGTGAGATGGGTCTCGATCGACTCGAAGAATCCCGGCAACTTGGCCACTCCCCCGCCGACCACGATCCGTTCCGGGCTCAGGACGTACACGATGTCGCGGATTCCCTGCGCCAGGTAGAACCCGACCAGGTCGACCGCTCGACCCGCCTTTGCCCCCAGGTCGCTGGCGGGCACGCCAAACCTCGCCTCCAGCGCCGGCCCACTGGCCATTCCCTCCAGACACGCGCCGTGATAAGGGCAGACGCCCCCGAACCCATCGCCGGGGTGCGGGCTCACGACCACATGACCCATCTCGGGATGCACCAGCCCCCCGACAAGCCGGCCATGGGACACCGCCCCACCCCCGATCCCGGTGCCAACGGTGAGGTACACGAAGTTCTCCAACCCCGAGGCTGCCCCCCACCTCCCTTCGCCCAAGGCCGCACCATTTACGTCGGTCTCGAAGCCAACCGGAAGATCGAAAGCCTCTTGAAAGGGTGCGAGGACGGAGGTGTTGGACCATCCGGGTTTGGTGGTGTTGGTGATCTGGCCGAAATCTGGATGGCCCAGCCGCAGCTCCAGGGGCCCGAACGACACGATCCCCAGAGCGGTCAGATCGCCCCCTCGACGCTGAAGATGGGCGACGAGCATGCCCAGGGTCTCGTCCGGCACGGTGGTGGGGACCCGCAACACATCGGCGAGGTCATCGGGCGTGGTGCCAAAACCCACCAGGCTCTTGGTGCCCCCGAGCTCCACGATTCCGTACATCGGGGCATTCAACCTCAAGACCACCACCCCAGGATCCGATTGGATCTGGGAGATCTTGACAGCTTGCTGACGAGGGTGTTTACTCATGGGGCACATGAAGACGAACCTGACCGGCGCAGTAGTACTGCTCATCGAGTAGCGCGCGCCGACCTTTGCGTGCGCTCTACCCTCCCACCCGGAGGGTTTTTTGTTGAAAGATCATGACTGATAAACCGTTCACC
>Ga0214472_10003451_pt1 | contig 16708 bp, 16 predicted proteins | sample RVTome_6_FD_207662 | JGI IMG/M metagenome (GOLD analysis project Ga0214472, IMG submission 207662) | Soil microbial communities from uranium-contaminated site in the Upper Colorado River Basin, Wyoming, United States - RVT140D175 | ecosystem: Environmental > Terrestrial > Soil > Contaminated >... | reverse complement strand
CAGCAACATTGCTGATTTTGTCCTGATTGCGGATTTTACATGCAGACAAGGCATGGTCACGCATGCAATGGCCGTCTTCCAGTAACAGGACACTTTCCTGCGGCAGTTGTTCAATGCTGTAATGATCAGGGTCGATAAGCTTCGTATTTTTTCTGCAGGCGAGATAAAAATGATCGCGGAACAGCGTCATGCTTTCCACATTTTTCAGTTCGTAAGGCAAGGCGATCAGAATCACATCCAGGTCGCCGTTCATTAATGAGGCATAAACCCGGTCAGTTTGATCTTCCGTAAGATAGAGTTCCAGATTCGGGTAATTCTTGCGTAACTTCGGTAGCAAACCCGGCAATAAAAACGGTGCAATAGTAGGGATCACCCCGAGGTTCAGTTGGCCGGACAAGGGCGTTTGGTTTTCTTTTGCGAGTTCGACCAGCCCTTCCAGATCACGAATTACCAACCGCGCCTGTTCAGCGACTTCCTTACCCGTGTGTGTGATAGTTACGTTTTTATTCGTCCGATCAACCAGTTGCACATTCAATGAAGATTCCAGTTCCTGGATGGCCACGCTGAATGCAGGCTGGGAAACAAAACAGGCCCGCGCTGCTTTGCCGAAATGTCTATACTTCTCCAAAGCAATGAAATAGCGCAATTGCTTGATGGTGGGCAGATTCATGGGTTATTAAGTGAATTTATGGCTGTCATGGTGTTGATAGATTTAATCTATCATAAACATAGAAATTATGCATTTTATTTATAGTGGTCCAGTCTTTAAGATGTCCTTCAACAAACATTCATAAGAAAAGGAAGAGAGATATGAGCATAAATATTGGTATTGCCGAAAAAGACCGTAAAGCCATTGCCAAAGGCCTGTCCAAGGTGCTGGCTGATAGCTATACATTGTATCTGAAAACGCATAACTATCACTGGAACGTAACGGGACCAATGTTTAACACATTGCACCTGATGTTTGAGGGGCAATATACCGAACTGGCCATGGCCGTGGATGCGATTGCAGAACGCATTCGTGCACTGGATGAGCCTGCGCCAGGTTCCTACAAGGCTTTTGCAGCACTGACCGAAATCAAGGAAGAAACCAAAGTACCGAGTGCTGAAGAAATGATCCGGCAACTGGTGATCGGTCAGGAAACGGTGGTGCGTACAGCACGTGAAGTCTTCAAGATCGCTGAAAAAGCGAGTGATGAACCTTCCGCAGATCTTCTGACCCAGCGCATGCAGATCCATGAGAAGAACGCCTGGATGCTGCGGAGCATGTTAAACGGCAAGTAACACATTATTCCTTCCCCCTTGATGGGGGAACACCTACATGGATGTAGGCGGTAGAACGACGCAGGAGCCAAAGTCGAGGTCATGGATGGGGGTCTGATGTAAAGATTAACATTCAACCCCCACCCTGCCCTCCCCCTGCCAGGGGGAGGGGAATGAATTTGCAGAAGAAATTCGTTTCCAAAATTTTTTACCATTTTTATTAACTTTATTAATTTAAAGGAGAGTGTTTATGTTTCAAAATAAAGAAGGACAACGTGTCCCTGAAGTGACTTTCCGTACCCGGAAAGACCATGAGTGGGTCAATGTAACGAGCAAAGATATCTTCAGCGGCAAAACCGTTGTTGTGTTTTCACTGCCCGGCGCATTTACCCCAACCTGTTCATCTTCACATGTGCCGCGTTACAACCAGCTGGCCTCCGTGTTCAGGAAACACGGTGTTGATGAGATCATTTGTGTCTCTGTTAACGATGCATTCGTGATGAACGAATGGAAACTGGCCCAGAATGCGGATCGCATTACCTTCCTGCCGGACGGTAATGGTGAATTCACCGAAGACATGGGCTTGCTGGTTGACAAGAACGATCTCGGTTTCGGTAGACGTTCCTGGCGTTATTCCATGCTGGTGAAAGATGGCGTCGTCGAAAAAATGTTTATCGAACCGGAAAAAGAAGGCGACCCGTTTGAAAATTCCGATGCGGACACCATGCTGAATTACATCGCACCAAAAGCTGTAAAGCCGCTGGATGTGACTGTATTCGCCCGCAAGGGTTGTGTGTATTGTGCGAAAGCGAAGGGACTGTTGCATGATGCCGGTATCGAGTTCGAAGAACTTGAACTCAACAAGGATTACACCGACCGTACCTTGCGTGCAGTAGCAAGTGCCATGACCTACCCGCAGATTTTCATCAATGGCGATCACATTGGTGGAACTGAACAGCTTGAACAATGGCTGAAGCAGTGGGACGCGAAGGCGGCCTGATCGCAAACTGAGTTGTATCCGTAACCCGCGGCGGGGCAGAATGATTCAGCTCCGCCGTTTTTTTTTATTTATTGCCGGCCTAATTCCGTATTATCAATATTCGATAAAGTCCTGTTACAATTATTCTCCAATAACAAATCACCTCTTGCCAATCACTGAAAATATGATCGAACAGAAATTTGAACAACTATTGTTTGCCATGCGCTGGCTTTTGGCTCCGATTTATTTTGGTTTGTCTCTGGCCCTGATCGCGCTTGTTATAAAATTTTTCCAGGAACTGTTTCATGTGTTTCCACATATTCTGGTACTGGCAGAAGCCGATCTGGTACTCACCGTACTGGCACTGGTGGACATTGCGCTGGTTGGCAGTCTCATCATCATGGTGATGCTAAAAAGAATCATCATTCAGCGTTTGGATATAACAAGGTCACCTTGTCCGTCATACCGGGCATGCGAACACATGAGCATGACCCGGTATCCAGATAGTAAAACTGGTTTAAACAGTTATTTTTCCTGGATTCCGGATACGCTCACTAGTCGCTCCTGCGCATCCATGCGCCCGCGACATACAGTACATCCTGTACATATTCGCGTTCCGGAATGACAGCTCAAAGCATTCAGGTTATTTCTACTTCCAGCATAAACAGTTGCAAAAGGTCATTTAAATAACGCTGACCCTTTGTTGTCGGTTTCAGGGTTTGGATGTTCCATTCAAGCAGCCCTTTTGCTTCAGCTGCTTCGAGTTGTGACTGAATATCACTGACAGGCAATCCGGTATGTTGCAGAAACAGGGATGGATGCACGCCATCCCTGAGACGCAGAACATTCATCATGAATTCAAGTTTCAGATCGTCCCGGTTTAATATTTTCCTGTCGCCGATAACATCATCTTTCCCTGCGAGTTCGATAAAACGCTCCGGGATGCGATGTTTGGCCTTGCGAGTAACAGTTCCTGCGGCGACATCTGTCAGTTTACCGTGCGCACCGGCACCTATGCCTAGGTAATCTCCAAACTGCCAGTAATTCAGATTGTGCAGGCATTGGTGATTTTTTTTTGCATATGCTGAGATTTCATATTGCAGATATCCATGTTGTGCCAGCAATTCCTGTCCGCGCTCCTGCATTTCCCAGATCAAATCGTCTTCCGGCAGCACCGGTGGTTTTGAATAGAATACCGTATTGGGTTCGATCGTGAGTTGATACCAGGAGATGTGTTGCGGCTGATGATCGATTGCGGTTTGCAGGTCAGATAATGCCTGTTCAATCGTTTGTCCCGGCAAGCCAAACATGATATCAATATTAATCTCTGCAAAACCGGCGGACTTCGCCATTTGAATTGCCAGTTTTGCTTCATCTGCATCATGAATACGGCCGAGTTGTTTCAGTTTTTCGTTATCAAAACTTTGCACGCCAATAGAAAGCCGGTTAATCCCGGACTTCCTGAATGCCCGGAATTTTTCAGCCTCGGCTGTGCCGGGATTGGCTTCCATGGTGATTTCGATGTCCGGATAGAAATTCAACCGTGCACGTAGTTCCGCCAGTAATTGATCTATTGCCTCCGCAGAAAACAGGCTGGGAGTTCCTCCACCGATAAAGATAGTATTTATTCTGCGCCCCCAGATTTGGGGCAGTTCAGTTTCCAGATCACGGACCAGGGCATCGACATATACTTTTTCTTTCAAAGCATTATGCCCGGCTTCGTGTGAATTGAAGTCGCAATACGGGCATTTGCGCACGCACCATGGCAAATGCACATAGAGCGATAGCGGCGGATTTTCATGAAATGTTAATAAAGATGTCATCTTGATTTGAGAGTATAGCCTTCCCCTGAATGGAGAAATATCCAATGGAGTCAGTTTTGTGCTTGCACTCTTTTCCCAGGGACGGGATTAGAGAGCTTTTACTCCATGGCCCGCAGATATGAGGTCGCCACGCACCCTGCGGGTGCTCGCGATGACGGTACCAGTAACAGCGCTGTCATGGATAAATTGCATTCAATTGTGCGATCAGTTTTTGCAATGCCTGGCTGCGGTGACTGATGCTGTTTTTAATTTCCGGTGGTAACTCGGCGGACATGCATTGATGTGTTGGCACATAAAACATAGGATCATAACCGAAACCATTCTTTCCTTTTGGTTCCGTAACCGCGATTCCGTCCCATATCCCTTCCGCAATTAACGGCACCGGATCTTCGGCATGGCGTAAAAATACCATCAGGCAGATGAAACGCGCCTGCCGTTTTTCATCCGATAACATTTTGATTTGACCAATCAGTTTGTAAAGATTGTCTTCATCGCTAGCGCCAACACCTGCATAACGTGCGGAATAAATTCCGGGTTGTCCGTTCAGCGCCGGAATTTCTATTCCTGAATCATCGGCAATGGCCGGTAAACCGGTATGTCGCGCAGCATTACGCGCCTTGAGTATCGCATTTTCAACAAAAGTGAGTCCGGTCTCTTCAATTTCCGGTACGGAAAACCTTGATTGCGAAATAATCTGCAGATGGTGTCCGGACAACATGGCATTGATCTCGCGTACCTTGCCTTCGTTATTACTGGCGAGAACGATTTTTTTATGTTCAGTCATTATTTTCTGTTTGTCATTTAGACCAATGGGTAGATCCCTCACTGCGTTCGGGACGCCTACGGCGGATTTCTCGCTACTCTCGAAATGGCAAAACCAAAATTACCCACCCAGTGCCTTATGCTGGTGATTGAACAATTGATTGATCCCGAGACGGGCAAGGCCCAGCATGCTGTTCAGTTCATCCATGCTGAAGGGATGGCCTTCTGCGGTTCCCTGCACTTCGATAAATTCACCGTTGTCATTCATGACCACATTCATATCGGTTTCGGCAGTGGAGTCTTCGGCATAATCCAGATCCAGTACAGGTATCCCTTCATGAATGCCAACAGATACGGATGCAACTGCGGCATGGATCGGATACACCTTCAACAGTCCTTTTTCCCGCAATACGGTTATAGCGTCTACCAATGCAACATATGCTCCGGTAATTGATGCAGTCCGTGTTCCGCCATCGGCCTGAATCACATCACAATCCAGCATGATGGTACGTTCGCCCAGCATTTTCAGATCGACCACTGCACGAATGGCGCGCCCAATTAGACGCTGGATTTCCATGGTGCGGCCACCCTGTTTGTTTTGTGATGCTTCGCGCCGCATACGCTGGCCGGTGGAACGGGGCAACATCCCGTATTCTGCTGTCAGCCAACCCTGCCCTTTACCTTTGAGAAATCCCGGCACATTTTCTTCCACACTGGCATTGCAGATGACTTTGGTCAGACCGAATTCCACCAGGACCGAACCTTCGGCATGACAGGTATAATGGCGTGTCAGCTTAATATCACGTAATTGGTCCGGTGCTCTTCCGCTTGGTCGCATGTTGTCTCCCCGCTGAAAAGGGCAGATTATACAGATAATCCACCTGAAACGTATTTGCCAGGTGATATTGAGAGGTTAGTATTACGGACATAAACATGGAAGACAGAAGAATGACGAGGAAAACAAGAATAAACCACACGAGGAAATGGGCATGATTGCCAGCATGACCGCTTTCGGGCGCACTGAAGTTAACAGCGAGGCCGGGCATATCATCTGGGAGATACGTTCGGTCAATCACCGCTATCTTGAAGTCAGCATTCGATTACCTGAAGAACTGCGCATGCTGGAAGCCAGTATCCGGGAACATGTAGGTCAACGAATCAGCCGCGGCAAGGTGGATTGCACATTACGTTATGAACCTGCGGTTAGCGATGACACAGCATTGACAGTGAATGATGATCTGGTCAAGGCACTGCTGGCTTCTGCCAGCGAGATCAAGAAAACCATACCTGATGCCGCTCCCATTAATACACTTGATATTCTGCGTTGGCCCGGTGTTATCAATCGTGAAACTCCTGATCCTGAAATCATCAGCGGGCCATTGATACAACAACTGGATAAAACGCTGGACGTGTTGTTGGACACCCGCCAGCGTGAAGGCAAGAAACTGAAGGCAATCATCAAGGAAAGATGTGATGCTGCTGCTGTTATTGTCACTGAAATTAAAAAAAGAATCCCGGACATACTCACTAATTTGCGTGAAAAAATGCTGCTGCGTGCGCAGGAACTTCAGGTTGAGCTGGACAAAGAACGCCTGGAACAGGAAATATTGCTGCTGGCACAGAAATATGATGTCGCCGAGGAAATGGATCGCCTGGAAACGCATATCAAGGAAGTCAGTCGTGTACTCGACAGCAAGGAACCGGTCGGGCGACGTCTGGATTTCCTGATGCAGGAATTGAACCGCGAAGCCAACACACTGGGTTCCAAATCAGCCCACTACGATTGCACCAATGCTTCGGTCGAACTCAAGGTGTTGATCGAACAGATGCGCGAACAAATCCAGAATATCGAATAATCCGCCGCACAGGATTAATCAAAATATGGCGGGTACTTTATTTATCATTGCAGCTCCCTCAGGTACAGGTAAAACCACGCTGGTACGGGCACTGTGTGAAAACATTCCCAATCTGCTGGTCTCGATCTCCTGCACTACCCGCGAGAAACGTCCCGGTGAACAGGAAGGGGTGGATTATTATTTCGTTGATGACAAAACATTCAACGAGATGGCCGATAGAGGTCAGTTTCTTGAATATAAGCAGGTTTTTGGAAACCGTTATGGCACTCCTTTGCAATGGGTGGAACAGCAGATCCAGTCGGGTAAAGACATTATCCTGGAAATTGACTGGCAGGGAGCAAGAGATGTGCGTGCCATGTTGCCGGACAAAACTGCAGGCATTTTCATATTACCGCCGTCCTTCGCCACTCTGGAAGAACGACTGCGAAGCCGTGCACAGGACAACGAAACAACCATCCGGCGGCGCATGCAGGATGCCCTGGAGGAACTCTCCCATTATGATGAATTCGATTACCTGGTGATTAACGATGACTTCACCTCTACCCTGGCAGAACTTAAGGCCATCATTGAAGCCAGACGCCGGGGTGAACAGTATATTGCGCCTGATCGGTGCGACTTTGCCGCACGTTTGATGGCGGAAGGCCGCAAAATTCAGTAGACTGGCGCCCTATTCACGTAATACACGATATAAAATGAGGTTTAAAGATGGCCAGATTAACTGTTGAAGATTGCCTGGAAAATGTAGATAACCGCTATGATCTGCTCATACTGGCAGCCAGGCGTGCTCGCCAGCTTACCTTTGGTGCGGATCCGCTGGTCAAGGAAGATAAGGACAAACCTACCGTAATCGCCCTGCGGGAAATTGCTGAAGGACTGGTTACCCCGGCCAACATCGATGAAATCGGCAAGAACAATTCTTTCAACGAATCAGATGAGGAAAGCGAGCTCAGCTTCCGCATGCCGGAATAATCCAATCCCTTTCTCATATTCCCCGTCCTGAAGACGGGGAATTTCCGCATATAAGCGCCGCATCTGGCGCAAAACATAACAGTTCATCTGGTGGTATAGTGCATATCATAACCTTGCATATACTATTGTCATGCAGCAACTTAATGAATTAATAAAAAAGGTCAGTACTTATCTGCCGCCGGATCAGGTCGAAAAGATCAGTGAGGCTTATGACTTTGGCGCCCGTGCTCATGAAGGCCAGCACCGGGTCAGCGGTGAACCTTATATTTACCATCCCGTGGAAGTCGCGCACATCCTTGCCGACATGCACATGGATCACCAGACACTGATTGCCGCACTTCTGCATGATGTGATCGAGGACACGCCTACCGTAAAACAGGAGTTAAGCCGCCAATTCGGCAAGAGTGTGGCGGAACTTGTTGATGGTGTCAGCAAGCTGACCCAGATCACCTTCGACAGTTTTGAAGAAGCGCAGGCACAGAATTTCCGGAAGATGCTGATGGCCATGAGCAATGATATCCGCGTGATCCTGGTAAAGCTGGCCGACCGCCTGCACAACATGCGCACACTGGGTGCATTACGCCCGGACAAACGCCGCCGTATTGCCCGCGAAACCCTCGAGATTTATGTTCCTATCGCCCAACGTCTTGGTTTGAATAACATCCGTCTGGAACTGGAAGCACTGGGTTTCTCCGCACTTTATCCAATGCGTCATCGCATACTCACCGAACAGGTACGCAAAGCACGCGGCCATCGCAAGGAGATCATCGACAAGATACGTAATGCATTACGCCGTCGTTTGCGGCAGGAAAAGATCCCCGCACAGATTATCGGTCGTGAGAAACATTTGTACGGTATCTATCAGAAAATGAAACACAATGACCTGTCTTTTAATGAAGTGTACGACGTTTATGCCTTCCGTATCATTGTTGATTCAGTCAACACCTGTTACCGGGTAGTTGGCACTGTACATAATTTATATAAACCGGTTCCGGGAAAATTCAAGGACTATATCGCTATCCCAAAGGCCAATGGTTACCAGTCACTGCATACGATTCTGTTCGGGCCTTATGGGGTGCCAATAGAAGTACAGATCCGTACTCATGAAATGAACGATGTAGCGGAAGCAGGCATCGCTGCACACTGGCTTTATAAAGCCGGCAGTCATGGTGATCGCAGCAGTGCACATAAACGTGCGCGCGAATGGCTACACCATATCATTGAAATGCAACAGACAGCCGGGAATCCACAGGAGTTTCTGGAAAATGTCAAAGTCGATCTGTTTCCGGATGCAGTTTATGCGTTTACACCCAAGGGGAAAATTATCGAGTTGCCACGTGGTTCAACTGCTGTGGATTTTGCCTATGCAATTCACAGTAATCTCGGCAACTCCTGTTCCGGTGTGCGTATCAACCGGCGGTTGGCCCCACTCAGCACACAACTTACCTCCGGACAGACAGTCGAGATTATCAAGTCTCCAGGCGCGCAGCCCAATCCGGCCTGGCTGAATTTTGTGGTAACAGCCAAAGCGCGTTCCAGTATCCGGCATTTCCTGAAAAACATGCAACAGAGTGAAGCAATTACCCTGGGCAAGCGGTTGCTGAACAGGCAACTGGAATTATTAAATGTTCAATACGATCAATTAAAGCCTGAGCAGATACAGGAGGTGTTGAAAGAATACAAACTGGAAAATGAAAACGCCCTGTTGCTGGATATCGGCCTGGGCAACCGCATTGCCCCGTTGATAGCACGTAAACTGACTGCAGGTGACAGCACGAATGAGGATACAGTAAAAATTAACAACGAAACTTCAACACCTTTTGTAATTAAAGGTACAGAAGGTATGGTGGTTAATTTTCCCAAATGTTGTTATCCCATTCCAGGTGATCCGATCATTGGTTTTGCCTCCGCAGGACGTGGTATCGTGATTCATAATCAGTCCTGTAAAAATATTACCGAATTCAAAAATCATCCCGAGAAATGGTTTAATGTTCAATGGGACCAGCATATAGGCCGGGAATTCCCGGCCCGTATTCGCATGAATGCTACGAATCAGCGCGGCGTGCTGGCGACAGTGGCTTCTGCTATTTCAGATCAGGAAGCTAATATCATCAACGTCGACATCAAGGACAAGGATGACCGCTATACTTCACTGGAATTCGTTGTTGAGGTGCGTGACCGGCAACATCTTGCGCAAGTCATGCGGCGCATCAGGAATATCAAGCATGTTTCCCAGATCAGCCGTCGATAAGCAGTTAAAAATTTAGAGCAAAAAGTGTAAAGTGCTTTTTAGAAGATTTTGGGAAGGAGTCATTTCGACCGAAGCGAGAAATCTGCTGTCAAGTATTTCAAGTAACAACAATTACTGCGGGATTTCTCCCTTCGGTCGAAATGACAAAGGCTACTACAGATATTCCATGGGTATTTTCTACATGTCTAAAACTTTTTTTGAATTGAATAAAGGAATTCATTATGAGTCGTGAAATTATCAGTACCAAAAATGCACCACAGGCCATCGGCACTTATTCGCAAGCAGTAAAAATCGGACAAACAGTTTATCTCTCGGGACAAATCCCGTTGGTCCCGGCAAAAATGGAACTGGTGGATGGTGATATGCGTGCGCAGATTACACAGGTGTTTGATAATCTCAGCGCTGTTGCAAACGCTGCCGGTGGTTCACTGGCGGACATTGCCAAACTGAATATATATCTCACTGATCTGGCCCACTTCCCGCTGGTGAATGAAATCATGGCGACTTATTTCAGTGACCCTTATCCGGCACGGGCTGCCGTTGGTGTGGCTTCATTGCCCAAAGGGGCGCAGGTCGAGATGGATGCCGTCATGGTACTGGGATGAGGCATGCATCGCCTGATTGAATACCATTGAAGAAGTCTCCTTCCCTGTCACTGGCATCACCAGTATCAACTTTACGTGGTGTTGGCGGGCAGGTTGCGCAAAAACTCAATCGCCTCGGCATTCATACGATCCAGGATCTGCTGTTTCACATGCCGTTGCGTTATGTCGACCGCACACGCTTGTGTCCCATCGGAGCACTCAGGGCGGGATTCAGTACGCAGGTGGAAGGCACTATTGAACTCACGCAGGTCAAATTCGGCAAACGCCGTTCATTGTTATGCCTGATCAGTGATGGCACTGGCGCATTGACGCTGCGTTTTTTTTATTTTTCCAAAGCACAACAGGATCGTTTGCAGCGTGGTATGAAACTACGTTGCTTTGGTCAGGCACGTTATGGTGCACAAACTCTGGAAATGGTGCACCCGGAATATCAGGTGCTGGCTTCCGATCAGGAACTGCCTGTTGATGAAACTTTGACTCCCGTTTATCCCGCCACCGAAGGATTGCAACAATCTACTCTGCGTAAACTGACAGCACAGGCACTGGCAGTACTGGAGAAATCAGCGGATCAATTGACTGAATTATTGCCAGAAACCTTATTGAAAAAATTTGAATTGCCGGAACTGGGCAACGCCATTACTTATGTGCATCGGCCGCCACCGGATGCCATCACTCAACAATTGATGGATGGTACGCACCCGGCACAGCAACGGCTGGCCTTCGAAGAATTACTGGCACAATACCTGAGCCTGCAACGTTTGCGTGATCAATTGCGTGCCCATATGGCTGCACCGCTCAAGAGTGATGACTTCATGACTGCTTCTTTCCTGAAATCACTGCCCTTCAGTCTGACCAAAGCACAGGAACGTTGCGCAAGCGAAATCAGTCATGATTTACAAATGAACAAACCGATGCTACGCCTGCTGCAGGGAGACGTTGGTTCCGGGAAAACAGTGATTGCTGCACTGGCAGCCATTAAAGCCATCGAATGTAGATATCAGTCTGCCATCATGGCACCGACCGAACTGCTGGCGGAACAACACTACACAACCCTGCAACAATGGTTAGAACCATTGGGCGTTTGTGTCATTCTGTTAACTGGCAAGCTGGGCAAGGCTGAACGTAATAAACGCCTCGACATGCTGGCAGAAAACAAACCCTGTATTGTGATTGGCACGCATGCCCTGTTTCAGCAGGATGTCATGTTTTCCAGTCTGCGATTAATCGTGATTGATGAACAACACCGCTTTGGCGTGCACCAGCGTCTGGCCTTACTGGACAAGGGCAAGGCTGGTGATATTTTTCCGCACCAGCTTATCATGACGGCAACTCCCATACCCCGTACCCTGGCCATGACTATCTATGCTGATCTGGATCTATCCGTTATCGATGAACTGCCACCCAACCGCCAGCCGGTGAATACCGTTGTTATCTCTACTGCAAAACGTGATGAAGTCATTGAACGAATCTTCCAGGCCTGTGCACAAGGCAGACAGGTATATTGGGTTTGCACATTGATAGATGAATCCGAGGTATTGCAATGTGAAGCTGCAACAGACACGAGTGTGTACCTCGCTGAAAAACTTAAAGGCATCAAAGTCGGACTTATTCATGGTCGATTAAAACCGCAGGAAAAGGATTCCATCATGTCTGCATTCAAGTCCGGTAAAATCCAGTTGCTGGTTGCCACGACGGTGATTGAAGTTGGCGTAGACGTACCGAACGCCAGCCTGATGATTATTGAAAATGCCGAGCGGCTTGGATTGTTTCAGTTGCATCAACTCCGTGGACGTATCGGACGTGGTAATATAAAAAGCGATTGCGTGCTTTTATATCAACCACCGCTGGGTGAAACTGCAAAAATCAGACTGGAAACCCTGAGAAATACCAATGATGGTTTTGAAATTGCAAAAAAAGACCTGGAACTGCGTGGGCCGGGAGAAATGATGGGGACACGTCAGACCGGTCTGCCTGAATTACGCATTGCCGATCTGATCCGTGATGCCGGACTGCTACCGGATATACACAAGGCAGCAGATATACTGATGCAGCAATATCCGCAACTCATCCAGCCATTGATCGATCGCTGGCTGGGAAAAGACATTGATTACGGCAAGGTGTGACTTGAGTTTACGCTGGCGCCCGGCGGGGCATATCAATCGCAGAATTTTACCGGCATCCATCCGCGAATTGCTGTTTGAGAGCGGATCGCTGACACAACAGCTTGAATCCCGCTGTCGCGGTATATTCAGTCTGGAACTCTGCGATCAGTCCTGGCAACGGCCATTGTTCGATGAAGCAAAAGCTTTGGCTTTGTCTGCCGGGGCATATGCATTGATACGCGAGATCTACTTGAAATGTGATCAACATCCATGGGTATATGGTAGAAGCATTATTCCAGCTACCACATTTACCGGTGCGGAACGCAGACTCGCGTATTGGGGACAACGATCGCTGGGAGATTATCTCTTTTCGGAACGCAAGGCCTGGCGTGGTCACATAGAGATTGCAAGAATATTACCGCAAGACAGACTATATCATCTCGCTGCAAAAAACAGTGATACTGAAGACACTGAACTCTGGGGCAGACGCTCCACATTTTACATCAAAAATAAATCACTCCTGGTTGTGGAGGTTTTCCTGGCAGATGTTACCCGATGCATGAACGCTGGCAAAAATTAATCGCTTTGGCGAGGAAGTGCGCTGGCCATGGTCTGAAACTGTTACAGGCCGGTTGGCGTATTCTGGTGAGAATCAGTATTGCAGTCTGGCATTTGCTTATCAGGTTTGGCCGTGCCGGCTGGAACATCTTGCGAAAATCCTGCATTACTGGATGGCAAGTCTTGCGCAGAATCAGTATGGCAGGCTGGCAGTTTACGAAAAATGTACTGCACAAAATATTCATATTCCTGCGTAGCAAGTGGCCATTTATACGTGCGCGTGTCACACAATACGCTTTGCTGGTACGCCTGGATAAACCCATAGGTATTTTCCTGCTCCTGTGGCCAACGTTGTGGGCATTATGGTTTGCTGCTGAAGGCGTGCCGGATATTTCCATCCTGATTATTTTTATTCCGGGTGTGATTTTAATGCGTTCTGCTGGTTGTGTGGTTAATGACCTTGCCGACCGTAATATTGATCCACATGTAGCCAGGACCCGCAACCGCCCCATCGCAACAGGCACGGTCAGTGTAAGAGAGGCCTTGGTGGTCGCTTTTGTATTAATTCTTTGTGCCTTTCTACTGGTGCTGCAACTGAATCCACTGACCGTAAAATTATCATTTGCAGGCGCCGCCATGGCAATTCTGTATCCATTTTCCAAACGTTATACCTATATCCCCCAGTTTTTCCTGGGTCTTGCTTTTGGCTGGGCAGTGCCCATGGCCTTTGCAGCACAGACCGGTACGCTGCCAGTGATTGTATGGATATTACTGATGGCGACTGTCTTGTGGGCCGTCGTCTATGACACCATGTATGCCATGGTAGATCGGGCGGATGATATCAGAATGGGGGTCAAATCAACGGCCATTCTGTTCGAGGATGCTGACCGTGTGATTATTGGCGTGATACAGGTTCTGGTCCTGTTCGCCCTGATACTGGTAGGCGGCAGAATGGAGGCAACATGGATTTATTATGCCAGCCTGGCGGTGGCAGGCTGTTTTTCTCTCTATCAACAATATCTGATCAAAGATAGAATACCGGAATATTGCTTCCGGGCATTTTTGAATAATCACTGGTTCGGGGCAGCTGTTTTTGCCGGTATATTTTTAAACTATCATCTTGATTAAACCGATGCATTTAAGATTTCTTTCATTGATGTTATGCGGATGGTTCCTGTCTGCGCCTGTATTTGCAGATCAGGAAATGGTGCGAAATGAATGCAAGCGCATTTCAGGAAAACTGGCCAGCGTGGGTTTCAAGGAATGTCTGGACAAAAATCTGCAATTGAGTGATGGCCGCTCGGTAAATAATGCGCCTATCCTCATCAAGGAATATCCCCCGCTTCTGGACCGCCGTAAACCTCTCGGGAAAGTACTGCTCGTCGGTGGCATACATGGAGATGAATATTCATCTGTCAGCATTGTATTCAAATGGATGAAAACACTGGATGAGCATCACTCCGGTCTGTTTCACTGGAAGATCGCTCCGCTTGTTAATCCGGACGGACTTCTGCAGAAAGATTCTCAACGAATGAATGCTAATGGTGTTGACCTCAACCGTAATTTTCCGACTCCCAACTGGGAAGCAGAAATGCAGGACTACTGGATAACCAAGACAAACCGGGATCCACGCCGCTATCCGGGTACGGGTGCGCTGAGTGAACCGGAAACCCAATGGTTGATAGATGAGATAAATGAATTCAATCCGGATGTGATTGTTTCCATACATGCACCGCACGGTGTTGTGGATTATGACGGACCGGAAGACGGGCCACACAAACTTGGTAAATTATATCTCAGCCTGTTGGGGACCTACCCTGGTTCATTGGGCCGCTACGCAGGCATACACAAACAGGTTCCGGTAGTGACTGTAGAATTACCCTATGCCGGAATCATGCCCAAACCGGGTGAGATTAATGATATCTGGCTGGATTTGGTCCAGTGGCTGGGCAAGCATTTGCCTGCCAGAAAAGTAGCGCGAGATTGATACCGGTTTTTAAACCGAACCTTCGTAAATTATTTTCCACTTCCCATCTTCATCCTTGCGCCAATACTGACGTTTGGTGAACTTCCTCTGGAAATTATCACTGCGGTAATCCTGTTCGAAGGTAACTACCATCAAGTCCGGTTCGCCCGGATAAAGAAACACGCTGGTGCCGGTAAGATTAATCTTGATAAAATCCTTGGAGGGCGTCACCCGTCGTTTGTATTCAACCCAACTGTTATAGTCCTTGCCCAGTCCTGAATAGTCACTGGCATAGTGTGACAGATACAATTCAACATCCTTGCTTTCCCAATCCTTGCGCCATTGTTCAACATATTTTATGTATTCAGCCTGTCTGGCCTGCCATTTTTCTACAGGGATCCAGTTGATCTCATGCGTCAACAGGACCGGGGTTTGACCAACTGTGATATATGAAGCAAGTGTTTTCAGATCCAGATTACTCATGGTGACACAGCCGTTGCTGTCCCGTGGCGGACGGCTGTAAGTATTGAAAGGTGTGCCATGTAACCAGATACCATATCCGGTACGGTTAAATCGTCTGTCCCAGATATTTGGATAATCTATCGGGAAGGCACCGGCCCCGTAAAAATCCGGTAGTTCCGAGGGATCCAGATAACCACTGACAAAATAAACCCCGACCGGTGTTTTCTGATCGCCTTCCTCAAATTTGCCGATACCGTTTTTGCCAATGGAGATATAAAAATCATTGAGCAGATGGGGCACCCCCTTGCGATTCTCGAACAGATACAGTCTGGATGCCGTCATATCAACCGTGATCACATATTTCTGTTCATCGCTCAATTGCACCAGAAATTCGGGAATCATGCCTTTATCCGGCGGGGCAAGATGATGTTGCCAGCGGGCACGGGCCTCTTCCTTTAATGAAGATATATAGCTGTAGGGTAAGGCTGAAAAATTACCAAAATCTGTGATTGGGCGACTGCGGGCCAGCAACAGATCAGCATAAATCAGTTGTGCGAGCTTGAAACTGGGTTCAACTCTGACCAGGTATTCAATGTCTGTAAATGCATCGCGGATGTTATTGGCTTTGATATTCTCCAATGCATTGATCAGTAATTGTTCATGGTGATGATCGATGCTATGCAGCGGAACGTTCTTGGCCGCCAATTCCTGCCCCGATGTGAGCAATGGCCAGATACCCAACGTAATCATTGTTATAATGGTGAAGGTTTTATACATATCTGTATCCGTCACATGAGCCTGCTATTCGCTCTTCTCCTGTACAATTAGCCAGCGATCGTTCAACTTACGAAACAGCAATGTTTTGTTCACACTGTCACTATATGTATCAGAGGCATATCTTTGCAAGAATACTGCCTGAGCATGTTCATCCCCATGCATGATAACCTCAAGATTAATGATATCAACCTTGATGGAGTGTGGCGCTGATATTCGCGCCTGACGTTGTGCCACCCATGCTGCCCTCGTTAATTCCGGCGGGGAATAATCAGGCGCATAAAAAGACAGATATCCATTCACATCCTTGCTGGACCATGCTCTAACCCAATTATTGA
>Ga0214472_10003450_pt1 | contig 16715 bp, 16 predicted proteins | sample RVTome_6_FD_207662 | JGI IMG/M metagenome (GOLD analysis project Ga0214472, IMG submission 207662) | Soil microbial communities from uranium-contaminated site in the Upper Colorado River Basin, Wyoming, United States - RVT140D175 | ecosystem: Environmental > Terrestrial > Soil > Contaminated >... | reverse complement strand
TTTCTCATCATCTCCTTGGTACAAGAGAAATTATGATTATAAATCATACTGATTGCGGAATGCTTACATTTACCGATGAAAAACTTAGAAAAAATCTTTTAAAGAAAACCCGTACCGCAACCGTAGCGCCCCTTTTGTTCCACTCTTTCAGCGATATTTGGGAGAATGTACGACAGCAGATTCAAAAGGTGAAATCTCATCCATGGGTGCCCAAAGATATCCCTGTTAGGGGATTCGTTTATGATGTCAAGACCGGTAAGCTTGACGAGGTTTTTGCTTAAACGATTTAAGGATTGTTTCAGAAAAGATTGTGAAAATTGTAAGAATAGAAAAAAAGTAACCATATCCTACCAATCCTAAGTCTAGGCAAATTCTTCCAAGTCTTCTGCAGGGATTGGGAATTCCTCAATAAACGGAATCCCTATACGAGGGGAGTCGATCCACAGTCCTTCTAAATCGTAAAATTTCCTTAAGGGTTCATAGAACACATGGACTACCACATCCAGAGCATCAATTAGGACCCATTTGCCTTCTGTGTATCCTTCGACACCAATAACCCTTTGTCTGAGCTCTTTTAGTTTTCTTTCAATATGGTCAACAATCGTTCTTACCCCTCTATCCGAGTTGGCACTGCAGATGACAAAATAATCTGTAATGTTACTAAGCGCCTTCATCTCGAGCAGTCTTATATCTTGCGCCTTTTTTTCCCAGGCGGCGCGTGCAATGACTAAAGCCTTTTCTTTGGATTCTATTTAGCGGCCTCCTTCTTGTACATACTGTGCTCTAGTATATAGGCTTCGACACTCGACGGGACAAGATATTTTATGGATTTGAATTTTCTGATTAGTTCTCGTATCTTTGTTGACGATATTTCCAATCCGTCTATTTTAACGAGACTCAAAATCTTGGAGTTTTTATTTATGTAAAGAGTCAAATTGTTATACCGCTTATAATATCGAAAATCATCCCTAATTTCAAGTGGAAGCATTTCGGGGAAATCAAAACCAAATCCAGGCCTCTCTATTACGGCAAAATTCGACGCCCTGAATATTTTCTTATAATCCTTCCAGCTATCTATTTCAGAAAATAGATCGGATCCTGCTATAAAGTATAAGTCAAACGGTGGAAATGCATCGGAAAAATATCGCAGCGTATCGATAGTATAGGACTTTCCACCTCGTTTTATTTCTATATCCGAAATTCCAAAAAAATTGTTATCATTCAATGCGAGCTCAAGCATCTTCAGACGGTCATGAGGTGAAGCCATCCCTGGAGTGGTCTTATGAGGGGGCACGGAGGTTGGAACGAAATAGATTTTCTCAAGATCCAATATTTCTCTGATCTCTTCGGCGGCCCTCAGGTGACCAAAATGGATAGGATCGAATGTTCCACCGAAGAGCCCTACCTTTGTGAGTCGAGTTTCATTCATTCCTTAATTCTCATATTATAATATCTTTTATGTGGGAGGAATATAATTTCATGTCCTACTTCTAATGATTGATTATTCGATTTTAAAATTTGATTAGGGATATTAATATTTTGAAAAGGGCGCATTGTTCATAGAAAAGGAACAAGCAATTTTTCGATCATCTTATTGATGATTGCTTATATATAACCTTCGATCATTAGTTCCTCTCCAAAAACCTTAACCTTTAATCCTCTGATCGCCAGTGCTTCTTTGACTTTTAGAATATTAAGGTCTCCTACCATACTAACACCCTCCGCTCCAATAATTTTTGGCGTATAGAAAAGAACAATCTTGTCAACCACTCTTTGACTCAGCGCCGAAGCCGCCACTCTGCTCCCCCCTTCTATAAGAATGCTTGTTATCTCCAATTCTCCGAGCTTCTTGAGTAAACTAGGTAAATCTATTTTTCCATTTTTATCGCTATCAAAAATTAGGACTCTTGACCCCATATCTTCTAGATTATTTTTCTTTTCTACGTCTGCTTTATGTGTGGTGATTATTAACGGTGATTTATGAATCTTAAGCAATCGTGACTCGATTGGGATCCTGAGTCTGGAGTCAAGTACTATCGGGATGGGTTGATCTGTAGCCCTCTTCCCCAGCCTGACATTAAGCTGCGGATCGTCATGTAGAACGGTTTCTATTCCTACCAGAATAGCATCGACTTTTTTCCTCAGCCTGTGTGCGAAATTTCTTTGACTTTCGCTCCCTATCCATTTTGCATCTCCTGTCATGGTTGCTATCTTGCCATCGAGGGTGCAGGCGAGTTTAAGAGTAACAAAGGGAATCCCAGACCTTATATACTTGAAGAATGCCTCGTTTACGATTTTACAAGCCTCCTCAACTACACCTACTCTTACATTTACGCCCCTTTGTTTAAGGAGTTCTATTCCGTTCCCCGAAACTTTGGGATTTGGATCGAGGGTTCCGACCACAACATTTGATATACCCTTTTTGATGATTGAATCGACGCATCGCGGTGTCCTTTTATCTCCGTGGCAGCATGGCTCCAATGTTACATAGAGGGTCGAGCCATTGACAACGTTCCCCTTGTTTTCAGAATCGAATATGGCTTCTATCTCTGCGTGAGGAAGCCCCGCTTTTTTATGATATCCCTTGCCGATGATTCTTCCTTCTTTAACCAGTACGGCTCCTACAAGGGGGTTCGGACTGGTCATTCCCTCGGCTCTCTTCGCAAGACTGATTGCGAGAGACATATATTTGGTGTCTGAGTCCTTGGGCATATATTTTTTGCGAAACCCAAAAATTATTAGTGAAAGTTAAGTTATGACGGAAATCCTAATGTATGGTTTCCTCACCAGTAACGAATAAAGCCTCTACAAATTCTTCGGCATTAAATTCTCTTAAGTCTCCCAGGCTTTCACCGATACCTATGAATTTAACGGGGATATTTAACTCATCGGCAATAGCCAAAATCACGCCTCCCTTGGCAGTACCGTCCAGCTTAGTGAGGATGATGCCAGTGATGTCGATTGCTTCATTAAACATCTTTGCCTGCTGAATTGCGTTTTGTCCAGTTGTTGCGTCGAGGACTAGTAAGGTTTCGTTGGGAGCTCCATCGAGTTCACGTGATATGACCCTTCTCAACTTTTTAAGTTCTTCCATTAGATTTGTCCTTGTGTGCAATCTTCCTGCCGTATCAACAATGAGGATATCGGTATCCCTTGCTTGGGATGCTTTCAGTGCATCAAATGCGACGGCCGACGGGTCTGAACCGCTCTGGCCTCTTAAGAAGTCGCTGCCGACCCTTTTTGCCCAAATTTCAAGTTGCTCTACAGCCGCGGCCCTAAAGGTATCTGCGGCAGCAACCATTACGGTTTTACCTTCGTTACTGAATTTGTATGCAATTTTCCCGATTGTGGTAGTTTTTCCCACCCCATTCACTCCTGCGATAATTATTACAAATGGTTTTGATTCTATTTTAAGGGGTTTCCCCTCGGACTTTTTCAGCATTTCCAAACATTCTTGTTTAAGGGTGTCCATTATCGCCTTTGAGTCTCTAAGCGATTTCTTCGATAGCTTTTCCTCAATCCTTTGCCTGAGCTTCAAGGTTGTACCAACCCCAAGATCCGCCGTAATTAGTGCCTCCTCAAATTCATCCCATAGATCCTCATCTATTTCCCTTTTTGAGAGTATTTGGTCTAATTTGCCAACCAGGCCAACTTGAGTTTTCGAAAGACCCGACCGGAGTCTTGAAAAAAGGCTTTCCTTGGTTTCAGGCATTTCCTGCACCCTTTTTTCTGCAACGTCATACGGTTCTGTTGTATCGACCATTGCTTTTTCAAATGCATAGCGGTCTTCGTCAATGACGGCTTCTGGCTTTATCCTAAGCTCTTCTTCCACTGCCAGTTCTTTGGTTCCTTGTGTAGATTCATCGGGTCGCGTTTGCTCTAGTACGTCTTGTTGTACCGATTTATTCAATATACGATCAGTCTCAGTGTATTTATCTACTACTGGTTCTTCATGAGGAATATCTTTATGAGGTTCAATGGCTGATTTAACAGGTGAAACATCATGTCTAGGTGTCTCCTCGGGTAAGGAATCCTCTTTTTTGGGTTCCGGTTTTTCTTCGAATAAATAGGTCAGAATTAATGAAATAATTACAATGCCCGCGATCAATATGATAATCCATATTGGTCCGTGGAGGTCGGTGTAAAAATTATTCAAAAGGGGGATTAATTTCTCCATAACTCTATAGCGGTATTACAGAAATTAGTAGCTTTAAGTATTACTTAAATAAGAATCAGATTATTATTACATTCCTGTCTGCTATTATATGATACCATATGATTTGTGGAAAACCTTAATTCCGGTTTTCATCATTAAGCTTTGTGTCTTTTCCAATTAATAGCTTTTACACACAATCCTCATCGGAGATTTTCAGAGTCTTCATCCAAGGCTATTGTCGGGTACATCATGTAGTGATCGATGAGCAATCCGGATTGGCAAAACGAAGGCTATTTGATATGTTATTTGGCGCCCCCTATAATCTAACATTCCAATATCATTGTATTATATTTTAAAACTTGCGGAGATCAAAATTTCTGATATATAATACGTTGTAAATGGCACATGGTTTTGTTCACCTCCATCTACATTCTCAATATTCCCTGCTCGATGGCGCAATAAAATTTGAAGAACTTTTCTCTAAATTACATGAGTTAGGAATGAATTCAGTGGCGCTCACCGACCATGGGAATCTCTTTGGCGCTTTTGACTTTTATAAAAAGGCGAAACAGTTTTCGATTAAGCCCATTATAGGTTGTGAAGTGTACATTACTCCGAAGTTAAAATCGGATAGTACAAACCATGAGAGAAACAATCATCTCATCCTTCTTTCAATGAATCAGCAGGGCTATAAAAACCTATCTAATCTGGTCACCAAGGCATATTTTGAAGGATTTTACAGGAAACCAAGAATAGATCATGAGCTTCTAGAAAAGCACAGTGAAGGGCTCATTGTACTGAGCGGCTGTCTTAATGGCGAGGTTTCCAGGAGCATTCTGAATAATGATATGAAAGAATCGTTAAGCATTGCGGCAAAATACAAGGAGATGTTTGCGGATCGATACTACCTTGAGATTCAGGCAAATAGACTTTCGGACCAGGAACTCGTGAATGAAAAGGTCAAAGAGCTCGGTAAGAGACTTAAAATACCGATTGTTGCTACTAACGATTGTCACTTTTTAAGGCGAGAGGATTCTAAACCACATGATGCTCTTTTATGCATACAGACCGGGACGACATTGGCGGATAAAAATAGGTTTAGATTTCAGGGCGACGAATATTATGTTAAGTCTCACGAGGAAATGCTTGAATCTCTCAGGGGACACGAAGAGGGGATCGAGAGGACGTTAGAAATTGCGGATCGGTGCAATTTTGATTTCGAAACCAATGGTTACAAGTTGCCCGTGTTCGAACTAGAAGATGGGAGATCACACGATGAATATTTAGCTGGACTAGCTAGGGAGAAGCTCGGCAAAAAATTAATGGAAAATGACGTCCCTTCAAACATGATTCCCGTTTACAGAGAGCGTCTCGAGAGTGAAATCAGTACGTTGAAGGATATGGGGTTTTCCGATTATTTGCTGGTTGTTGCAGATTTCATTGATTTTGCAAAGTCACACGGCATACCCGTTGGACCTGGGAGAGGAAGTGCTGCTGGTAGCCTGGTTGCTTATGCACTCGGCATTACTGAAATTGATCCGATACCATACAATCTCATTTTTGAAAGGTTTCTTAATCCCGAGAGAGTAAGTATGCCCGACATCGACGTTGATTTTTGCGGAGATCGAAGAGATGAAGTTATAGGGTATGTTACCGGAAAATACGGGTCCGATAAGGTTGCTCAGATCGGCACTTTTGGAACAATGTCTGCAAAGGCTGTAATAAAAGATGTTGGCAGAGTTCTTGGAATTCCCTATGCGGACGTTGACAAGTTTACCAAACTAATCCCGTCATTCAGGGGCAAGGTTTTTAGCATTGATGACTCAATCGCTCAAGTCCCGCAAATAAGGGACCTGATTGAAAAATCACCCGCACTTAAAGAACTGGTTGAACTCGCTCGACCTCTCGAGAATATGGTGAGGCACTCCTCTACACATGCAGCTGGTGTCGTGATATCTAGTGAACCGCTTGCCGACTATATTCCGTTGTATCGGGGATCAAACAATGAAGTTGTAACACAGTATGATATGAATTCGATTGAACACTTGGGATTTGTGAAATTTGATTTCTTAGGATTAAAGACTCTAACAGTAATAGATAGAACCATTAAATTAATAAAAGAGGGTCGAAATTCCACAGATAGTCTTGATTTTGACATCTCAAAAATTCGTCTCGACGATCCCGATGTTTTTAAACTTCTTTCAAGCAATTATACAAGAGGAATTTTCCAAATTGAGTCATCTGGCATGAAGGAGCTTCTTCAAAGCCTTCAAGCGACGAATTTTGAAGATATCGTTGCCGTGCTCGCGCTTTATCGCCCCGGACCACTCGACAGTGGTATGGTAGACGAATTTATTAAACGAAAACATGGGGAGAAGGATATAGAGTATCCTCTCCCTGAACTGGAAGGAATCTTAAAAGACACATATGGACTTTTTGTCTACCAGGAGCAGATAATGAAGACGGCCAGCTTAGTGGCTGACTACAGTCTTGGCGAGGCGGATCTTCTCAGGCGCGCTATGGGAAAGAAGAAGTCGGCTGAGATGAAGGCTCAGAGACAGCGATTTCTAAGTGGGGCGAAGAAAAATGGAATAAGCCATAAAAAGGCCAAAGAGATATTTGACACGATGGAAAAATTCGCCGATTATTCGTTCAACAAGAGTCATAGCACCGCTTACGCATTATTAACATATCAAACCGCTTACCTCAAGACTCACTTCCCGGCTGAATTTATGGCTGCCCTGCTATCTGCCGAATCAGGAAACAGCGATAAAGTTATATCAAGCATTGCGGAATGCAGGGAAATGGGGATTGAGGTACTCCCACCCGATGTGAAAGAGAGCATGTCGGGATTTACGGCTCAGGCTGGAAAAATTAGGTTTGGTCTTTCCGCGATTAAGCATGTTGGTCAGTCGACGGTTGATGCAATAATAGAATCGAGAAACGAGGGTGGAAAATTTAATTCAGTATTTGATTTCTGTGAGCGGGTGAGTTCGAGAAAAGTAAATAGGAGGACCATCGAGAGCCTGATAAAGAGCGGTGCTTTTGATTCATTGGGAAATCATAGGGCACAACTCATGGAATCGGTAGATACACTCTTGACTTATACATCAATCAAGCAGAAATGCTCTCCTGAGGGCCAGAGCACTCTTTTTACAATGAATGAATCGCTTTCCCAACCCAGATTACCAGAGGTTGAAGAATGGAATGAGAAAGAGATACTGAAAAATGAAATGGAGGTGTTGGGGTTTTTCGTCACTAATCACCCAATGGCAAAATACGTCTCTGAGATAGAAGAGTATACTTCGAACATTGATACAGAGCATATATGTGAAATAAAGGAAAGGAGCGAGGTCACGATAGCAGGTGTCGTACGATCAATGACTGTAAGGCACACAAAAAATGGATCTGGTATTTTTGGGAATCTAGTACTCGAAGACATGAAAGGATCGGTGGAAGTTTTGATATTCAATGACCTACTTAGAAAATCACTTCCTTTGTTAGAAGAAAAAGTAGAGCCCATTATTGTGAAGGGGAGGTTAGAAACCACTGAAGAAAGGGTAAGAATAAGGGCGAATAACATATTATCACTTAGAGAGGTTAGGAACAATTCAAAGGTTCATATCAGGCCAAGGGATAGTGTTAAGAGAGATGATCTTCATAGATTAATGGAAATAATTAAATACTACCCAGGTGAATCTTTGGTACATCTTCATTTTGAAACAAGCCTAGGGGAGGCTGTCATTGAAATCGGTGAATCAAGGGTTGAAATTCAGGATAAGTTTATTGAAGATGTTGAGGGGCTTTTTGGTAAGGGTACTTTGAGGTTCGGATAGCAACTATTTAACCCCTAAATCTCTAAGCACATCTTTAAGCTTATCAGGGAATCTCGTCACAACAAAGATTTCTTGAATCGAAGTTCCGCTCTTTGCAATAAGCTTCGCACCACTAATGGTGTTATATTTGTATTTTACGATAAGTTTCTCACCGGTGGCGTTACTAACTTTTATCTCACCTGGCAATATTCCCTCGACAAATTCAAGGGTCGAGATGTTTTCTTCTAGAAATTTCTTTAGTCCCTTTATCATACTATGTTGTCTTTTGATTTTGAGTTTTCTGTGTCTCATTGTCATCGGGTTTCCTGTTTGTGGATTGCTACAACAAACTAAAGAAACAAATTAACATCGGAAGAATTTCACGACTCGAAATAACTCTTCATTCAAGAAATTTTTAATTTATAAATATAGTATTACTGGCCAATAAAACACCTGATCTCGATATAAATAATTATTGTTAAAATCAATTTGGATTGTCTTGAATATCTTTTCGGAAGCGTGAGACCAATTTCAAGTATTTATATCGATTTGTTTAACGTGGGGCCCAAAGGCATATTCTTGGGTTATTTCGAGCTGGTATTTCAATTCATTAACCAACCTTTCCTTGAGATCTTTCAAGGATAGCATTCCGTAATATTTTCCGTCCTCATCGAGAATTATCAGGTGAGAGATGTTGTTAGTGTTCATCAGTTCCAGACATTCATAGAATGAAGAGTCGAGACCTACTGTACGCAGGTCTGTTGTCATAATATCTTCTACCTTTAATTCACACGGATTCCTGCCCATGGCAACAACCATGTTCGAGAAGTCACTCTGGCCCACAACCCCAACTATTTGTCCCTTTCTTCTGACACCGATGGTTCTTACCTTAAAGTTCTTTAGCTTAAGGGCTGCAACATCAGTGGTGTCTTCAGCATCCACAAAGTAGACCCTTTCCCTTTTTCCTATCAAGTCTCTGACTTTTAGATTTTTTAACATGGATGCCCTCCTATGTTGTTATTACAGACTTTTACTTAAAGATACATATGTCTATACCTTTTATCTTAGCATAAAATTTAAAAATAAAGAACCCAGATCAATTATTTTCTTAGATGCCCGATTCTGTTCGTAATAGAATGAGATTTTTATGATTGTTATTTCATCATATTAGTAATTTGATTAAAATTAATACAAGAAGGCATTAATCCTGGAATTATTGTTGATTTTGTCTGGGATAATGTCTATAATCTTATATTTTGAAACCCGGTTAGGGTTTTTTCTTCTAAAATCAATCAAAATATAAAGGAGGTACGTATATGTCCGATTACGCTCATCCAGAGGTGTTGGTTAGCACTCAGTGGGTTGAAGATCATGTAAATGATCCTAACATCAGAATTGTAGAATCTGATGAGGACGTACTGCTTTACGATGTTGGTCATGTGCCAGGTGCTGTGAAGATTGATTGGCAGACTGAGCTGCAAGATCAATTGATAAGGGATTATGTAAGCAAAGAAAATTTTGAGAAACTGATGTCAGATAAGGGAATCACGAATGACTCCACGGTGGTATTCTACGGTGACAAGAGCAATTGGTGGGCCTGCTACGCTTTTTGGACATTCAATGTGATGGGGCACGATAAGTGTTTGATCATGAATGGTGGAAGGCAAAAATGGATTGAAGAGAAACGCCCTTTATCAAAGGACTTGCCAAGTGATCCTAAAACTGATTACAAGGTTACTAAAACCAATGAATTTATAAGAGCATTTCGTGACGAGGTAATGAAACATATGGGATCTGGAAATCCTCTAATCGATGTTCGTTCACCAAAGGAATTTACTGGAGAGCTTCTTCATATGGAAGCCTATCCCCAAGAGGGGGCATTGAGGGGAGGGCACATACCAAGTGCGAAAAATGTTCCCTGGGCACGCGCAGCTAACGAGGATGGAACATTTAAATCACCGGATGAACTAAAAGCGATTTATCAAGGGGAAGTCGGTCTAAAACAAGGCGATAACGTAATCGCATACTGTCGAATAGGAGAAAGGTCCTCTCACACCTGGTTTGTCTTGACTTATCTACTGGGCTTCAAAAACGTGAAGAACTATGATGGGTCATGGACGGAGTGGGGCAACCTTGTCAAGGCTCCAATTGAAAGACCGTAATTGGTCCAAATGGTGCTGGCGGTGTAAAGACTTAAATACGCAGCCTAAATAGAATTGTACGTATTTTTTTTATTAAAGAAATTTCTAGGTTATATTTTCAGTTATGGAAATGGATCGTGAAGAGCTCATGCAAGTTATATTGGACCATTATGAGAATCCCAGGCATTATGGGGCTCGTGAGGATTCGTATGTAGTTCAGAAGGGTGGTAATCCTGGATGTGGTGACATTATTACGATTTATCTCAAACTCGATGATGACGGAAGAATCAGAGATGTTTCTTTCGATGGAGAGGGTTGCATAATAAGCCAAGCTACTACGTCTATGATTACCGATATTGTTTTGGGTAAAACCGCTGAAGAGGTGGAGAAGATGAATCCGGATGTTATCACAGATTTGATTGGCAAGGACCTGGCATTAACACGTCCGCGCTGTGCTACTCTTGGCATTACAACAATAAAGCAAGCAATACAGGAATGGCGTAAGCAAAAGACGATAGCCGAGATTGAGAAGGAAAGAAGCTTAGCAAACAATTAACAAACATACTTTAGCAAGGCTATTTTTTGTTATTGCAATTAATTACAAGGTATAACTAGCTTGTTCTACCCATCAGCAGGAGTCTGATTTTTCATCTTGCTGAAGAAATCTCAAAAATCAAATTCCCTGGGTCAAGCATGGATTACGTACATATTTGGATTTTGTGACCTGAGTGATCGTAGTCTCTGTTCTATTATCTTGGCAAATCTCTTCATCAGTTCGTAGCCAAGATCATGATCCTCCTCGCATTGTTTCCTGATTTTATCACCGTCGATCGAAATCGCTTTAGTCAGTCCTATAGCTCGGGCGTCAAAATGCCATCGGTGTGGAGGAAACAGCCAAGACCACCCAAGTACGTCGCCTTCACCGAGGTTAAGGACTACAATGGGATCTCTTTCTGGTGCCATTAATGCCTCTATAGCAACATTGCCTTGCAAAATGATATAAAACGTATTTGCTCTTTCATTTTCACGGAAAATAATTTCACCAGGATCAAATCGCGCTTCGGATGCACATGCTAAAATTAAATCGAGGTAGGTTTTGCTCAGGCCCTTAAAAAAAGGGTGTTTCGAAATAAATGACTTAAGTTTCTGCACCTAATTTCTCCTCTTGTTTACAACGAAATTGTAACATAGAATTCTGAACGCCATATGGTTAATAATTGCCTAGAATTGTATGAATACTACTCGACTTATTATACCATGGTTCAAAAAGATTAGAGTTTTCAGGTCGCGTAGAGTATCGGTTTATTCTGTTGAGCAGTTAACTGCTCAACAGAATAAACGTCTTGTGAAGGAATTTAATAAAATCCCTTTTGATTATATTGGGTGAGAATCATATGTTGATGATTCTTATGTTAATCGCTTAATTACTCACCGTAATCAAGTCTTTCAGTGTCTCGTATTTCTTTTCGCCTATGCCCTTTACATTCATTATGTCTTCAGTCGTTTCGAACTTGCCATTCTGCTCTCTGTATTCGATTATCTTTTTTGCAGTAGCCTCACCTATTCCGGGCAGTTCGGCGAGTTGCTCAACTGAAGCTTCATTTAAATCGACGGGCGCGGCTTGTGACAAGCCGTATGAGGTGAAAAGAAAGATCGACAAAGAAACTAAAAGAAACAATCTGAGTTTCTTCATGGTGTTCCTACCTCCCTTGAATTTGATTTCTGGTGAAAAGTATACGGCTATTTTTATTTTGTTGTTGAAATTTATTTTAATAGAATTTAAAAATCCCATCCATTCAAGTAAAGGTAGTTAGATATGTGAAAGTATTTTCAATTTCAGGCTTCCTCTAGGACCTTTCAAAATTGTCGGTGATGTAAAGTCCATATATTTCAGGGACAAGATCTTTAAAAGTATTTTCTTCAATTATCCTATCTTTTCTTTCTAACTTCTTTGTCTTGATACTGAATAGATCCTGACCTATCGTCAGGACATGGTTCAGCACAGGTACAGAGAAGAAACCTATGTCCTCGTTCGCACGTGAAAAGTCCCTCTTTTTTAAAGAGCCTGTCCTGAGCTAGGTCGAAGGGGGATTTAGGGAGATTTTTACGTCTTCGTTTCTGATTTTCTTAACGCAATTTTTGGAAGGCCGTTCGAATCCTTTACATTCTGAAAAGGATTAATCAAAATAAATCTATTCATGAAATTCTGAGTATTTTGTGCACGAAATATCTAACATCTACAGGTGATGCTTAACAGTTCACTAAGTCAACCAAAACCCGTGCGTCCTGAGCCCTCAGTAGTGAGCTTGTCGAACTATCGAGGGGTCGATGGACGAATGTTTGTCATGCCCGAGGACTCCCCGCCAACGACATGCGGGGACAAGCGTAATCGGGCATCCATGAAGAATTACGTTGAAGAATGACATCGTAGATCCCCGATAAATGCTTTCGGGGATGACATGTTTCAGAGTTACCTATATCGTATGTTGGAATGTCTCCATTAAAAGATTAGACCATAAAACTAAAATTAAATGTGAACAGATGCGATGGTTGATAACATGTATCTTTTTTTATAGAATAGGGATCTTAAATAAATATTAAAGGACAAACAAAATGGAAAGATGGGTTATATTTGCACTCACCGCTACTATGATGTGGGGGCTTGGAAGCTTTTTTGGAAAGGTCGCATTGATGAGGGATATTCCATATCGTGTCTATTTTTTCGAGGGGATCGGAACTATAACTGTATTAACCTCGTTGATCATCTTTAAAAGGCACGAAATCTTTACGGGCTTCGCTGTAAACCCCTACGCTTTGCTAATGGGGCTAACATGGGGAATAGGGACAATAATTTTTATTATTGCCTTACAACCAGCAAAACTCTCTGCTCTTGTTCCTTTAACAGCGGTGTATCCAGCGGTCACAGTGATACTGGGCGTTATTGTTTTACATGAACGATTAGACTTGAGAGAGATTTTAGGAATTGTTTTTGCCATCCTAACAGTAGTGTTGCTATCTAAATAATGCTTCAATTAATAACTTAGGAGATGTAGAATCGAAAAGTCAAATGGCGCTCAAATAAATAAAGCCAAAATGCCGCCTGTGACAAATTGGGGGGGGGTGTGCTTTGTATGAAAGTTTCAGCGAATCCTGCTTTCAGATTTAGAATTTTTAAATTCAACAAGTTATAAATTTAGCTCTAATTGGCTAAAGATTTGAACATTGGTTATATTAACATTTATTTTAATTTGGAATATTTTAATGCCTCACTTAGAGGAAATTTCAAGTTTTTACAAAACCATTTATCATACCAAGTATAAACTGTGTAAATGGTGTTAGCCGGTTTTATCTAAATTGATTTTTATATTTTGTTATTTTAAATTCTGTTTTAATCAAAGTATACATAGTTTGAGGAGGTAAGATGGGAAAAAGAGGCAATTCTAATTCTATTCTGAACAAGGGCTATGAAGAAGCCCTAAAATATCCCTTTTTTGAAGCAGTATTTAACAGGCGCTCACGCCGATTCGGATTAGGCATGGAGCTGAAAGATTCCACCCTTGAATTTACATCTGACTATGACCCTATTCCACTGGATGAATTGGAGGAGGCATTATTAGTATGGTCTGGAACAGGTCTAACAGGACTTTGCCTTGCGGACCTCCCACCTGAAACTGGTATTGATCTACTGTGTCAGTGGACCGGGCGTACATGGCCTTCGGCTTGTAATAACCATGGTACAGAGTTGTTTTTTACAAATGATAAGGGTCTTTATTACATTGATGTTAAGAGAATGCTCCCCCAACATCATGAACTCGATATGTTCTTTAACATGAGCCGTGATGAAAAGATCCAGCGAGTGCTTGAACTTTACCGCGAAAGTTTGGTTAAGATCGAAGACGGGCGGGCAAATCTTCCTGATAAGATGCCGGGTTTATTTAATTTCAATCAGTGGAATACAAACAAACCGGGAACATCTGTTTTCATACCGGTGACTGACATAACGGAAGAGTATATAAATCTGCTTCTTTTATATTGCAGTAGTACTTATGGATTTACCATTATCGATGATCTAACCGGTAAACCGGCGGGAATTGAAAAATGGGTTAAGATGGGGAGACTCAAGGAGCAGGTTAAGCTATCCCTTTTTGATCTTGAAGTGAGAATCCTCACAGGACTAAATGTTGAGCAGGCATTTATATGTCAGAATATGAGCCTGGCGCTTCAGGCGCTGGGCCTTGCGGGTTGGACGTTTAGCGGATTTATTCCAAGATTTGCGATGGGCGCTGCACCTCAGTTATTCAAGGGATTAGGTTTTAGGTTTATTCAACCCAAAAAGGGGCCAATAGATCCCCCAACAACAGTGCCTGTGGGAAGGGATGGTGTTTTGGAAGGGTATTGTCCTCCGTATTACAAGGATATGGGCGAGGCTATTGAGGCTTTCTTTGAGCACAAGAATGAAGCCTGGAAACCAGAGAAGCCATTTCCTTATGCCGAACCCGATAAACATCTGATGAAAGCCCCAAAGCCCACTGAGAGGACAATCCAGATTGTAAAAGACGTCGCTAATTACATATACGACACATATGGAAGATTCCCTGCATTTGTTGATCCAATGTACATGCGTCTAGTTTTTCAAGCAATGCATTTAGACCTCGAATTCTACGATAAGTATTATCCGCCTGGCTCTTATTCAGACATGCACGTAAACCACTTCAAGCTCTTTCATCCAGACATGAAGGATCCTTTTGCTTATAAGACCGAAAAGAAGAGGGTTAGGGCCAAACAACCCGGAAAGAAGAAGATTAAGGCCTGACCCCTTTTTTATTTTTTATATTCCCCAGCCACCGCTAAGGTGAATGTTGGTACCGTTTACATACCTCGCTTCGTCTGAAAGAAGGAAGGTTACCGCTTCAACAGCGTCACTTGTACTACCTAAATAACCCGCCGGGATTCGCTTGACCATAGCTTCCAGCTCTTCTTTCGGCGCACTCCCTGAGTCGATAAAACCCGGCGAGATTGCATTTACGGTTATTCCATGAGGGGCCAGCGTGCGTGCTAACGATCGGGTAAGTATCAGAACGCCCGCCTTTGCGATATAATGCGCCGTTAGGTTCGGTTGAGCAACCATTTGATCTGCGTTTGCCATGCTGAAGTTCACAATACGTCCCCAATTTCGGCCGATCATTCCCGGTGACACAGCTTTACTAAGGTAAAAGATCGGATGCAGGTTATTGTCAAACATGGAATGCCAACCTTCAAGAGTTTCTTCTAAAAGATTTACACGATGATATGGACCGGCACAGTTTATTAATGCATCAATATGTCCCCATTCACTCTCTACTTTTTTGACAAATTCCTCAGCTGCCTTTGGGTTCGAAACATCGCACTGAATTGAAATGCATTTGCTACCCAATTCCTCAATCTCTTGTTTTGTTTTCTCGGCTTCAGCGCTAGATTTCCTATAACAAATAGCGACAGACCAACCCTGCTCCGCAAGTCTAAGTCCTATGGCTCTTCCAATACCCTTTGCCCCACCCGTTATTAATGCAACCTTTTTATTCATTTCCGAACCCTTTATTATAGACATGCCATGGCATGTCTCTACAATGATGATCAAAAATCTGGATTGTATTTGTCAAATTCCCATTTTAGAGGATTATATTTTATATATTCCCTGATTTTATTTAGTGATTTCTCATTACGAATAATGTGCTCATAGAAACGTCTCTGCCATCCAAAATTATTATAACCATTGTTTCTACACCACCGCGTCACACTGGATTTATATTGATTAATGATAACGGATAGTGAACCAGAGATTGGTTTCGAGAATTTGTTTGTAAAAGTACCATCTTGTAGGGACACGCCATGGCGTGTCTCTACAGTTGGATTATCTATGATTAGTATTCCATGAATGTGATTAGGCATTATAATGTATTCATTTAATGTAGCATTTCTGAAATGTTTTGGTATTTCAGACCAGTATGAATTACATATCTCGCCGATTTCCGATAACTCAATATTTTCTCGTACCACCCTACCTAAGAATACTTTCCGGTATTTAGTACAAATTGTTATAAAGTAATACGCACTAGACGAATAATCCCATTCTTTCAACCTAGTTGAATCTGTGCGATGCTTAGTGTTGAAGAAATTCATGCGTATGATTCAGATGAAGTTAAACATATGAGTAAACATAATTATATTGTAAAAAGTTTCATTTAATAACTGAAGACGAGACCCTTCAAAATCATATTTAAAATAGCAAGGACAATTGCTCCAAAGAACGCAGACCAGAACCCATTTACTGCGAAGCCAGGAACAAAAAAAGTCGCGAATTTAAGCATTAGTGCATTTATAACAAAAAGAAAGATCCCGAAGGTAAGGATTGAGATTGGGAGAGTAAGGATTTTTAATATAAATCCGAGTGTCGCATTAATTAGACCAATCACAACTGCTGCTAGCAGGGCAGACCAAAAGTTTTTGATTTCAAACCCCGGGATTAGGTGAGCCACTATCACCAGGCTTAAGGCACTTAAAATCCAACTGATAATCAATACCATAGTGGATACTCCTTTGGAGATGAAGAAGTTATATCAGTAT
>Ga0214472_10003449_pt1 | contig 16720 bp, 16 predicted proteins | sample RVTome_6_FD_207662 | JGI IMG/M metagenome (GOLD analysis project Ga0214472, IMG submission 207662) | Soil microbial communities from uranium-contaminated site in the Upper Colorado River Basin, Wyoming, United States - RVT140D175 | ecosystem: Environmental > Terrestrial > Soil > Contaminated >... | reverse complement strand
CCGCATGTAGCTAATTAATGTAATAATGTGTTGACGATGAAGTGTCGAATGTGTACGCACACTTTATGTTTTACTTGTATCTTCCATCATAATTCGGGCTATAGTTTTTATTTTGACAAATTTTCGTAATTCCATAAACAAACCCATTGTTTCAGTTGTTGTTGCTGTAAAAAACGGAGCAGTAAATTTACAGCGCTGTATCGATAGTTGCATCAATCAGACATATTCCCATTTTGAAATTGTTATTATGGATGGTGGCTCTGTTGATGGAACTATTGATATAATTCGTGCTAATGCTGATAGGATTGCATATTGGGAATCTAGGTCTGATCGAGGTATAGCTCATGCCTGGAACAGAGCATTACGTCATACAACAGGGGAATGGATTATTTTTTTAGGATCGGATGATTATTTTAATAGTCCTGCGGTCCTTGATACATTTAGCGACAAAATAGCATCACACTCATTACAAAATGGCCGTGTAATTTACGCGCAAGTAAATTTGGTTTCACTTAGTGGAGAAATTCAAGGGAAACACGGATTTGACTGGCCTATCATTTGCTCAATTTTCTTTTCAGAAAAAATGATGATTCCTCATCAATCTTGTTTTCACCATCATAGTGTTTTCCAAGAATTCGGTCTATTTGATGAAGATTTTTCCATTGCTGCTGATTATGAGTTCTTATTAAGAATATTGCATAACGAAAATCCTTTTTTTTTACCTCAATTCACAGTAGCGGATATGTCGATAGGTGGTTTAAGCTCGCAGGTGTCAACATTGCTGGTGATGCAAAAAGAGTTTGACAAAGCTTTGAAAAAGAATGGCCTTAAGCCAAAAGGATACAAAAGAGTGTGTAATATTGTAATTTATAGAATGTTAGGTGTAATCATTAAATATACTGGTGAGAATACTGCCAAAATATTGCTCGATGCTTGCAGGATAGTGTTAGGGAAACGCCCTGTGTGGACCAATAAATAAAAAAACAAAACTAAATGACTGGTCTGAAGCTAAGTGTTATTATTCCAACATATAATCGTCCTGGTTTAATTTGTAATGCCATACAATCAATACTTAACCAAACATATTATAATATTGAGATCATTGTAGTTGATGGTTCTGATAATGATGACACTAAGGCAATTGCCTCTTCAATTAGTGATACAAGGTTGCAGTATGTCAAAATTGCTAACCAATCTGCATCCCATTCAAGAAATATCGGCATGGAAATGGCAAAAGGAGATTTTGTTTCGTTCAATGATGACGATGATGTGTGGCATATTGATAAGGCAGAAAAACAATTAAACCATCTAGCTTCAAATAAATCTTCTCAAATTGTATACTCTCTTTTTTCAAAGAAAATTGGTTTGAATACCAGGACTACCCCCGATAAAACAATCGAGAGAAAAAAAGGCGATATCTATCATGAGTTATTGTTAAAAAACTTCATAGGATTACCGACAATAATTGCAAGTAGAACATGCTGCGATGGGGTGAATTTTGATGAAGAATTATCTTGCCTTGAGGATTGGGATTGGATAATTAGATTGGCAAAAAAAAACAATTTTGAATTTGTAGAAGAATCGCTTGTAACAGTCAACAATACTCCAAAGAGTGTTAATAAGTCAGATTACTCTGTTAAAGCAAATGCATATATCAGGATTTACAGCAAGAATTTTACTGATATTTCAAAAAGTCCAAACATAAAGGCTAAACATCTTTTGAGCATTGGTAACAACCTATGTCTTGCTGGAAATATTAAGGAAGGGAGAGGCTATTTGAAAAAGTCTTTGGAAGTAGACATAAAAAAACCGGTTACTATTGCCAGTTATTTGATTTCATTTTTGGGATTAAAGTTTTATAAATCTGTTTTTAAACTTTATGAGGAATTTACGTATAGTAAGCCATAGCATAGTATCCCCTCCCTATGTGTCAGAGCAGGATTGCTTGACATGACATATACTTCCTCATATGTATGAGACAGCAGTGTTGTGAAATAATGTATGTCTTCGATATTTAGGTTTTTATTGTTTAATAATGTCTTGATAAAGCTCCAAATATTTGTTCGCGACCGTTTTAAGTGAATAACGCGTTTCAACCGTTTGGCGGGCATGTTTCGAAAGCAAGTCGTGACGTGGTTCACTTTCGAGCACCCACTGTATTCCATCCGCAAGATCATCCGAGTTAAATGGAGTTGCCAGATAACCGTTTCCAAGATGATCTATCATATCGGGCATTCCACCAATATTGAAAGCGACTACTGGTGTCGCACATGCAAGAGACTCCATAACTGTATTAGATAAATTTTCTTGCATGGACGGTGCAACCATGACGTCCGCTGCTGAATACAGCAGTACCTGGCTTATTTCATCGTGCAAATACCCCATATAGTGAACCGTCAGGCCAAGATCAACATTTTGTTCTGTTTTGGGTTTTGTTGCTCCAATTATCACAAGTTCTGTGTCTTTTCCCCAATCTGTCAGAGATATTTTTTTTATAGCTTCACTAAGGAACTGATTGCCTTTGCGCTTGTCAGTTGTAGCACTAAAAGCAGAAAACAATATGAGTTTCTTCTCTTGGGGTAAATTGTAGGCAGAACGAGCAACTTCTTTGCTAATGGGTTTATATTTCTCTGTATCAATTCCGTTTGGAATGACTTCGATTCGTTGATTCCTGAAAATCGAACTTGAACGTGCACAATCTGCCAGCCAGTGACTTGTAGCGACTACAACGATCGGAATATCCCTCCAGGATTTAATTTTTCGCTTCCACACTCTTCTGGATAAGTCACGTTCTCGTCCAGAGTTCAATATTGGACAATTGCCGCAAGAATGCTGGAACTTCCCACATTCATTATCATAATGACATCCACCGGTAAAAGGCCACATATCGTGCAAGGTCCAAACAATTGGCCTATTAAGTTTTTTTAATGTTTCAATTTTTAAAAATCCACTATTCACCCAGAACAGATGGACAATATCAGGATTAAATCGTGCGACGTTAGCAGCCAACTTTTCTGGCAGCCAAGCAGGTGAGAAAAAAACTTTCTCACGGTTGCAATACAGTTTGGTCGCAATTCCATCAATATCCGGTCGAAGATTAGCAAAGAATTTTTGATATAGAGTGGACGGGCCGAAAACGTGATGGTCATCGGTTTTCTTGCTCTGCACTAGAAGGCTCGAATCGATGCCTATTGACTGAAAACCTTGATGTAAACGATAGGTGGCGATTGCTGCACCACCTTGATTGTCGAAAGTGTTGAGTATCAGTAGGTTCATTAGGAATGAAAAATAAGCTAGATTTGAAACGAAATTTAATCTTACCAGTTATGTTTTTGTCTCATACAGGGGCAATCCACTAATGCGTCTTCGAAAGTTGATTAGTTTTATAGCTAATCGATCACCAAGCACTTTCCAAAAGAAAATTCTAAAGTACTCTTTACCCATCGACATAAGGAAAAATTTGCTAGGGAAAATTTGGCCATGTACTCGTTGAGCTCGACGAATTTCTCTCAGAGCTTTAATCTTATTGTTGGGGAGGGTACTAATGCCACCTGAACGAACACCAATTGCAATAATATCCGAGAAAAATACAGCATTGCCTGTTTTAAGTTCCCGCAATAATAACTCATAATCGCCAGCTATTTGAAAAGATTCATTAAATTTACCCCATCGTTCAAATAGACATCTTCGGTGCATTACTGCGGGATGAGGAATAGACATGAATTGTTTGAATCGTTTTTTTGCTTTTAGCCAAGGCTCACCGTCGAGATGGAGGACATGTCCTTCAGCATTAAGTCTCATGACTTGTCCATAAGCAATAAGAATACTTGGCAAAAGGTTTTTTAAATGTGCAACCATTTGGTCTAATACATTTTCATTCCAAAAAAAGTCATCTGAACCAATAAAACAGATCCAATCACCCTTAGCTTGAACCAAACCCTTATTCCAGGCGTTGTAGACACCTCGATCTGGTTCGGAAATCCAATAACCAAAGTTGTCGCTATTTTCTTCAAGCAAATTAACCGTTCCATCTTTCGAACCTCCATCAATTATGATGAGCTCTTTGTTTGGATAAGTTTGTTTTGCAACACTGTCAATGCATTGTTGCAAAGTGCGCTTGTTATTTAACGTGGCGATGATGATAGAAATTAAAGGTCCCTGACTATTATTCATGGTTTCCACATAACATACCTATAACTTTAGCAGAACAACTACAGATAATAACAGTTTAGCATTTGAAAATCAGTACAACTCCATTTTGAAAGAGCTAAGAAAATTATCGAAAAAACTAGTTTTTCACATATTTAACCCTGTGTCTCAAGAATGAAACAGGTTTATTGAAAAAACGTAATATTTGAAAAAATAAATTGTTTAGACTTGCTTGTATCATTTTTAATTGGTCGGACCATTCCAAACAGTCGACCAAAGAGGGATATCCAAGTTTATCACACAACAATTTATAGTTGTTTGAATCACGAGTGTCTTGCACAAGAGTCCTAGTGAAAAGTCGCCGTTTTCGTGGAGTAATCATTGTGCCCCCCCTTCCAGAATTACCAGAACTTGTAACGCTATTATGGAGAAAATCACCATTCATAGTAAAGGGTTTTTTCCCTATTTTTTTTCCAATATTATTTAAAATATTTATTTGGTCTGTGACGAAATCTTCATACTTGAATAAGTATATGCCTTCTGTCTTGGTAACCATATCTAAAAAAAATAGATATTTCTCACAATACTGATCAAAATTAAAAGGTGATTCATTTTCAAAACTACTGTTCAAACTAAGCCAGGAATCAATAGGATCACGAACAGAAAGAAGGACAGGTAATGACAGTCCAAATCTTTTTTTGTATAGGTCATAAATCCAGGACACACTGTTTATCTTACGAGGTCTAGTATCTTTGAAAAAATAACTATGGGAATGTTCTCTAATAAATAACCTCTTATTGTGCTTGTTGGCAATATATTCGCAATTTATTATACGGTCAGCAAAAATATTTTCAAAAGTATATGGAGAGATAATGTTTTGTGATAAGAGTAATGATTCAGGATCTAATGGTGTGAAAAGGTCCGGAGGAGGGATGTAAGCATTGCTGACTTCACTGAGCCCAATAAAATCAAAAACAGACACTAATACTCGGTAAATTAATGAACCGCCGGTACCTGCGGCATGACATAGTATGATCGGTGATGAACTTCGCATAACGAGTAAGTTTAGTTATACCATATGATTGGTTAATAGTTGCTTGATTGCCTTTCGTGCTTTGGCCACAATATGTGCACGCAAACGTTCATAAATACTACCATTTCGGAATATGAGATTTGCTTTCACTATTCGGGGATTAACAATGATTTCATCTGGAAAAAAGAATTTGATTTTGTCACTTAATCTCACATCAAACCTTTCAGTATTACCACAGTGCATTCCTGTTCCATCGAACCCAATATTCAGTACGAGAGATTGGGCGGGGTATACTGTGTATTGGTCGTTTTTAAACTGGGTGTACATGCATCTCACATCCCATGCTTCAAGTGAGCCATAAGCGACATCCCTCAACATCAATAGCATATCTTCACCACCACCTTTGACAAACGCACGGCTTAACTCTTTGTTGTCGTTAAATTCGTCAAATTCCTGCCGGGTAATTTCGCAGACACTTTCATACCTGTCTTTTGTCATGCCGCAGCCCCAAGCACTCATTCTGGCAAGGAAGAATGCATCAAATTCGAAGGATGAAGGGATTTTTATCGGAGGGCAGTACCCTGTGACGCTAAACAACTTCTCATTTTCCCCATATCTATAGAATGCTTCGTTGATAAACTTCAAAAAACCGGGTGCGGTTACTAGATCATCATTCATGATGATAAATCGATCAAACTTATCGAGTATGACCTGCAGCGCCAAATTACAGTTATCTACAACTCCATAGTTCTTCTCGCGAGCAAATACCGTAACTGACTTGAACCCACCAATGGTTTTTAGATAACCTCTAACAGCCGCAACCTTGTTTGCTTCCGAGTCTGATCTCTGGAAATCAGAGGCAATAAATAAATCGGTTTGTTTCGCATGGATATTGCTTTGCAAAGAAGAAATAGTTTTTTTCAAATGCCCAAGCCTGTCATATGTCACAATCAGAACTGGAGCCATAGGTGAGCCACTCATCAATCAATCCTTTCTCTTCTGTCAATGATGGTGTTAATTATCAAAGAACGCTTAATGTATAAAGAGCCTCTATAGCAAGCTCAGCTAGTAAACTGTTAGCCCCTTGTCCAGCTTGGATCGAGAAAGGTTTTCTCCCAATAACGTTTTGCAAGGTTGGGATCAAACAGTAGCCAGAGAAAGTCAGAATCCAGGCTGAGTTTGATAAGGAGCCACTATCTTACATAATGACTATTCATACTTCAAATTTTCCTGAGAGTGGTAGAGAGGGAGAAGCACGATTGGTATATTGGCCCATCGACAGTCTGGTACACACTTATTCAAAATCTCCAGCAACCCAAGATAGTCAAGATGTTTTGTTGCTCTTGCGTGATTTCTCACATAGCAAGAATATGCTAGAACAGAGATCGGGATACTGTTGCCCGAGTTTGTAGCATCCTTCAAGGTAAGCTTTGGATATGATATCCGTTTCCAGTAATCTATCCCATTGAAAATTGGCCAGCGCCTTGAAAAATATCCCAGACCGGTGAATTACCTTCAGCCCTGCAGCAACAGCATCTCGTTCCAATGTATTTAATGTGTAGGTGCATCGGTGGCCATGCTTGGCCTCCGCTGGTGTGACGGCGGTATTATGAGAAATCAAACGCATCTTGACTGCGATCTGTCTGGATGGGGCGTTTGCATTAGGACATACCAGGAAGAGTCTACCACTTTCGGACAACCACTCGTCGTTGATACGTTTTAATATCAACACAGGATCATCAAGATGTTCCAATACGTGGGTCAGTATGATGTTGTCGTAGCATTTGGGCAGAGTTGTTTTCTCGAATAGCGAATTGAAGAATCTCACATTGTTGCCCAGTTTCTGCTTCGCTTCTGTGATAGCAACAGCCGACACTTCAACGCAGGTGATGTCATCGAAGTAAGGGAGGATTCTTTTTGTGAAATCACCCTTGAAACTTCCTAATTCAAGTAAATTCCCCTTGTTAAAGAACGGCAAAAACGATTTGACCATGTAACCGTGCATAACATCGAGATCGAAACTATAAGCGTACTTGTGATCGCGAGTATCATTTATTTCAACGTTGTAGTCACGTTTTTTTGTCATGTTTTTTCCCTTCCTTCTAAAAATAGGATCATGGTAACAAACGGTTTATCGGTAATACTAGCAACGAATCCACTCTTTTCATAGAGTTTGATGGCCGGTTTGTTATCTCTTCCTACTTCTAGAACGATCTGTAGCATCCCAAGCGCTTTTACATATGCGATGCACTGTTTCAATAAACATGCAGCGATGTTTTGTCTATTCCATTCCCTGAGCACACTTACGCTGGTGATATAAGCAATGAGATTCTCACGGTTGTTGCAATAGGACGCTACTAAACCGACTAGTACACCAGACGACCATGCTTCAAACCTCGTTGAATTGCAAAGGATCTTCTTAGCAAAGTTGTTTATTTCGGTACGACCGCTCAAGGGCGGCACGAAATCGATATCACAAGCTTGCAGGTGTGCAACTATATCGGCCTCAGTTGCTTCGTTTAACAGGATCTTGAGTGAGGACGTCATCTTTCCAGAACCGCAAGTCCGAAACCATAGCGACCGAATTCATTGCCATTATAAAGTAAGTAGACTTTGTCCTCGCACTCGAACACGTTTGGGTAGCATAACATATCAGAATCCCAACCTCCATGGCTAACATCAAGGAGTGGGGTCTCATCCTCTCGTGTCCAATCCACTAAATTGTCTGTGTATGCGTGGCCGATGCGATAACTACGATCCCTGTTCACTCTGAAGTCGTAGGATTGGCGATAACAGAAGAACATGTGATATCTTTCATCAATTTTAATCACTGATGGTAGGGCTTGACTTTCATATATGCCAAGGCGGTCAGAGATGATTTGCCGAGCTTCTTCTTTGACCCAGTTAATACCGTCACAAGAAACAGCATGTCCGATTTTATATGTGCGATCAGGCGATAATTCTGCCGAAAACTGTTTCCAGCCAGTTCCGAAGATATACCACATATGAAAGGTACCATTTATGGCCTTCACGAAACCATCGCCGACCAAATATGGTTCGTGTAGCGATGCGGCCAGCACTGGGCCATCACAAATACGCTGGAAGGTAAGGCCGTTATCGTGGCTGATAGCTAGACCAATGGCGGTATCAACTGGTACAGAAACTCGACGATTCCAGCCGCATGTGTAGCCATATATTGCATCGCCTTGACGCATCACGCTCATCGGGAATATGCCATGTTCGTCGAAACAGCCAAGTCCACCAAGCGGGATGACTGTCTTGTCAGATACACGAATTATACTCTTCAAGTTCTTTTCCATATCGACGAAAGCAATATGACTCAAATATTTGCCATTGCTCTTGTCCACAGAACGGGTGGAGAAATAGATGCGCACATAATCATTGAATACCACTGCTTGTGGCGATTGCGCGAACTGCTGGCAATTGTTGTGAAGCTTATGCTGTGTAGGGTCGAAAATTTTACCGATTTTTTTCCACTTCATAGCGCTTATCTCTTACTACAAATTACCATCTAGTACCGCTAAGCCGAAGCCGTAGCGGCCAACCTGGTTCCCAAGGTAGGCAAGGTAGATATTACCATCAAGTTTGAATACGTGGGGATAGGCTATCATCTCTGAATCCCAGCCCTCTTCAGATACGTCAATACCAGCATGTGCATCATCTCGAATCCAGTCAATCAGGTTGGTGCTAAATGCATAGCCGATACGATAGCTATGTTTCGATCCCCGATAATTGATACTGTAGCGGTAGCAGAAGAACATGTGATACTTGCCGTTGGCATAGAAAACATCGGGGCTAGCTTGCGCCTCGTCTTCTTCTATACGGCTTTCGATAAGGTCTTTGTTGATCTTTGACCAATGAAAGCCATCCGAAGAAGATGCCATGCGGATTTTATAGACAGGTTCCGCACGGTTCTCGACCATTTTCCACTTGCGTCCAGCGATGTACCAGAGATACCAAGTGCCGTTGAAACACCGTATTTTGGGTCCGCTCAATATGAATGGTTCGTCACAGGAGTACGACAATACTGGCCCATTTCCTGATTTGTTAAAGGTCTTACCGCAGTCGTGGCTAGACGCTACGCCAATTGCTACGTTAAAAGGTACAGATTCACAGCGAGTCCAACCAGCGTAATACGCGCGTATTCCGACGCCGTCGCGGATGACGGAGACTGGGTAGGTGCCAAATTCATCGAACTCACCGACTCCTCCAAGGTCAAGAATTGGCCGCTCACCTACATGCACCACCTTAAACAGATTAGTACGATCCAGATCAACATAACCGGAGTAGCTCACATATAGCCCATTCTTATCAGCCAACGGGCGAGAAGAGAAATAAACGCGTACAAAATCGTCAAATATTAAGGTAGCTGGAGCTTGCGCGAATTCCTTCATCCAGTAAAGACCTTTGAATTTTTGTGGCGTGAAAACTTGCCCTAATTTTTTCCACTGGAACATGATTTAGATCAATTCAAAATTAGTTATAATTTTGGTTTTGATAGTATCTATCGGATTGAACATGATAACATCAATAATCGATAACCAAGGTATGAATGCATCGCCAAACTGCGAATATTCAAATGGTTTCGATTGAATGAATTTTAACTCTATACTCTTTTTTAGGAATGTATCTTTTGAATATAGCTCCTTGCCGCCGATGGTATTTATATAGCTTTTTGCATCTACTGCTGCACATATTCCAATTACTTTGTCAACTTTTTTAAGGTCATGATTGATTGAAATGTCTGAAGATTTCTTGATTTCTGTTTTGATATTCAAAAAATCACATATTTTCTTAATGAGGTTTAATAGGAAGAGGAAGAGGTTTGGATCTTCAAAGCGAAGGATCTGTTCTACTAGCGGGAAAGTAAGTGCGAAATTTGGTGCACATCGGTATGAGTTTTTGATCTGGTTAAGTAATTTATCGCGATCGAAATTCGGCGCTAGTTCCCGTTCACATATGTTAAGATAGTCTGAACCACCTTTCAATGGGAGCGAGAAAACCTTGTCCTTACCATTCTGCAATATGCGGTTACGGTTGATCCATCCCTTTTTCGAGTATTTAATGTTGTCGTAAACAATGAACAGGTCGACAGCAGAAATTAACTGAAAGTAACCAATGTATGGGAAAAAATACGGTTGCATAATTGCTAGTCTCATTCCACCTCCACATTTAACAAGATTGTGTGCTTTGAATCCATTTTTTATTGATTCGCAATAAAACGAGTGATTTTTTTGACTACCGACATTTCCAAACCAGGATAGATTGGGAGACAGAGAACTTGCTGTGCTGTGGCTGTAGCTATAGGTAGGTTCTCTCGATGGGCGGAAGGCAACCCTCGATACATGGGAAAATCTGATATCAATGGATAAAAATAACGCCGAGGGTGAATACCCTCATCCTTGAGTTTTTGGTAAAGGTCATCCCGGCTAATTGGGTACTCTGATTTGACCAAAATAGGCAAATAGGAATAGTTATGAATCTTTATTCCTTTATTATTAAAACAGTAAATCCCTTTAACATCCTTCAGCTGCTCTCGGTAGAGCGAATCTATTTCTTTCCGTTGCGAAATGGCTTGATTGATGTAATTTAACTGCAATAGGCCTAAAGCCGCATTGAATTCACTCATTTTTCCGTTAATTCCGGGTGCAACTACTGTAATTTCCCCTTCGTGTCCAAAATTCTTCAGTCGGTCAATGTGCACCTTAGTCTTGGCATCGTGACAGACTATAGCCCCACCTTCAAAGGTATTGAACACTTTTGTTGCATGGAAGCTAAGTACTGAAAGATCGCCATATCGGAGTATACTGCCATGGTTATCTTGCACACCAAAAGCGTGCGCAGCATCGTAGATTACTTTTAGTCTATAAATGTCGGCAATCTCCTGTATACGTTTGACATCGCAAGGATGACCGTAACAATGCACCGGCATGATAGCGATGGTCTGTGGTGTGATAGCGGCTTCAATCTTGGTTGGATTGATATTCAGCGTATTAGAGTCAATGTCCACAAATACAGGTTTGATACCGTTCCATAGTAAGGAGTGGGAGGTCGCAACAAAAGAATAGGGTGTAGTGATCACTTCACCTGTGACTCTCAACGCTTGTAACGCTGTCACCAGAGCAATCGTCCCATTAGAGAACAATGCTATGTGATCAACACCCAGATATTCACAGAGTGCTTTTTCAAGTTGTTGATGGAAAGGACCTGCATTAGTTAACCATTTACTTTCCCATATCTTTTCTAAGTAGGGAAGGAATTCTGTAAGAGGTGGTAGAAATGGTTGCGTAACATATATATTTTTTTTTATTTCCATAATTCATCTAATATTGGATCAATTAACAACTAATAAGTATATAGAACCGTTTCTTTGGTGGTTATGGTGAACTGTCCCAGAGAAAATCGAGACACCATTTTGAAGCTATTTCTACATTGTTACTTGCTAATTGAATAAAAATTATTTCAACATCCTAATTATATGGTTGGTTTTAGTGCAACGATTCGGTGTGGTACTATATGACGCACCACCTTACCCCAATGGACCCGATCTGAAATTATCCGAAATGGGCTTATACCCTGCACACGCGTTAACAACTCATTTGATTTTGAATCCATCACAGCAACCATAATGTAGTATTTTCCTGAACGCAATTCCACTTTACCAATTGACATTTGGACATCCAAGAGCCCCGCGGGAAACTTGTTTAGTTTTCCGATCGTGTTGTGTAACGGCATACAAACAATCGGATTCATTGCCTCATCTGTTATGTTAACGTGGATAATTGCGCCAGTTCTTTTGTCGCTAATATGGACTTTTAACCTTAAGCATATTTCTGTTCCGTGTGGTATCGCAGGCTCAACTTCTCCAACATTCTGATTATCCACTATCATTTCCACGCCGTATATTTGAGCCTCTCCTTTACCAGAAATTTGTTGGTCGTGTTTTGACAGCCCGTAATATCGATCAATGCCTACTGAAGGGTTCGGACTGTCCAGAACCATAGTCCCATGGTCAATTACCATAACCCGTGTACAGAACCAGGAGATTTGCTGCATATTGTGCGACACAAAAACCACAGCCGATTTATTGGTTATTCGCCGTACCGTATTGAGGCATTTGATAGCAAAATTCATGTCACCGACCGCCAGCACTTCGTCTAAGAACAAAATGTCCGGTTCTATCAAGATAGCGGCGATAGCAAAACCGAGGCGCACATTCATACCGGAGCTGTATGTCTGTACCGGTGCATTAATGAAATCTTGGATCTCGGCATATTCAATGATCTCATCAATTTTCGTGTCGACATATTGCTTAGTCATACCAAGTACCGCTGCATTGACATAGATGTTTTCACGTCCTGTTAAAATCGGATTGAATCCTGCACCTAAGGCTATCAGTGCCCCAACCTTGCCACGCATTTCAATGCGCCCCTGGTCCGGCTTGATCAAACCATTCAACATACGCAACAAAGTGGTTTTCCCTGCACCATTATGACCTATCAGGCCTAGACATTCGCCTCGCTTAAGCTCAAAATTAATATTTTTAGTTGCCCAAAATTCATCCGCCCGCAGTACACCATCAGAACCCTGCCGTTTGCCGAGCAATTCGCTACCGATGTCCTGCATGCCGTACCACATGGACTTCTTGAGGCTGCGGCAAAATTTCTTGGACAGCCCTTCAACTTTTATCAGTGTTTCACCCATTTCAGCTACCAATACGTTCAATAAGGATAGGCATAGCAAGCCTGAAGACGATCCAGAAAAGGAATAACAATACAATCGCTATAGCATTTACGACCATGAAGTAGCTTAAATGCATAGGAGTGAGTCCGGTAAGCCAGTCTCGTGCAGTAAGAATCAGTGGGGTAAGCGGATTACATCGGAACAATGTAGCCGAGAATCCTTCCTTGGGCATAGCGAATACTACCGGGGTGATATACATCAGAAAATGCATCAGTAAAGGTGTGGCTTTGCCTACGTCGGTATAAAGCAAACCGACAGGTGTTAGTGACAGTCCGATAACTGTCCCTACCAAAATGAGTGAAAATAAGGCTACGGGAAACAGTAACGCGCTCCAATTCGGATAAATCCCCATTGCCAGTAAGGCCATCAACAACAGCGTAACTTTGATTAGTGCATTGATTGTCACCTGATATACGCCAGATATCACAAGGGCCTCGCGGGGAAAGTTGATTTTTGCAAGCATGCTTTTTGAAGCAGTGACAATTTGTAAGGGGGCATTCAACGCATCCATAAGGATTGCCCACAACATAGTGCCAGTAAAAACATAAACTGGATAAGGGAGAGGGGTCTCGCTTATATTTATCACTCCGCTTCGGCTCAGGAAAATCCAAACTAGAGTATTGGCTAAAGGCAATATAATGGCCCACAAAAAACCGAGAAAGGTTTGACGATATTGGGCACTTAGGTCGCGTACTGTCAACCTCCACGCAAGTTCTCGACTGGCGAAAAGATCCCTTAACATCTCTTGCCACATCTTTCGCGGATTGGAGAGAGATGGTTCAGATGTGTAGATAGTGATGTGTTGTTGTTCACTCTGCAAATTTGTCCTCTTTATTCTCAAAGTAACTTATTGATTGATCTATTTTGGGAAGCACCAGAATTGTAAGATTTTATTTTTGCCTCTGAAATAAAAGCATGTTTGATCTTTTTAAAAATTTGCATGTTTAATTAATTTTACTTTGCTGCTATGTTTTGGGTTTTTGAGGAAAAATGCATATCAATTCTTCACTTGTTGTTGCCAAAGAATAAAGTTCGGTCGATTGTTAATACTAGTTGCGAGTTTCATGAATTCCTGGTCTGTCAGGGACAGAGTCCGTATTTTACGGTCAATGTATTTTTCAGTCTTATGGACTAGATCAAGCAAATTGTTCCTGTCAATATTGCCAATAAGCACAAGGTCAATAATCCCTGTATCTTTGCCTTCTGCGTAATCGTCAATGAGCATCGCTTTTTCAAGATTGCCAAGTCGAGATATGATTGATTCCAGGATTTTGTCCATTCCCAAGGCTTTTTTGACCATAGAATGGAGTTCGCCAAAGACAGGATGTCTTTGGTTGGCAGAAAAAAGAACTTGTCGTCCATTTTTTTTGCTTGTCAAAAGACCTACCTTAAGCATCTGATCCAACTCATCTTTAATGTGACTTGGTGATGCTTCGAACTCATCAGTAAGTTCTCGCAAGAATGCGTTTCTGTCTGGGTTGAGAAAGAGTCGCATCAAAATACGTATACGCATTTTGGAAGTTATAAGGCCTGAGAATATTGTTTTCATTGTATTATGTTCTGAAATATAGAACATGATATGAAAATTAGTTGCTCTGTGTCAAAGAAAAAATATGGGAAATTAAAAAAAGATCTGGTTGAGCCCTCAGAACCGAAAATCCTTTCGGTCTTTTTCGAACTAATCCTCCAACACCTCCTTTGGGGGTTTGTCGTACTGTGCACCCATTTTAGTTTGGCTTGCGGAAATAGTGATATCACATTGAACAAGGGCACTTAAACACCGTTTCATGTTATCAGAGAGGAGAATGCTTACATGATCAACTGTTAAAACTTTACTCTCCTTGAGAAGTTTCAATTTGTTATTTATAAATTGAGTCGATCCGGCCAACCAGATGTGTTGGTAGGATGAGTTAAGAGCAGAAAGTGGTAAGTTGTAATTTCTGCCGTTTAAAAAAACATAGGCGTACCTGCTACGATCAGTAAATAAAGCAGTATCTTCAGGCAAAGAAAGTTGCTTTTCAGCAAGATTTGTCCAAAATGAACTGATACAGGCTTTTGGGATAGGTGTCGTGAGGTTTAAAATTGTAACTGTTGAGAAAGTTGCAATTAATGCAAAAACTACTGGTCGGGAATATTTAAAAAGTATTGCCAGCAAACATAGTAGCGGCAAAGTACTGATCATGTAGCGGGCGCCAGCCTGGATCATGACGGGATTGGGCAGTAGAAAATTGACAAAAAGAAATATAGATAGAGCTACTGATATAAAAACAATCCCGATTTTGTTTTTTTGACAGCCTCGAAACAACGAGTAGGCAAGAAAAACCAATAAAATAGCTAATAATATATAGCCATTTATAAACCTAAACAGGTTTCCAACGCTGAAATAATTAGATAACATGATGCGAAGCGGTTCTGCCCGGTTTAGCGCAAAAAAGCTATACATGCTGGCTTTACCTTCAGCCATTATCGGATCAAAAATTAGATAGGGCGCAGCAAGACAGAATGCAGTAGTAAAAATGAGCAAAATCGAAAAGAAGATAAGTTTCCTTTGTTCCTCATGCTTGCAAAACAATACGCTAACGAGAAAAGCTCCTTGGTAAAAGAGAATACGAATGCTGAAGTGTACAAGGACAATGGAAATCATAAAAGATGAAAAAACCATGAGTAAAAGCGAGAGTTTTTTCGTCTTTATAAGTCTGTTATGATGAGTATATATTGACAATAAAAGGAATACCAGCCAGATTGCGCCACTATTGAAAAGACCATCTGTCCCAGGCGTAAATTGATAGTTCAACAGAAAACTTGAACTGAAAAAACCTAGAAGCAAGATCCCGCGTGACCAAACTGACGTGATGCAAAAATAGGTAATCAACTTATAGAAGGGGTAACTGGCCGATATCCAGGCAAATAGGTTGAGGGTTGATACAAACCTCATAGCGGTAAAATTATCAAAACCAATAGTTTTTAAAAGTGCATATATAAAAGGAACACCATTTTGATAAGTAACTAAAGGATTGGCAGGAATACTTGTCAAGTCAAGCAGTTCTCCGTTATTGCGAAGACTGTCTGATAGGGAAATATAATAGTAGGAGTCAGTTGGGATGAGCCATAGGCCATAGTAGTGGACATAAAAGAAAAAGAGGGACGCAATGGATAGACCAATAATGAAAAATAATTTTTGTTCATGTCTTTGTGTCATGGTAATTGGTTGCTCTGTCAACTTCCTATTGATTACTCTTTAGGAATGTTTAATAAATTGGCTTATGTCTTAACCCCACTTATCTGTCACGAAAAATAATCCTTCGTTGGATGCTTAAATTTATAGCATAAAAGGCCATAGCCAATAAAATATACGTAACCTCTTTATTGAAATTCATATGAATATGCACATAATCAATGATGGGACTTAAAATGAGGGCATTTATAAATACCAATGTTGTATAGAGCAGTAATTGACGTATTGCTTCCGTCTTTGTTTTGAAAACAAAATGTCTGGCCAGGTAGAAATATAGAATTGTTGCAATTGACCTTGATATCAAGATAGACATTAATGTGTTTTGAATGAGTTTCTGGCAGAGTACAAATATGGAAATATCGACAATTGTCGAACTTCCTGAAACAACTATGCTGCGGGCGAATACCCAATATATGCGTGCTGAGTCAACAAATTTTCTAAAATGTGAGGTTGGGTTCCCTGGTTCGTAGATTGTCTCAATAGGTACCTGCCTAATGTTATTTTCCTTGACAGCTTGGATGAGCGAAGCAAACTCGAAC